>JGI12210J13797_10007861_pt1 | contig 10660 bp, 7 predicted proteins | sample ElkSlonscriptome_3_FD_13797 | JGI IMG/M metagenome (IMG submission 13797) | reverse complement strand
CTCGGAGCACCCCACCGCGATGCCCTCGAGCGCGTGTTCTTCTTCAACGAGAACCAAGCGCGCGCGCAGGAGGGGGTGACCTACGTGGTGAACCGCTACGGCGCCCCGCGGATCGTGGTGACCGACGACGAGCGGCTGCGGATCGACCTCGACTCGTCGGTGCAGCCCCAGTCCCTGTTCGCGGTGGTCCCCGCCGAGGAGGGCGTGCGACCGGTGGGCGTGGTGGTGTTCACGCGCGAGGAGGAGCGCTTGGTGGTGCTGTTCGTGGCGATCGACGGCGACTACACCAAGCGCGGCTCCAAGGGCGACTACCGGGTGCTGCCCCAGCTCATCGACGCGCTGAAGGCCATCGCGCTGCGGGTGCGGGGGATCACCTCGCTGCTGGTGTACCTCGGCCGCCCCACGCCCACCCGCATCAAGCTCCGCCGCCCAGCCGACGAAGAACGCACGTGATCCGCCACCCCGAGCAATCGATCTCCAGTTGAGTATGCTGGGGCCCGTGATGGTGGTCGACGCGGAGGTGTCCTCGTGAACCGTGCCTTGCGCAAGGCGCTCATGTACGTGCGTACCCGGATGTGGGAGCAGGTGGAGTATCCCGACCCGGAGGTGGTGTACCGCCGGCAGGGGATCTTCGGGATCACGCGGCTCATCCAGACCACCGGCGACGGCACGCTCACCAAGGAGCTGCTCACCCGCTACGGCGCCGACATCGACCCCGAGTGCTGGCCGATCGGCCCCGGCATCACCATCCACGAGGCCCCCGAGGACTACGGCAACCTCAGCGTCGGGGCGCACGTGCACATCGGCAAGCAGGTGTTCCTCGACCTCACCGAGCAGCTCATCATCGAGGAGAGCGTGGGCGTGGGCATGCGGGCCATCCTGCTCACCCACAACAACATCGGCTCGGGCTACCGCAACAAGCCCATGACCCGGCTGTTTCCCAAGAAGCACAAGCCCACCATCTTGCGGCGAGGCTGCTCGATCGGAGCGGGGGCGGTCATCGCCTGCGGGGTAGAAGTCGGCGAGGATGCGCTGGTCAACGCCAACGTGGTGGTCGACCGCGACGTGCCGCCGCGCACCGTGGTGCACTGCACCCGGGTGCGCGAGCCCTTTCGCATCCCCGACCGCTTCTTCGGGCCCGGCAAGTAGCCCGGCCAGCGCGCCGGTCGAGGGCCTCCACCCCCGGCCGATCGACAGCCGCGCACGAACCATTGTAGACGCGATGGCAGGCTCCTCATGCCGCTGCGCCCTCGCGTCCACATCGCCCCTCCCGACGCGACCACGTGGCGCCGGAGCTATCCCGATGGCCTGGGGGCATCGGCCTTCGCCTCGCCGGCGTTCCAGCGGCTGATGCTGCACGACCAGCCGGGCGACTGGGTGCTGCGGGCGCTGTCGGTCGACGGCAGCGAGGCGTGGCTGCCCGTCCTCGGCCGGTGCGATCGCTACGGGCGGTGGATCCTGCGGGCCCACCCGGTGGGCTACGACCTGCTGCCCGTGCCGCTCACGCGGCTAGACCAGGCCGAGCTCGACCACTGGATCCACGCGCTGTGCACCCCTCGCATCCAGCACTTCGTGTGGTGGCTGCCCTCGTGGCACACCGCGGGCCTGCAGCTGAAGCCGCACCGCACCCTCACCGGCGAGGTCGAGGTCGAGCACCACGTCACCTACACGATCCCGTTCGGCGGCGAGGTCCAGGCCCACATGCGCGAGCACGTGAGCACCACCATGCGCCGCTACGCCCGGCGCAACGCCGAGCGCGGGGTCACGGTGTCGAGCGACCCCACCCCGGCCCAGATCGAGGCCTACATCGAGATCTACGAGCGCTCGTTCCGTGACAACGCGTGGGAGGGCGAGATGTTCGACCGCGCGTTCTTCTACGCGGTCGCGCGCGAGCTGGGGCGAGGCGGGACGCTGGCGGTGGTGCTGCACGAGGGCGTGGTGGTGGGCGGCGGAGTGCTCATGCTCGACCCCGCGGTGATCCACTACTTCCAGGGCGCCATCGACCGCGACGCCAAGAAGGTCTACCCCCACGTGGCGCTGTACACCCACGCCCTGGAGCTGGCCGCGCAGCAGGGCATCGGCTGGGTGAACCTGGGCGGGGTGAACGAGGGCAACACCGGCCTGGAGTGGTTCAAGAGCGCGTGGGGGGCCCACGCCACCGCCTCGCCCATGCTGGTGTTCACCAGCGGGCTTCGCAAGACCATCGAGTCCGTGCAGCGGCGCCTGCCCGCGTGGCTGCCCCGCCGGCTGCGGCCGCGCTAGGAGACCATGCGCCAAGGCAAGCGAGGCGTGGTGCGCCCCATGGAGCGGCGAGACCTGGAGCAGGTGGTCGCGCAGTACCGCACGATCGGCGCGGGCGCGGCCCGCCGGCCCCTGGACGAGGTCACCACCACGCTGCGCCAGATGATGCTCGAGCAGCCCTCGTTCGGCGACGATGCGCCCCGCAGCCTCGTGCACGAGGGTCGCGACGGCCGGATCGTGGGCTTCATGGGGGTGGTGCCCCGCCGCTGGCAGCTGGGGTCGCGCATGCTGGTGGGGGCGACCACCACCGGCTTCGTGGTCGACGCCCGCCACCCCGACGCGATGGTCTCGGCGCTGTGGCTGGCGCGGCGCTCCATCGCGCAGGGCCAAGACTTCACCTTCGTCGATCGACCCACGCCCACCGTGGTGAAGCTGTTCGGCCTGGTCGGCGCGGAAGTGCTCCCCGGGCACGGCTACGACTTTCGGCTGCCGCTGCGCCAGCACGAGGTGGCCCGCATGCGCCTGCGCGAGCGCGTGCGCTACCGCCGGTGGTGGCCGGCGGTGGCTCCGCTCGATCGCGTCGCCCGGCGGCTCGCCACCGCGCTCGACGCCCGCGGGCCCCGGCCCGACGACGTATCCGCGGTGCAGCTCGAGCCCGCCACCGCCGACACGGTGCTCGAGACCCGCCGCTCGCTGGCCACCCACTACGGCCCCTGCCTGGTCGACGACGCCGCGCTCAGCCGGTGGCAGTTCGACTACATGGCCAGCTATCGCTCGCGCGGCGAGTTCCGCTGGCTCGTGGCGCGGGCGAAGGGCGAGGCGGTGGGGTGGATGCTCTACTACGTGCGCGACGACCAGCCCTCGGAGGTCACCTCGGTGATCGCCCTGCCCCGCCACAAGGCCGCCGTGGTGGGGGCGTTGGTGCGAGCGGCCTACGACGACGGCTGCACCGCGCTCATCGGCACGGCAGGCGCGGCGATGGCCCACGAGCTCATCGACCACGGCGCGGTCATCGAGGGCGCCGACCGCATCCAGGTGCGCAGCCGGGATCCCGAGGTGATGGCCGCGTTCCGAACCAACCGGGCCCTGGTCACCGGCTTGGAGGGCGAGGTCTGGGTGTAGCCCGGGGGGTCGGGCGCGGGGTGGCGCCGGCTCGGGGCGATGCCGGCCCGGATCGGGAAGCCCCGCCGACTCGAGGCCCGCCGACATGGGTCCAGGCGACGCGTCGCCGGCCGGCGCGAGGCCGATCGACCGACGCGGGCTCGAGGCCGGGGGCCGGGCGTCAGCCGATACCCGACGTCGAAATCGCCTCCCGCGCCCGTCGCCGCCCCCGACCCGCGAACAGGGCTGGTCGGGAGCCCGGCCCGGGTGATAATCCAGATGCTGGTCGGGCGGCTCCCTGCGGGGCGTAGCGACGGCCCGCGAAGGATCCCGACGACATGTCCAACGACTTCATCGTTTTCGGCAGCCCGGTGATCGGCGAAGAGGAGATCGAGGCCGTCACCGCCACGCTGCGCACCTGCTGGCTGGGCACTGGCCCTCGCACCAAGGAGTTCGAGGAGAAGATCGCCCAGTACACCGGGGCCAAGTACGCGATCGCCGTGTCGTCGTGCACGGCGGCGCTCCACCTGTCGCTGGCCGCCCACGGGATCGGCCCGGGCGACGAGGTGATCACCACCCCCATGACGTTCGCGGCCACGGCCAACTCGGTGGTGCACACCGGGGCCACGCCCGTGTTCGTCGACTGCGAGCGCGACTCGCTCAACATCGATCCCACCAAGGTCGAGGCGGCGATCACCGAGCGCACCAAGGCGCTCCTCCCCGTGCACTTCGCGGGGCGGGCGGCCGCCATGGACGAGCTGCTCGCCATCGCGGCCAAGCACGACATCGTGGTCATCGAGGACGCCGCCCACGCGCTCGAGACCCGCTACAAGGGCAAGACGATCGGGCAGCTGGGCGGGCTGACCTCCTGCCTGAGCTTCTACGTCACCAAGAACATCACCACCGCCGAGGGAGGGATGCTGCTGACCAACGACGAGGAGCTCGCCCGCAAGGCGCGGGTGCTGTCGCTGCACGGGCTGTCGGCCGACGCCTGGTCGCGCTACAGCAACGAGGCGCCCAAGCACTACGAGGTCGTGGTGCCGGGCTACAAGTACAACCTCACCGACATCGCCTCGTCGATCGGCCTGGTGCAGCTCGGGCACGTGGAGGACTGGCTGGTCCGCCGCAACCAGCTCTGGGCCCGCTACGACGAGGCCTTTGCCGGCCTGCCGGTCATCACCCCCGCGCCGGTCGAGGCCGACACCCGGCACGCGCGCCACCTCTACACGCTGCTGGTCACCGACGAGGCTCCCGTCGATCGCGACGGCTTCCGCAACGGCCTGCACGAGGAGGGCGTGGGCACGGGCATCCACTATGCCCCGCTGCATCGCCACCCCTACTACCGCGACCGCTTCGACTACTCCGACGAGCAGTTCCCCCACGCGGCGTTCATCGGTAGCCGCACGCTGTCGCTGCCGCTGTCGCCCAAGGTCACCGACGCCCAGGCCGATCGGGTCATCGCCGCGGTGCGCAAGGTTGCCGGCGCCTAGGCCGAGAACGGAGCGCTCCGGGCGGTGGAGCCGGGCATGAGCTCCTGGCGGCAGCACTACCTGCACTCCGGCTTCGACCCGGAGGCAGAGTCGCTCCTCGCCTGGCGCGGGCGCGCGCTGGCGGTCACCTGCCTGTCCACCTGCTTCGCGTCGCTGCTGGCCCTCGCCAACCTGATGAGCGTGGGCCTGTGGCCGCTGACCGTGCCCTTCGCGGTGGTGTGCGGCGTGGCGCTGCTGCTGCCGCTGGTGCAGCGCGACGCCGCCTCCCTCAGCCGCTCCGCCCACATCGCCATCGGGCTCATCTTCGTCTGCCTGATCACCTCCACCGTGTTCCGGGGGGGGCTTTCGTCGCATGCGTCGGTGCTCATGGTGACGATGCCGATCCTCGCCGCCTACCTGTTCCAGGCCCGCCGCTACGTGCTGGTGTGGGCGGGGATCGCCATGGTGGCGCTCATCGGCCTGGGCCTCGCCCCCTCGCTGGGGGTGGATCTGGTCGACCGCATGCCGGCGGCCGGCCAGGGGATCGACCAGATCGTGCCCCCCATGATCCTGGCGTTCATCACCGTGCTGGCCCACAACAACACCCGGATCGAGCGGGAGGCCATCGGGGCCGCCACCGCGGCCGAGCGCAAGCGGGTGGAGGCGCAGCAGGTCAACCGGCTGCAGCGCTCCGAGCAGATGGCCCTGGTGGGGCGGCTAGCGGTGGGCGTGGCCCACGAGGTCAACAACCCGCTGGCGTACATCGGGGCCAACATCGACTTCACCGCCAAGCGCCTGGGCAAGGACGACGACCGCAAGTGGAGCGAGGAGATCGAGGCCCTGCGCGACGCCAGCGACGGCGTGCACCGCATCGCCGACATCGTCAACCAGCTCAACGCCCACGGCCGCCAAGACGAAGAGTCGGTGCGGCCCATTCGGCTGCGCGACAGCCTGGAGCTCACCTTGCAGATCCTCCGCAACCAGCTGCGGCACCGGGCGCGGATCTACCGGCAGTACACCGATCACCCCGTGGTCCAGGCCGATCCGGGGCGGCTGACCCAGGTGTTCCTCAACGTGCTGGTCAACGCGTCCCAGGCCCTGCCCATCGGCAAGCGCACCGAGCACGAGATCCGCATCGAGCTGCGCTGCGAGGGCCGCGACGCGGTGGTGGAGATCACCGACACCGGGCGGGGCATCGACCCCGAGCTGCTCGAGCGGGTGACCGAGCCCTTCTTCACCACCCACGACATCGGCCAGGGGGTGGGCCTGGGCCTGTCGATCAGCGACGCCATCGTGCGGGCCTACGGGGGCACACTGCTGCTGTCCAGCCAGCTGGGCCGGGGCACCTGCGTGCGCATCCGGCTGCCGCTGAGCGAGGGCGAGCCCGTCACCCTGCGCGAGGACGACGACCTGCCCCCGCCCGCGGTCGCCTCCCCGCCCTCCAGCCCGCCCGAGCTGCGGCTGCTGCTCATCGACGACGACGCCACCGTGCGGCGGGGCCTGTCCCGCGTGCTGCCCGGCAACCTCGTGCAGGCCGGCCACGTGCACGAGGCCTTCGAGGCCATCGACGACGACCCCGCGTTCGACGCCATCATCTGCGACGTGATGATGCCCGATCTCAGCGGGATCGACTTCTACCGCGAGCTGAGCCAGCGCTACCCCGAGCTGACCTCGCGGGTGCTGTTCCTGACCGGCGGCGTGTTCGAGCCCTCCGCCCGCGAGTTCATCGACGAGCACGACATCCCCGTGCTGACCAAGCCCGTCAGCCGCCAAGACCTGATGGCGGCGGTGGAGGAGGTCATGGGACGCGAGCCGGAGGGCTGACGTCCGTGACCTCACCAGCGGCGGCTCGTTGACCTGCCGGCCCGAGGGGCCCAGAATTCGGCCCTCTCGCGCGCCGGAGTTCGTCGCATCGAGGCGGCATACACGGTAGGGGTTCGAGGATTCGATGAGCACTGAGACGAGCACGGACCTTGGTACACGGCATCAGGAGATGCTCGCTCGCCTGAGCCTGCTTGCCGACAACCCAGACCTCGACCAGGATCAGCGCGACCTCGCACGTTCGTGGAGGAGCCGACTAGAAGACGCTGCTCGTCACGCCACGGCCCCGGTCTCGGTCGCGTTCTTCGCTCAGGTCGGCCGGGGCAAGAGCTCTCTCATCTCTGCGGTTACCGGGCTGCGGTTGCCCGCGTCGGGGAGCCCGAAGACATGGGCCGTGCTCCCGGTGGGAGCTGGGCGGACGACCTTGGGCGAGACGCGGATCGAGTTCGAAGCGCGGGAGGATCTTGCGCTGACGGTCGAGCCGATCTCGGCAAGCGAGCTGCGGATCGAGCTTCGGCTGTTCGCCGAGGACCTCTGGAGGCGCAATCGTGGACGGACCGGCTCGGGTGGAGGTGATGGATCGGCGGGAGAAGAGCTGTACCGCTTGCTTCGTGCATGGCTCGTTCCGGGCGGTGATCGAGACGCGCTCGACGCGCTGGCACGCGACGCTACCGACGCGCAAGCGCTCGAGCAGGAGTTGCTCGCTCGGATCGATCTCGAGCGACGGAGCCAGCGGTTGGAGCAGTCCTTCTCGCCCGGAGACGGGCTACGGACGCTCAAGAGGACGTTGAGGGACCTGATGCGGGGGGAGTTGGCTGACGCCCCCGCACCACGCCAGGTTCGGCTCAAGATCCCCCGAGGGACCATGCCGGCCGCGATAGGGTCCATCGTCGACACGCAGGGGGTCGATACGATTGCTCCCGAGATCGCCATTCGGTCGCGGCCCGACTTGCATGAGCTGTTGTCCGACCCGAACACGCTGCCCATCATCTGCTCGGATTTTGCTTCTGCGCCCGATCCGGTCGCAGTTGCGCTACTCCGATCGCTCACCGCCCCGAGTGAGTCACTCGGTCCTTCGCAGGCAGGGAGGATGCACCGACCGTGGCGGCTCGTGATCGTCGACAACCGCGAGCGAGACGATGGTGACCCGAGTGAGTCGGAGCGGCACGATCAGGAACGCCGGGATCGGGTAGAGGACTGTCTCGACCGGCTCCGGCGTGAGGGGTTCCAGGTGCAGCGGGATGAGGTCGTCGCGATCGATGCTCGATGCGAAGCCCAGGAGTTGCTCGACACCCTCGCCTTGCTGGTCGATAGCCACCAGAAGCAACGGGCACGACTCTGGGAGGAGACGTGGAAGCTTGCCAACGAAGCGATCGAGAGCATCGACGATGTGGAAGCGGCCGCTGGCAAGCGTTTGGCGGTTCTGCGCATGTGGTGGGTGTGGGATGCCGTCCTGGCGGGCCAGGACGCGCAACCGGTGGAGGGGCTGACCATCCTCTCGAATATGCTGGCGGAGGAAGGCCACATTCTGCACTGGTCGCATCTCTATGCGACCAGCCGACGGCGGGGCCGCTACCACAAACTGAGCCTCGACCTGCTCGGGGCCTATAGTAGCATCACAGTCCTGCTGAAGGCGCACAAGGAGACTTTCGAACGGTTACTCGAGCTAGAGGCCGCTGAGGTCGTGGGTTCGACGCGCGATAACGCCAACGAATTGACCGCTGATTTCTTCGGTGCGTCGAGTACCTTCATCCACGAACTCATCATGAAACGGCGAGCCTCGTTCGCAGCCTACTTCGAGTCTCCCGAGGCCGATGATCTCTGGTCGTGGTGCACTGCGCGGTGGGGTCAGGGTCCGGGATATGTGCAGGACGTTGCCGATCGTTTCCGTCAGCAGGCCCAGCGGACGCCGCTGATCCTGCCCGCCCCCCCCATCGAGGCCTTCGAAGAGCACCTCCCGCGACGTCCCGATCTCTACACCCTCCGAGCCGTCGAGATCCGCAACTTCCATGGGATCTCTCATCGCTCCATCCCGATCACCGAGTCCATGACCGTCTTGGTGGGAGACAACGGAGCGGGCAAGACGGGGTGGCTGGAGGCAATCGCCGCCGGCGTGAGCGTGCTGCTGCCGGGGGTGGGAGCGGGGCAGGCCGCCACCCTCTCGCCGGGAGACGTCCGCGAGGTGATCCGCCCGCTCGGCCCGACCCTCGACCGTCAGCCTCAACTTCCTCTGACGATCCGGCTCGAGGCTACGATCCAGGGGCGTGCGCTCGAGTGGGGGCTGCGCAAGGACGCGCCCGACGATGACGCGACCGTGGTGGACGACGATGGCCTGCAGGTGATCGCCAAGCAGATGGGCGAGGAGATCCGAGCTCACTCCGAGCGACAGCTCCCCGTGCTCGCCTACTACGGTACGCAGCGGCTGTGGCAGAGCATCCGTCCCAGTGAAGAGCGGGGCAAGGTCGCCACGCGGCTCGATGGCTACCGCGACTGCCTCGAAGCGGCCTCGTCCCATGAGCTGATGCAGACTCGAATGCGCCACTACACGCTGGTCCAGCTCCAGCGCGGCACGCCCATCCCTCTGCTACGCGCCGTCGAGCAGGCGGTCATGAGCTGTGTCGAGGAGGCCTCCGCCTTCCACTACGATCTCGAGCTCGAGGACTTCGTGCTCACCCTTCATGACGGGAGCATCCAGCCGTTCCGCACGCTCTCCGACGGGTATCGGAACATCGTGGCGATGGTCGCCGACATTGCGTGGAGGGCCTCCGCCCTCAACCCCCAGCTCGGCGAGCGAGCCCCCCTGCTCGCGGAGGGCGTCGTGCTCATCGACGAGATCGATCTGCACCTCCACCCTCGATGGCAGCGCCGGGTGCTCGGTGACCTCCATCGTGCGTTCCCGCGGCTCCAGTTCATCACCACGACCCACTCCCCCTTCATCATCCAGTCCCTCGAGCCCGGCCAGCTCGTCAACCTCGACCCCGACATCGACATCGACATCGAGTACGCCAACGCCAGCCCCGAGGACATCGCCGAGCACGTCATGGGCGTGGACGTCCCGCAGCGCAGCGAGCGACGGCGGCGAGAGTACGAGGTCGCCAAGCGCTACTACGACCTGCTCGATCGCGTCCCCGAGGCCGACGAGCAAGAGCTCCTACGACTCAAGACGGAGCTCGATGAGATCCTCGCGCCCTATGCCGACAACCAAGCGTTGGTCGCGTTCCTCGAGCGCAAGCGACTGCTCGCGGAGGCTCGGCGCTCGTGAGACCCGTGGCGCGGGGCGCTCGACCGGTCGACGAGGAGGGCGTGGGGCGGGACTTCGCCGAGTATGCGCATGCTCGGCCTCACCTCATCGAGCGCATGGGGGACTACTGCTCGTTCTGTGAGATGCAGCTCTCGGCAGCGTTGGCCGTGGAGCACATTCGGCACAAGAATGGGAACCCTCAGCTCGAGCGACAGTGGGAGAACTTCCTGCTCGCATGTCCCAGCTGCAACAGCACCAAGGGTACCAAGGTCAGCAGCGCGCACGATGTCACATGCCGGCTGTGGCCCCACACGGACAGAACGTTCGATGTCTATCACTACGAGAGCGGTGGAAGAGTGAGCCTCGTTCCGGTGAGCGATGCATCGCTAGCTCAGCGGGCAGAGGCCACCGAGGCGATGCTCGGGCTCACACGGCAGCCGGGAGATGGGCTGACGGCCGAGCAGATCAAGAGGGGCAGCGACAATCGCTGGAAGAAGCGCAGAGAAGCATGGGACGAGGCGGTCTCGGCCCGGACGGATCTCCTCGAAGCCGATACACCAGTGGTGCGCCGGAAGATCCTCGCTGTCGCTCGGGCTCAGGGTTTCTGGTCGGTATGGATGACCGTGTTCCGCGACGACCCAGAGATGCAGAGGGATCTCTGCATGGCGTTTCGTGGGACCGATGTCGGACGTGTGTACCCGTTGCCTCCGCATCTACGGCGACACCTCAGGGATCAGCCGGAGGGCTGACGTCCACCAGCGCCGGGCCGAGCAGCCGGGCCAGCTCG
>JGI12210J13797_11980851_pt1 | contig 10663 bp, 12 predicted proteins | sample ElkSlonscriptome_3_FD_13797 | JGI IMG/M metagenome (IMG submission 13797) | reverse complement strand
CCCCCTTCTCAAGGGGGATTTAGGGGGATCAGTCTTGTTCCAGCGTGTTGTCTAATACTTTTCAAACATCCTCTAAGACGTGATGAATATCAAAACGAATAATGAACTTTGGTTTAAGCGTTCAGTAACTTCGAACTCAAGGCTCAAAATTCTTGGAAGGGCGATCGCCCAAACGCTCTGGCAGCTGAGTATAAGGCAATTGTTTTCAGGATTCGAAATGCTGGAAACATTGGGGTTGATCTCAATATTTTAAAATATTGATCTTGTGCATAACATAAGAAAAGACGAAGATTATAAAGACTTTGGGAGCGATGTTTAGTCTTCTCTGAAGTTCTGCGTATCAATGTTGATATCGATCGCTCTACGGTTTTGCTCTGTGAATTTGGCTCATAGTTTCTGAGACCGGATCGCGGCTAGTGATGCCTAAACTCGATGGAATTGCTCTGTTACTCAACTCATACGGCTGGCATCCTTCTGAATGTCAGCCTTTTTTGGAGCGCCAGCGTGTTTGAAATTAGCGATCGCCCTGCATATAGTCTTTGCGCAGTAGAGGATTGACAAATTCATTCAGCCCTTCTCCGAACAGCGACAAGCCCACTACTAAGGATGTCAGCGCTAAGCCCGGAAAGAAAGCCGTCCACCAAATTCCGGTGGGGAGAGCATCAAGGGCATACCGCATATCTTGACCCCATTCGGGAGTTTGATCAGGCAAACCCAAGCCCAAAAATCCTAACCCTCCCAACACAAGCACTGCATCGGCAGCATTGAGAGTAAACAAAACAGGTACGCTCTGAATTACGTTGAGGAATAGATAGCGAGACAGCACATCCCAGGTCGAAGCGCCCATTGCCTGAGCCGCTTCGATGAACAGCTCTGTTTTAATGCTGACGGTGTGGTTTCGCACCACTCGGTAATACTGGGGTACATAGGCAATGCTGAGGGCGATCGCCGCATTGATAACACCCCGACCCACTACAAATGCCAGCGTCACCGACAACATCAATCCTGGCAGCGTATAGATCGTATCCATGAAGAACAGCAGCACTCGATCCAGACGCCCGCCTAAATAGCCGCTCACCATTCCTAACGGCACTCCTACCACCACGCTCATCGCAGTTGCCAAAAACACAACCTTGAGCGCAGCCTGAGCCCCAAACCAAGTCCGCGAAAATACATCGTAGCCTTGGCGTGTGGTGCCAAACCAATGTGCCGCAGAGGGCGGCTCATGAATCGGATTGCTTAGGGATTCGAGGGGGTCTTGAAGAATTCCCCATGACTGAAGAAGCGGCGCAGCAAGGGCGATCGCCACAAACAGCAGCGTGATCACCAACCCTGTCCACATCAAACGCATGGATAAACTCGGGGGTCTCGCTGCTGTGCGTGATGGCAGGGAATGAGCCGGGGTCTTTGTCATAACGAATGGTGTACCCGATTGATATCCTTTCCAAACTTGCCATTACTTACACTTCTATCGCTTCAGAGAAAAAGGTCGGTAAGGAAAAGTTATGGACGTGTCTAACCCGCTCATTATCCCAAACATTCTCGTTTCTGGAGAGACTGATCTGCAAATCATGCATCGACAACTTATTATTTCAAAAGTTTGTTTCAAAAGTAATGCGCTATGGCAAAGGGCAGAATTTAGGACACAGCGGCCAGGAGGCCGAAGTTAGGACGCAGAATCTAGCAGATAGAAGCCCGGAGCTACTAGATCTCTTGCAAGAGGAGGGGCGAGCACAGCCCGCCCCTCCTCTCATTTAGCAATTCACGATCGATATCGCGATATCAGCTCTGACCTGCTGACATCGCTTCTTCAACCCAACCATCGAAGGTATCTTGATTTTCCGCAATCCACTCTTCAGCGTGGCGGCGAATATCTTCAACTGAGTCTTCGCCATCGCGCATGAGTTGGTTTTGAATGCTCACGTCATCAATAGGAATTTCGACGAGCTCAAAGAAAGTCGCAGCGACAGGATTTGCATTCACAAATTCGTCGTTAGACAAAACCATGATTTGGTCAACGGCAAAGCCTAAGTTAGTGCCGTCAGTGGTTGTGTCTTCTTCGGTCACTTCTCCCTGTTCTTCTGGCAAGCTCGTGTAGGGGACTTCGACCCATTCCACTTCTTCTCCTGGGGTTAGAACACCACTAACCCACAAGGGTGTCCAGGTGTAGTAAAAAATGGGTTCGCCCTGCTCAAACCGGGTGATTGTGTCGGCCATGAGGGCGAAATATTGACCTTGGTCATGTTGAACTGTTTCGCTTAGACCGTATTCATCTAGTTGGTGCTCAATCACCAATTCGCATCCCCAACCTGGGTTACAGCCCGTCAGGTTGGCTCGACCATCACCATCAGTGTCAAATAAAGCTGCAATTTCAGGATCTTGAAGCTGCTCTAAGGTTTCAATTCCATATTCTTCAACTGTGGCTTGATCGATGGCGTACCCTTGAAGCACGTTATCGACGATTACGCCGACGCGCTCAAGCTCTTCATCACCCCCGCTATTTTCGAAAAAGTCGCTGTGCAGCTGCTGCCAATGCACAGGCGTGTAATCAATGCCACCATTGGCGATGTCAACGTGCATAGTCGCGTATTCAATTTCTTTGGGAGAATCAATGGTGTACCCCAGCTGCTCTAGCCCAATATTGACGATTTCCGTCTGAAATCGTTCTTCTAGAACGGAGTATGCTGCTGTGACTTCTACGCCCTCGCCTGGAGGAGTTTCAGAGGTTTGTTCTCCAGTTGTTTCTGAGCCTTCGGGAGCCGATGTCTCTGCGTTGGGTTGACAGGCTGTTAAGCTGGCTAACGCTAGGCTCAAAGTTAGCGTAGAGGCTAATCGCTTGTATTTCAAGATATTCAACATAAACGTTTCCTTTCAAATCACACTAAAAGTCAGATAAAGGTAGAAGTCGAGCTACCGAATCATGACGCACTAGATGGCGATCGCCTTGAACTGAAAAATCGCCGCCCCCACCCAATAGGCCCTCGCTCATGCCAAGCCAACCCTTTTCCGGGAGGATTACCAATCGCCTGGGTAATGCGGTCTAACACGATCGCCATCAGAACAATGCCAATGCCTCCTACAGCAGCCAGTCCAACATCTAGTCGTCCGATGCCGCGATTGACCATCTGTCCCAGTCCTTCAACGGCAATCAAAGATGCAATGACCACCATCGACAGCGCCAGCATGATGGACTGATTTACTCCAGCCAGAATGGTAGGCATCGCCAGCGGCATTTGAGCTTCCCACAGCACCTGTCGCGGCGTTGAGCCAAAGGCGAGGGCAGCTTCCACAACTTCTCGCGAGACCTGACGAATGCCGATATTGGTCAGGCGAATCAATGGAGGCACCGCAAAGATAAACGTGACTACGACACCGGGCACTTTTCCGGTGCCAAATAGCATCACGACAGGCACTAGGTAGACGAAGGCTGGTAGGGTCTGCATGGCATCAAGCACAGGACGCAGTATGCCTTCCATGCGATCGCTTCGGGCGGCAGCAATGCCCAAGGGAAGGCCCACTATGATACATAGGACAACTGCTGTGACGACCAACGCCAGCGTTATCATTGATTCGCGCCAAGCCCCAATCATCCCCACGAAGGTCATGGCAATGAGGCTAAACAGGGCGAGCCCCCGGCCTGCAACTTGCCACGCAATCAAGATGAGAACAAGCAGGAATATAATCGGCGGAGTGGCTAGCAAGAAATCTTCGATTCCATTCAGAACTTGGGTAATGGGCCAGCTAATCAAGTCATTGAAAAACCAGCGAAAATTGCTGACGACCCACTCGACGGCAGCTTCAACCCAGGTTCCAAGCGGGATCATTTCACTGGACTCGTTGTAGATGAGCCAGTTGATGAAAGTGGTGAAAAACTCGTTCATGGCCTATACCTATACGACCGCTTGCTGAGAATGATCAGAGTCAGATGCTTCCGATGAGGACGCGCCCGATAATTCATTAGGTGTAGGTGGAGACGATGAATCAGCTGACTCTGCGGTTGCAGGGGTGGCGATCGCTCTATCACTATTGGTCTCGGCTGCAATCATGCCAATGTTGGCAAAGATATCGGCTTGCTCGACTACACCTTTCAAGGTCTGATCGTCACCGACGACAGCCAGGGGTACTCCGTCTTGACAGAGGTGAAAAACCGACTCTAGGCTTACGTCTGGTGAAACTTGCGGAAATTGACTGTGCATCATCTGAGTGATGTCGTCATTGCCTTGCTCAACACAATGTTCGAGCTGCGATCGCATTACCCAGCCCACAGGCTGACGCTGACGATTGACCACGTATGCTCGTTTGCGCTGATGATTTCGCAGCAGATCTAGAGCCCCAGAAGCATTAACTTCACCTAAAATAAGCGGCATAGTTTTCCGCATAATGGTGCCCGTCTTCAAGACCTGAGCCCGATTCACATCTTTTACAAAATCGCGAATGTAAGAGTTGACAGGTTGGGTGACCACTTCTTCTGGTGTGCCGATTTGCACGATATATCCGTCTTTCATGATGGCGACGCGATCGCCAATTCTCAGCGCCTCCTGGATGTCATGGCTGATGAACACGACTGTTTTCTTCAGCTCACTTTGTAGCCGAATTAACTCGTCTTGCATATCCCGACGAATGAGGGGATCGAGGGCACCAAATGCCTCATCCATCAGCAAAATCGGGGCATCCGTCGCTAGGGCACGAGCCAATCCGACTCGCTGCTGCATTCCACCACTTAGGGAAGAGGGCGCATAATCAGCCCACTGACGCAACCCCACAACTTCAAGGGTATCCAGCGCTTTCTGTCGCCTCTCGTCTGTCGCTAACCCTTGAACCTTGAGACCATACTCCACATTCTCGGCTACGGTTTTGTGAGGAAACAGGCCGAATCTTTGAAAGACCATTGCCACTTTTGAGCGCCGGATATCGCGAATTCGCTTTTCGTTCGCGTGAGCGACATCTTCACCGTCAATCAAAACATGGCCGCTCGTGGGTTGAATGAGGCCGTTGATGCATCGTACAAGGGTCGATTTGCCTGAACCCGACAGCCCCATGATGACGAATAGTTCTCCTTCTGCAACGGAGAAGGTTACGTCTGTAATGCCTAAAATGTTGCCTGTTTCCTGCTGAATGCTATGGCGATCGCCCCCCTGACGCAACAGAGCCAGCGCGTGATGAGGACTTGGGCCATAGATTTTGACTAACTTTTCAACGTGAATTTTTGGCTTAGAATCTGAAATAGTATGATCGTTCACGTGATGATCCATTGAACTGAACGGCAATTAGGCTCAAACGAAACCCGCTGATTGTTACTTTTAAGATATTCTTACTTTTAAGATTAAGATGAATGCTCAAGGAATATCTCTCAAATTTGTAGAGGCAAATTTACAAAGAGTGATATCCAAACAGCCTAACTGGCTGGTTCTCATACAGAAAGAAGAAGCTTCGCATACACAAAGAAGAAGCAATAAATGTGTTGGAAACTACAGATTCGTTATCTGTTGTCATCCTAACAGACAAGTGAACCTAGATAACAAGCCTTTCCACCCAGTGTCGGTAAACTTGGTTTTCGAATATTCCAGAGTCACAAGCACTTGAGCGGGTGGGAATAACGCGGGATGACCGACTTTGGCAGGTTTAGGGGGCTGTTAGGTGACGGCATGAACCATACAGTTGAAAGTTTGGCGTTTACTCCAAAGCGCTGCTTAAAGTGAGAGGCGCTCAGGGTTTAGGCAATGTTTGGGGGCATTGGCTAGAGGGGATGTCCCAATAGCCTGTCACAGCAATACACTTTGGATTTTGCCAGAGGTCTAGTCTGGCTGCGTAAGAGATGTGGCTCTCCAAGTGGTCTCAACCTGACTGCGATTTACTATAAAAAAAGAGCTGCCCTTTTTTAGGACAGCCCTCTCAATCAACAGGGAATCTAAACGACTGATCAACAGAGAATCATTGAGTGTTGTGGCTGTCTACAGGAATGAATCTACAAAAGACACAACACCCCGACTGATTCACAAAGAAAGTACGAAGCAGTGGCCCTCATGGGATTCAGTGAGGGTATCAAAATACAGACTAACCTTGAACTGCGCCTGTATCTTCTGCGGGCATTTCTTCCGCTTCTTCGATAGCGCTGTCTTCTGATCCCACACAGTTGAGCATTCTCAAGGTTGCAGCCGCCGCATAGTTACGCTGAGTGATGCCATCGGGTGCGAAGTTGTTTCCAACTTCATTAAGTGGAGAAGCAACGCCACAGTAAGATGACATTTGATCAATGACGCGGTTTGCCCAGTGGGTTTGAGTGTCTGCAAAGGTGAGGACTTCTTGCTGGGGCATGAGGGTGGGGTCGAGCTGACGCAACGTCTTGCCATATTCTGCGGCGCGACGAAGCACTGCCATCATCTCAGCACGGGTGACCTGCTGATTGGGGCGGAAGCGACCATCTTGGTAGCCACTGACAATGTTGTTGTCACGAGCAAACGCGATTTTTGCTGCGCTCCAGCGAGAGGCTTGTACGTCTGGATAAGGATTAGATGAAACGTTGGTTTCAATGTCGAGGTCAGCATCGGGCAACTGGTTCAGGGACTCTAGCACCATGGATACAAGTTGCTCGCGGGTGAGAGATTCACGGGGACGGAACGTATTGTCCTCAAAGAACCCGGCAACGAATCCCATGGAAACCGCTTCTTCAATTTCCATCGCGTAGATGTCACCGCGAACGTCGGGGAAGGTGAACGTGTTGCCAGGTTGACCACCAGAGTTAGGATTTTCGATGCCTGGGATGGAGCTGTTGTAGCTGAGGTAGACGTGTCCAAGGGTGGAATCGTTGTAGGTGCGTTTGGCAAAGCGCCAACCGGAGTTGAGATCGAGTTTGACGAAATCGTCGCCAATACCGTCCGCCTGACCGATCTCTAGCTCGGGTAATGCCGGATCATCGGGCGCTCCAAGCAAAACCATTTTGTTGTCGCGCTCTACTACGCGCAAGCGATATCTCAGACCGAGGTCTTCGCCATCGACTCGGACAGAGTAACCATTGCTGTCGGTGCTGCGTCCGCAAATGCCAGTAAAGTCGAAGTTGACGAGTAATGGATCAACCTGCACAGGAGCATTACCAAATTCGCGCCAGCACGCTTGACTGTCTGCAATTTGTTCCAAAATCAAAAGTTGGTGAGAATCAACACCATAGGGAGCCGCAACTGCGACGAATTTGTTTTGGTCAACGATTTTCTCCCCGAAGATGGCGGCTGTTGCTGGAGTGAGAGCAGAGACGGCTCCCATTGCTGCAAAAGAAGTAGTGGCGATCGCGCCGAGGAAACGACGAATTGAAAAAGTCATCATTTTTGAAGCCTCTGAATAGTCAAAGGTAGGTGGGTTATCGGTTTAGCCAGACCGAGACAGTGTTTGACCAGAATTTCGGAGACGAGTTTCAAGTTCCTGTAGTTAGTTGCATCAACAACTCATAACTATGAATGGTGTGTGATTGATGACGATAAGCAACAGGGCGAGTCTTGGCTCCTTTTTTGTCTGGCTCCTTTTTTGTCTGGCTCTCTAATTGACGAGAGGTGCAGGTCTGGACTGATTTCATTGTTTTCGAAAATGCTGTGAATGTTGGCTTGATTCGTTGGAGTTCCGTGATTGTCATGCGATCGGCAACAATTGTGCTCCATCACCAGCCTGCGCAAATCTACTGAAAAGCCTGTCGTTTAGGCTCTTATAGGGTCATTGCTCCGTCTAACCCCTGAACGAGCTGGAGTTCCACTTGCAGAAGTGTCAATCACTTTTCCGGATGGCAGTTTCCCTCGTTTTGAACTCTCCTGTTCGATCGCGGGTTGTCGTTGAGTCAAGCAATGACGCTTTCCCTCTCCAAAAAATTAACCCCCATGAGAATGCAAATTCTCATGGGGGCCTGATCTCAGTTTCAGCAGTATTGCGTTCTATGTGTTGCTAGCCATTTATTCGACTTCTTCGCACAAGGGAAATGCCTCTCTCCATGCGGCTTCAGGATCAGAAGCGTTGACAGGGGTGACTTCGCTGGTGTTCTGCTCGTCGAAAGAGAACAGAGGCTCGTCGTTCAGCGATCCTAAACGGTCGAAAGGCCAGATTCGAACGGAGGCTCGACCAATAAAATCTTCACGGGGCAGAAATCCCCACATATGACCGTCGTAACTATTGTTGCGGTTGTCGCCCAACACCAGATACGAGTCTTCTGGCACCACCGTAGGTTGCAGCGTATAGTTCGGAGCCTCGTCAATATATGTTTCGACAAGCTTCTTGCCGTTGATGTAAACATGGGTGTCGCGTACTTCGACGGTCTCTCCAGGTAAGCCAACGATTCGCTTGATGAACGCATCACGTCTTGCTCGTTCAATTTGCCTTACCCGCTCGGCTACCGGATCGTCAGAGTTTTCTAGGGCGCTGACAGCATTGCGATTAAAGCTTAGCTGTCCTTTAACGGCGCAATCTGTAGGATGAAACACCACGACGTCGCCCCGTTCGGGATCTCGAAAGCGGTAGGTCATCTTCTCGACAATCAGGCGATCGTCAATTTCGAGAGTTGGCAACATTGAGCCAGAGGGAATAAATCGAGCCTCTGCTACAAAGTGTCGAATTCCGAGGGCTAAGAAAATTGAAAGAAGGAGAATCTTAGCAAACTCAACGAAGAAGTTTTCAGGCTCGGGATCGTGTCCTGGCTGAGCCTGAAGATTTTTTGAGTGGACGTTGACCTCTTTCTTTGAACCGTTGTTGGAAGAGGCGTTGTGATTGTGGTTATTAGCGCTAGGATCACCCACGGTGCCGTCATTCCTTTTATTGTCAGTCACTCTGTCATCAACCACGCTACTAATAAGTTGTTGCGAATAAGTTGTTGCGAATCAAGCTTCTCAAATTCGCCGTTTGCTGAAGCATCACCCGATGAATCAATCTGTGGCTTCACGGATCGACTGCATCACCTTTTAGATTGTACTGCGTTCTATTTTAGAGCGGCATTTAGAGAAGATGAAATACCGATGTGACGGTTTGTCCAGAGACTGAAAGCACGATGTTTCAGTAGTTTTGGGCGATCGCCACGCTCTATCCAAGCTTGCTTGCGGCACAACTGAGACCAAAGTCTCTGTTAAATTCTGCCTGTTGTGATACCACAGCCTGATAAGTTAACCCTGATGCATTTTGCCGATGAACGAGTCGGCTCCTACTATGATTCAGGCTCCTTCTGTCTTGATCCGCAATGCTCGCATTCTTTTGCCCGACGGTTCGTTTACGCAGGGAGATATTCTCACTCGCAATGGCACGATTGCTGAGGTCGCTCCATCGATTGCGTCTCCGGTAGAATCGGGCGATCGCCAAATTGATGCCCAAGGACTGACGGTCTTGCCAGGAGTGATTGACCCCCAAAGTTCACTTTCGGGAGCCAGGGTTGGAATACAAAGAAGATCTGTTCACGGCTAGCAGTGCCTGTGCGAGAGGTGGTGTCACCTCGTTTTTGGAGATGCCTAACACCAGTCATCTCACGTCGGATCAGACTGCATTGACCGCAAAACTAGCTCTCGCTTCCACCAAATGCTTAGTGAACTACAGCTTTTTTATTGGGGCAACTGTTGATAACGTCGATGAGCTGAATGCAGCCAATCCCACCCCAGGCATCAAAATTTTCATGGGCTCGATGCATGGGCCATTGCTAGTGAATCAAGATGAAGCCCTAGAGCGGATTTTCTCCAATGGAACTCGCCTTATCGCCGTTTATGCTGAAGACCAGGCTCGCATTCGTCAGCACCGCAAAGAATTGGGGCCAACGGTAATGCGGGTTGTTGATGCCCATCAATATCAGTCACAGTCGAACACTTCCCTGACGCCGCACTTCCCAGGTCTTTCCAGTCCATTTCACCACCGTCGAAGGAACCCCTGATGAAGGAGCAGGTTGGCTAGAGTCCGGGAGTGCGAGGGTCAATGCTTCCAGCTCATCTGACGTTAGCGTGAAGATAGATGGAAACGTCTCGTTGATGGCTTCCAGAGTTGTTAATGCAGGTTCGCCAGAACGGTTGACGCTAGTGGTGGCTAACGGCCCAGTTTGCGCCAAAATGTGACGGGCGATCGCACTATTGGGGACGCGAATGCCGAGCGTATCCGGACTGAGCGGATTCATTGCTGTGGGAATGCGATCGCTCGCGGGCAGCACCAATGTCAGTGCTCCCGGCCAATGCTGCTGCACTAGACTAGACCAGATCGCAATTTCTTCGGAGTTGCCTTTGACGTAGGGCCACAGGTCTTCGGCAGTGGCTCCCATGAGAATCAGCGGTTTTGTCTTGCTGCGCTGCTTGGTTTCAAAAATCATTTCGGCGCAGTTGGGGCGGGTCGCTAGAGCGGGAACGGTGTCGGTTGGGAAACTCACCAATCCGGTTCCTTCGCGGGCGATCGCCACGAGTTCTGAACATGAGACTTGAGGCATTTGTAAAAGATGACCTTCCTGACGACTATAGTGCTACGCGCTGATATAAAAACCAATAGTTGATGGAGAAGCCGCGCACCGCGCGGCTTCTCCATCAATATCTGTCCTAACCTATCTGCGCATTGCTATACCCTATCTTTTATGGTTTTCGCGAAATTCTCTAGTTTTTAATGATTCGCCTGACCCACGATGCTAGATAATGAAAAGGTTTTCGTTGGCAGAGCCTATACAGGACTTTAAGTC
>JGI12210J13797_10326055_pt1 | contig 10665 bp, 5 predicted proteins | sample ElkSlonscriptome_3_FD_13797 | JGI IMG/M metagenome (IMG submission 13797) | reverse complement strand
ATGAATAGACAATCAGATCAAATTCCAAATTGACCGAATGCAAAACACTCGTTACAGTCTAATCGCAGATATAGCTAGAATTGCGTATTTTAGCTAAGACGCTATTAATTTGATATGAAAGTTTTAAAATACGGAATGGTCTTTATTCTACCGGCCTTATTTGTCGTGGGTGTGAAGATTGGCTCTTGGTGGAGTTTCAGCCCGGTGATTTTTGCTTTTGGGTTTATCCCCATCCTGGAATTGTTGTTCAAACCAAATGCGAAGAACCTTAGCTCGGCAGAAAAAGAAATGCGACTGGACGACAAGGCGTATGACCTCCTGCTGTATTCAGTTGTCCCCATTATTTATGCAACGATCTTTCTCTACCTCTTCGCCATTACCACCTACAGTTTTGACACCAAAGAACTGGTAGGACTGACTTTTTCACTCGGCGTGATTTTAGGAGGAATGGGTATCAACGTGGCCCACGAACTGGGTCACCGCCAAACGGCCTACGAAAAATTTATGTCAAAGGCATTGCTTCTTCCTTCTGCCTACATGCACTTTTTTATCGAACACAATCGTGGCCACCACAAAAATGTGAGCACCCACGAAGACCCTGCTTCTTCGCGGTATAATGAAACGCTCTACCACTTTTGGATTCGCTCGGTGGTGTATAGCTTCATCTCAGCTTGGAACCTTGAAAAGAAAAAACTTCAGCGCGCCAAAGAGCCTGTGTGGAGTTTAAAAAACGAGATGATTCGATTTCAGTTTATTCAAATGGCCTTTTGGGTTTTGATCGGTTTGGCATTTGGTGGGTTTGCCCTGCTTCTCTTCACGGGTGCAGCCATTATCGGCTTCCTAATGCTCGAAACGGTGAACTACATAGAGCACTACGGCTTGGCCCGAAAGAAAGTCAGCGAAAACCGTTACGAGCGCGTAGAGCCCATTCACTCTTGGAATTCGAACCACATTGTAGGGCGAGTGATGCTCTTCGAATTGTCGCGTCACAGCGATCACCACTACAAACCTGCCAAGAAATACCAGGTGTTGGAACACCACGACCATAGTCCGCAAATGCCGACAGGTTACCCGGGAATGATGCTTCTCAGTGCAATACCGCCACTTTGGTTTGCTGTCATGAACCCCAAGATTGATGTTTCAAATTCAGGTAAGCTTAAAACGGCTGCGGTTTGAGATTCTCTATGAAGTCTTAAATTGGGCCGAATATGTCGGAAAAAAAAATAACTCCTCATGACGAGGCAAACGAAAACGACTTCAAAGAGGGCTCGCTGAAGCGAAAACTTTTCATCATTATTTTTGGTACAAGCACTCCTCTTGGTAAGGCATTCGATCTTATTCTTTTAGTGCTCATCCTGGTCAGTGTGGCGGCAGTTATGCTCGAAACCGTAAGTTTCGTGGATGAGAAATACCACGCCGAACTAAGAATAATTGAGTGGGTCGTCACAGTATTTTTCACTTTAGAATACGCGGCAAGGATTTGGGTCATCAAAAAGCCACAAATCTATATATTCTCATTTCTGGGTATGGTTGATTTACTCTCCATATTACCGACATATCTCAGTATTATATTTGTCGGATCCCAAAGCTTTGCCATTCTCAGAGCATTGCGATTACTGCGAATATTCAGAATTCTAAAGTTGGTACGGTTTGTAGCCGAAGCTCAAATACTCGGAAAAGCCTTGGCTTCCAGTCGACATAAAATCACCGTTTTCTTTCTTGCCTTGGTCATCCTGGTATTCATTCTGGGTAGCATCATGTACCTCATTGAAGGGCCTGAAGCAGGTTTTGTGAGTATTCCATTAAGTATTTATTGGGCTATTGTAACACTCACTACGGTAGGTTTTGGAGACATCACTCCACAAACGGTCTTAGGACAATTTATCGCCTCCATTGTGATGCTACTCGGATATGCCATTATTGCTATTCCTACGGGAATTGTAGGTGCTGAAATATACAAAGAGGTTGATACTTCTGTAAAACGCCATAACAACGACCTCATTTGTAGAAATTGCGGAAGTGAGGATCATCCCATAAACGCCAACTATTGCAATAATTGCGGCCGCAAATTAAATGACAGTGACTCATTGAATGCGGGATAGACAAAAAGTGCGGTCATCAACAACCTTGCTGTTATAAAAAGATAAAAGAAACCTTCAGGCAGATATTCATTCTTCTAAATTTGAATAGACTAAGCCTGATTATGAAAGCATCTTTACGAGTATCAGCTCTATCTTCCCTCTTTCTCCTGTTTGCCTTTTTGAGTTTGCAAAGCTCAGCCCAAGTATCCATTATTTGTCCTGCGAATATAGACGTAGACAACGATCCGGGTCTTTGCAGCGCCGTGGTAACTTATACCGAACCGGTGGGTACAGGAGCAGGCACCAACATTACTACAACGCTCACGGGCGGATTGGCGTCAGGATCAGATTTCCCCGTTGGAATAACCGTGGTAGAGTACACGGTAACCAATGACGAAGGAGACAGTGACGTTTGCACTTTCGAGGTTGTGGTAAACGACACGGAGGACCCTGTAATAGATTGCCCCGATGATATCATCGTGGATGCCAACGACAACGAGTGCACTCAAGTGGTGACCTTCCCAATCCCGACTGCTACAGACAATTGCGGTGCCGTTACGGTGACCCAAATCGGTGGATTATCTTCGGGCTCAGTCTTCCCTTTGGGAGAGAGTTTTCTCGACTTTCAAACTACTGATGCATCGGGAAATGATGGTTTTTGCCGAATTGTAGTAATTGTCAATGACATTACACCTCCCGAAATAACCTGTCCGGCCAACATTGAGGTAGAGGTCTTCAATTCCTGTGACTCCATTATAAACTATACTGCACCCGTCGGAAGTGATGCGTGCGGAACATCTCTTACCACTCAAATTGCGGGATTGGGTTCCGGAAGTGTTTTCCCATTTGGCACCACCACAGAGACTTACGAGGTGACAGATGCTGACGGAAATACTGCGACCTGCAGTTTTGACATTACTATTAACGATGGAGCCGATCCCATTATCGATGATTGTCCAGCGGATATTACGCAAATTGCACCTGCGGGAACGTGTGAGGATGTCGTTATTTTTACAGCGCCAACGGCTTCTGATAATTGCCCGGGAGTGATTATCACCCAAACCGAAGGCCCTGTTTCGGGAAGCACCTTTCCCATTGGGGTCACCGACATTGAATTTACGGCCACGGATGGTTCGGGAAATACTTCTGTTTGCTCCTTCACCGTGACCGTAAATGAAGACACAGCTCCTGAGATTACCTGCCCCTCAGACATAACGGTTCCAAACGACCCCGGAGATTGTGGCGCCATTGTGAATTATACTCCGCCCGAAGGAACAGATGATTGTACCAATCCAACAACTACTCAAACAGCCGGCTTGGGATCAGGGGCTTTCTTTCCTGTTGGAACGACCACGGAAACCTATGAAGTCATTGATGAAAGTGGAAATACCGCCAGCTGTAGCTTCACCGTAACGGTAGAAGACACCGAAGCACCTGTGGTAGATTGCCCCGGAAATATCGAATTGAGTGCCGACGCCGGCCTGTGTGAAACCACTGCTACCTTTTCGATACCTACCTTTACGGATAACTGCCCCGGCGGAACGATTTCCCAAACAGGAGGCCCTATTTCGGGCTCAAGTTTTCCGGTAGGGTCTACCACCATCGAGTTTACCGCCGAAGATGCTGCCGGAGTTCAATCCAACTGTACGTTCGATGTAATCGTAACCGATGAAGAAGATCCCGAGATTACTTGCCCTCCCGATATCTCCATTACTATTTTGTCAGGAGCTTGCGATACAGTAGTGAATTACCCCGCCCCTACCGCGTCTGATAATTGCAACGATGTTACTATCGGATTGATAGATGGTCCGGCATCGGGGGAAACACTCGCTGCAGGCTCATACACGGTAACAATTGGAGCTGAAGACAATGCAGGGAATAATTCAACTTGTAGCTTCACTATCGATATTGCCGAAACAAGCCCTCCCGTATTTGATTGCCCCGATGACATCACTGTGAATTCCGATCCCGGAACGTGTGAAGGAGTCGCGACATTTGACCCACCCACAGCAGCGGATCCTTGCTCGGACGTTACGGTCACTCAAACGGGAGGTCCACCTAGTGGCTCTACTTTCCCGGCAGGAAGTACTGAAGTAGAATTTACCGCCGAAGATGAGTTTGGCAATACAGAAGTCTGTAATTTCAACATCATCGTGGTGGACGACTCACCTCCGACCATCGACTGTCCCGACGACATTGAAGTTGGAAATGATCCTGCAGTTTGTGGAGCAATTGTAAACTACACCACTCCCGTTGGTGACGACAATTGCGGAGTAGCAGAGGTCAACCTCGCAGCAGGACTCCCTTCAGGTGCTTTTTTCCCGGTGGGAGAAACCACCGTTACTTACGAAGTCGTAGACCTTTCGGGCACAACAGCTGACTGTAGTTTCACGGTAACCGTAAATGATGATGAACCACCGGTAATCACGTGCCCTTCTGACATTACCGCGAACATAACTGATGGCGATTGCAGCGAAATTGTAAATTTTGCCGATGCCACTGCTACCGACAATTGCGCCATTGCCGGCATCACTCAAATTGAAGGACTGCCTTCAGGTTCTGATTTCCCTCTCGGCCCGAATACCGTCACGTTTGAAGCAATTGATGTCAACGGTCAAAGCGCAACTTGTTCTTTTACCGTGACGGTTTTGGAAGATGTTGCACCTGAAATTACTTGTCCGATAGATATCGAAGTTGACAATGACCCAGGTATTTGCGGAGCAGTTGTAAACTATAGTCCACCTTTAGGAACGGATGCATGCGGCGGAGCTACCACTGCCCTCACCTCAGGATTGGGATCGGGAGCAGAATTCCCCGTCGGAGTGACCACGGAAGAGTACACCGTAACCGATTTAAGTGGAAATACGGCTACCTGTTCATTCACCGTAACGGTAAATGATGTTGAAAATCCTGTTTTCGATTGTCCTGAGGATTTGACCGTTTCCGCAGATGTCGGAGTCTGTGAGGCCACCGTTGCATTTGATACGCCTACGGTCGATGACAATTGCAATAATGCCATCATTCCCGTTCAAACCGAAGGCCCCACGTCGGGCAGTGTTTTCCCCTTAGGCTCTACCACCATCACTTTCGAGGCGACTGACCCTGCTGGAAATATGGACGTATGCTCCTTTGAAATTATTGTAGAAGACAACGAAGCTCCGACGATCGATTGTCCTGAAGATATTGAAGTTGATGCGGGAATAGATTGCTCTGCCATTGTAAACTTTGCGGATGCAACAGCTACCGATAATTGCAGCGTAGCTTCTATTGCACAAATCGAAGGTCCTCTATCAGGTAACCAATTTCCGCTAGGCATCACTACAATTACATTCGAAGCAATTGATGATGCGGGAAATTCGACCACTTGCAGTTTTACCGTTACGGTGACAGAAGCCATCCCTCCCGTCATTACGTGCCCCGAAGACATCTTAGTCGATAACGATCCTAATGCTTGCGCAGCCGTAGTGAATTACGATCTACCGACGGGTTCCGATGGCTGTGGTGATGTAGTGATTACCCTAATCGCCGGGTTGGCTTCGGGTGAGAGTTTCCCGGTGGGTATTACCACCGTAACTTACGAGGCTGAGGATGAACAAGGAAATACGGCTACCTGCTCTTTTGAAGTGGAGGTAGCAGATGCAGAAAATCCGGTGTTCGATTGTCCCGGAGATTTGACGATTTCCGCGGAGGCGGGAATTTGTGATGCAACCGTAGTATTTGACGCTCCAACCGTAGATGACAATTGCGATAATGCCATCGTTCCCGTTCAAACAGAAGGCCCTATCTCCGGAAGTATTTTTCCGGTAGGTTCTACGACCATTACTTTTGAGGCGACTGACCCTTCCGGAAATGTCGGTGTATGCTCATTCGAAATCATTGTCGAAGACGAGGAAGCTCCCGTAATTGATTGCCCGGAAGATATTGAAGTCGACGCGGGAATAGCTTGCTCTACCGTTGTAAATTTTGCGGATGCTACAGCTACCGATAATTGCAGCCTGGCTTCCATTACGCAGATCGAAGGTCCCTTGTCGGGAACGGAGTTTCCTGTAGGAGCAACAACGGTGACCTTTGAAGCAATTGATGACGCAGGGAATTCAACGACTTGCAGTTTTACCGTTACGGTAACGGAAGAAGGGCCTCCCGTGATCAACTGCCCGGGAAACATTCAAGTTGAAAATGACCCTGATGCGTGCGAAGCGGTGGTGACTTACGATCCCCCCACCGCCTCTGATGACTGCGGCGACGTGACAGTTACCTTAGTCTCAGGATTTGCTTCGGGTGAAAGTTTTCCAATCGGAATTACGACCGTGACGTATGAGGCAGAGGACGAACAAGGGAATACCGCGACTTGCTCTTTTGATGTGGAAGTAACCGACGGTCAAGCACCTGAATTCGATTGTCCCGATGAAATTCCTCTTGGCAATGATCTTGGTATTTGTGGCGCGATTTACACATTTGAACTACCCGTTGCAACCGACAATTGTCCGGGTGACGTTACGGTAATCCAAACGAGTGGTCCTCTGAGTGGAAGCGAACTGTCTATTGGAATCACGTCCTTTACTTTTGAAGCGACCGATGCAGCAGGAAACACTTCGGAGTGCACCTACGACGTGGTCGTAACCGATGAAGAGTCTCCTGCTTTTACCGATTGTCCTGAAGATATTGTCATCGAGCTTACAGCCAATGTTTGTGATACAATTGTTGAATTTGAAATCCCCACGGCTACTGATAATTGCGCGGTGACCGATGTTAATCAGGTTAACGGACCTCTTTCAGGCGATGTGCTTGCCCCCGGAAATTATACGGTCGAGTTTGAAGCTGAAGACGTAGCCGGCAACACCGCTTTGTGCTCGTTTGACATCACCATAGAAGATGTGACTCCACCGGCAGTTGAGTGCCCTGACTCGTTTCTCTCTTGCGACTTGATAGTGGATTTACCCGTCCCTACAGCGCTTGACAGTTGTGGGATAGCCTCTATCGTTCAAACGGCCGGCCCCGAAAGCGGAACGGCGTTTCCGATAGGAATTACTGAGGTTAGTTTTGAAATAACCGATGTAAACGGAAATACCGTCACTTGTTCATATGACGTCGAAGTAGCTCAGCAAGCCTCACGACCTGAAACCGGTCCCGACCGCAACATTTGTGGATCGACTTCTACCACCATTTCAGGAAATAATCCTGATTTCGGTACCGGCCTCTGGTTCCAAACCGAAGGCAGCGGAACCATCGTCTCTCCCGAAAGTGCTGTCACCGAAGTCACCGACCTCGGGCTAGGAGTCAACACCTTCGTTTGGTCCATTGACCCGGAAAACGGTTGTGATATCTTAACGGACAGCGTCAGCATTTTTGTGGAAACAGGAGTAGTTGTAGATGCAGGAGAAGACCAAAGCATTATTCTAGGAGGAAGCGCTCAATTAAATGCGTTTGTTGATCCGCCTGACGGCACCATCTTGTGGGATCCTCTAGACGATTTGTCATGCGGAGATTGCTTAAATCCTCAGGCAGCTCCGTCTGAAACGACAACTTACTTTATCAGGTACGATACTCCTTTAGGCTGTAGACTGGTAGATTCAGTTACGGTAAATGTATTTATCGAAATTCCCAATACCATTACTCCCGATGGAGACAATGTGAATGATGTTTGGAACATTCCCGAAATCGACAAGTATCCCGATGTCAACGTACTAATTTACAATCGGTGGGGAGTAGAAGTCTTTAGCTCCACGGGATATAACGAACCATGGGATGGAACCTTTGAAGGCGATGAGTTGCCTACGGGCTCCTACTACTACATTATCGATTACAATCGAGAAGGAAAAGAGAATTTGAACGGAACCGTAAACATTATACGCTAAGCCATGAGAACGAGAATCGCACTATCCGTCCTGCTGTCTTTCTTCGCCTTTCACATGGCAAGCGCACAGCAATTACCGCAGTTCAGTCAGTACATGAATAACCCGTACGTGATCAATCCGGCTGCTTCGAGCCTCACCCATGATATCGACTTGGCCGTTGGCTTTCGTCAGCAGTGGGCGGGATTTGAAGGAGCACCACAAACCTATTATGCAGGTGGCTCCATCAACCTTGGCAAACGTCCTGCCAATCCGGGAAAACTCTACTCCATTCCGATTAGTCATCCGGGGATGCTAAAAAGTAAACCTTCCGTCCGCTACGGAAAGCATGTGGTTGGAGGATTGATTGCGCGCGATGAGTACGGAGTTTTCCAGCGTAGCTCGGTAATGGGTAGCTATTCATACCACCACCCGATTGGCGATGATTATTGGGTTGCAGGAGGGCTAAGTCTTGGTTGGTATGGATTTAGTTTCGACCGAAACAACATCATTCTCGAAAACGACTTTGACAATACCTACAGCGACTTCATTGCCAACGGCTCAAACTCAAACATTTTTGATATCAACGCCGGAGTTTATGTTTACAGCGATCGTGCTTTCGCAGGATACTCGGTTTACCAGTTGGGTCGAAATGAAATCAACTTAGGCAACGAGCAGTCTCCGCTCAATTTGAGTGAGGCACGGCTCGAAATGCACCATTATGTAAATGCAGGGTATCGCTTTACGGTGGGAGAAAAAATCGACTTAACGCCAAGCTTTATGATGAAGTTCAGACCACCCGCTCCCCTATCTGTAGATATCAATTTAATGGCCGAGTGGGATCGTCGATTTAGATTGGGAGTTTCTTACCGAAATCAAGATGCCGTCTCGATAATTCTCGGTGCCAACCTCACTGATTTTATGAGATTGGCTTACGCTTATGACTACGTCACCTCAGATATCAACGACCTTAGCAGTGGAAGCCACGAGGTGGTTCTTGGATTTCAGTTTAACCGAAAAAATAAGAAGTAATGCCAAAAGGAATATTGACTTTCACCCTTGGGGTAATGCTGCTTAACCAGGCTTTTGCTCAGCAAGACACCATCAGTTTCAGCGCGCCTCAAAAGCTGTCCGATTCGATCAACTCTTCAGCCGAAGAAGGTCTGCCAATTTTGAGCAGTGATATGAGTACACTCTACTTCGCGCGTACTTTTCACCCTGAAAATGCAGGAGGAGAATATTCAGGTCAGGATATCTGGATGTCACGCATTAAAGATGGCGAGTACACCACTGCCGAGTCGGTAAAATCGCTGAATGATGAATGGAGTAACGCCGTCGTCGGGGTTGTGAACGATGGAAAGAAACTCTATCTCTTAAACGAAATGACAACCGAAAAAGAGTCTTTACCCGGTCTTTCGACAAGCGAATACAACGAGATGGAAAAGGTCTGGTCTGCTCCCACCGCTCTGAAAATTCCAGGGGTAGAAATACTCGGCACTTTCTACAGCGCTTATGTGGCTCCCGATGAATCGTTCATTCTTTGGACGCTTCCTAGCTCCGATGTGGATAGCTTGGGAAATGACTTATTCGTAAGCACACGAGCCGGCGAAACTTGGAACGCTCCCATGAGTTTAGGTGCTGCTATAAACACCACACTAAACGAGATTAGTCCTTACTACGATCCGATAACCGAATTACTCTTTTTCTCGACCAACGGAAGGGGATCTGATGACAATTACGACATCTACTACTCCAAACGTCTCGAGCAAGATTGGGAGAACTGGACTTTGCCGGTCAGAGCTGATTTTAACTCTCCCGCCTTTGACGCCTATTTTTTCATGGCAGGAGACAGCACGGCTTACTTTTCGAGCAATCGAAATGATTCACTTGCCAATTTATACCTCACGGAAGTGATGATTGAATCACTGGCAGAAGAGATTGAAGAAATAGTGGAAGAGGTGGCGGAAGAAGCAGATACTTTAGCGGTAATTGATGAGCGGGTATTACCGAAAAGAGATCCGGTTTTGATCATTGAAATTGACGGAGAAGAAACGAAAGACAGAACCATAGAATCCTTGACGAGAAAGGAGATGTTGGACAAGAATACGGTCATTCGGTTCGTTTATTTTGAGTACGACAAATTCAACATTACCGCCAAGTATGTCGAAGTGCTGGACGATGTTGCAGGCGTTTTAGACCAGAACCAAGACATCCGCGTTCGCATCAACGGACACACGGATGCAGTAGCTTCTGACACATATAATCAGACCCTGAGTGAAAATCGAGCTGCTTCTACCAAAGAGTGGTTGGTAATCAACGGCGTAGAACCAGACCGCATCAAAACGGCGGGCTTCGGAAAGCGCCAGCCCTATGCTTCTAACTTGACGGAGGAAGGACGGGCTTTGAACCGAAGGGTAGAGATTTTCTTTGAGAGGGATAAATAGGATCTTTTTCTTATTGCTTCACTGAAAGAAGTCTCTGCGCTGATACACTTTGGAGATTACATGAGAAGGGCAGATAAAAATTTGAATTTCATACCTTATCCAAAAAGTGCTTGAAACGCTAGCATCGAGGATCGCAGGATTGCAAATCCTGCTAAGCGGAAGACTAGGTTTTAAAGGTTCATTAAATGAATGAAAATTTATCGGATCACAAATGTGAGAGCTACAAAGAAAAAATCGTAAAACTTTCAACCCGCGTTTAGAATGAAACGATTAATAGCTCCTAGACATGTGAACAGAACCGCAGAAAAG
>JGI12210J13797_10078692_pt1 | contig 10670 bp, 3 predicted proteins | sample ElkSlonscriptome_3_FD_13797 | JGI IMG/M metagenome (IMG submission 13797) | reverse complement strand
TCGCAGCAACCTATGCTCAATGTATCAAAAGTAAGTACAGCCACTGGCAGGGATATAATAGCGGCTGGGGGACTTGACCGCAAACTATATCTATTGGATGCTAATGGAAACCTGCTGGACGATAGTTTTGAAGTTTCTCAACTTATCCATCGTATGATTGCCGCCGACCTTGATAATGATGCCAGTGATGAAATTTTGTTATTGGACAATCGTAATGAAGCTTACTTGCTGGGCTTTGAAGAGGGAAAAGTTGTGCAGCACTGGAAAAAAGTGATGAAGGTTCCTGAGCAATACATCAATTGGGAAAATCCTCGGGGAAGGTTCTATACGTTTTCATTAGCTACCGCTGACCTTAACGCCGATCAGAACCCCGAAATAGTAATGGGTGACACCTACTTTAACAAACAACCGGTAATGGCTACAGACGCTGAAGGAAATGCGTTGTGGGTGACCAAGGGTATTCCTTTTAAACAGATTGACGAGAAGCGAAATACCGAGTTCTTCTCAATGACCATGGTTCAAACTGCTGACCTGATTGACTCCTTACCGGGCGATGAAATACTGGCATTGGCTGGTGGTACCTTCCGGTTGATTGATGGACAGGGAACAATACTGGAGGAAGCCGAAGCAGCTATTGGTTTTACGGACATTAAAATCCATCAGGGCAAAGTCTACCTGGGTTCCTCTCCCAACGGAGATGAAAACATCTACGTTTTTGACTGGGACAAGGAATGGAAACAAAAAGTAGAAGCTATTCAGCGAACTGGAAAAGTAGCGAGAATTGAGAGTAATATTAAGAAAATAAAGGAGCAGATAGCCCAGTTTCCTCAGTCAAGTAGCTCGCGCAACAATCAATACTTAGCCGGCTTTGGCCGCCCCCCCCACAATCATGCGACGCTAGTAAAATATCAGCAGGAACAGGCGTGGTGGAAACAGGAATTCCCGTACGAGAATCTTCATACCGCCACAGGAATGAAAATCATAGAGCCTACCCCACCTCTGGATGAAAACGGTCAGCCGTGGTCAGCGAGGCGTTGGCAGGTGGATGCTATTCAGGGCACTAAATCGGTAGACTCAATTTTGGCCCATATGGCATTCCTGGAAGAAAATAGCATCAGCACTAGGCTAACCATTGGCCATTCGGTGATGCCATTTATTACATTGGAAACCGCCCAGCAAATCCTCCAAACTGCCCCAAATGCCACTTACGGTTTCTATACAGCGGAAGACGAACAATTTGAGCGGCTGGAGCGCTACTACAAGCATTACTTCCAACCGCTGGCCTCCCTCTGTCGGCAATACGATAAATACTGCGTGACCAAGAACAAGAATGTTTGGTGGATTAATACTCCGGCTCACCCTGAGCTCACTGAACTACTGTTTAATCCTGGTAACGAAGAGATAATCAAAGCAGCCACCGAAGACTCCAATAGCCGCACCCCCGAAATCAATCTAATGGGCCGATTGGGCTTGTACCTCTCGAATAAAGTAGCCGGGCTGATTACCAACGTGCACCGCGATATGTTCTCTTTTAATCGCTACCACGAGTGGGAGTATCCCAAGCACGGCCATCCTTATCTTCGCCTAATGATTGCGCATACGTTATTAGGGGCTGATGAATTTAACCTGCGGTATCCGTTCCAAATGGAAGAGGATAGCAGTTATCGATTTACGCAGATTGGAGCAGAATCAGTAGAGCCTTTTTTTCATCTCATGGGGAAAGAAATCATTTGGAAGCCTACGCCCGAGGAGATGGCCTACGTCAGTTCGCTAGGTATTGCCATGCACCCCCCATCAGAAAAATGGATAGCTGATGGTATCAATGGACATCGTCCGGAGCAGTGGGTCGATGATCCGGAATTGACAAATGCTGTCATTCCGTTTAATGGTACAAACTGGGGTATGCTACCTACCCCGGAGCATGCCCTGCAAAAGGTATTATTCAATAAGCAGTATCAGTTCGGGGCCTTCGTTCCGGCTACGCCCTATGGTTTGGTACCCATTGTACCCAGTCACTTTAATCTAGACGAAGTTCCCCACATCACCAGTTGGTTACACACGGATGGAACGTATCTTTGGGAGGAGGGTGGCTCCAAACTTCAGGGAAAAGAGGCAGCAGAGTTAGTAAAGTCTAAGTTTGAAGTCGCCGCTCAAGACCTTCCCTTTCGAGCTCGCGGGAATGTGTTCTGTCAAATACTGAAAAAAGACGATCAAAACTACCGCATTGTGCTCATCGATCCCGGTTGGATTAACCCAGCCGACCATTCGGTTCGTATCGACGGCCAACTGGAGGGGAATTGGTCACTGACCGATGTGCTTTCGGGAGAACAAGTGAAATTCGAAGATGAACTAATTGTGCCCGCCGGCGCTTTTCGAATGATTGACGCTCACAAAACTTTATGATCGGTGGCTTGTACGAACTAAATTTTTATCATCTACTCGTCGGCTTATTTCTGGGGTTACTAAGCTGTACCGTACATGATGAGCAGAAAACCCCTTCATATCTAACCCATGCAGCCGACGAGCTTATTCACTCCAACCACCCGTACAACAGCAGTAAAAGGACAAATTATTATCAACACCAACAACTGGCCGACCCCGACCGAAGGCACGATCATCAACTATCCGAGGCAGTAGCCTACCTACGAGCGGGTAATACTTCCGAAGCCATTCAACAGCTAGAAGACCTGAGTCAACTTATTGATACGACTACTGTTTTGTTAAGCAATCAACGCCTGGATAATTTTAAAATTCATCTGATTCGTTATCAGGCACTAGCTTATCTGCGCCAGGGCGAACAGGAGAATTGTATACTCGACCACCATCACCACTCGTGCATTGTACCCATTGCTACCAAAGCAATTCATCAGCTACCTTCCGGCTCCCGGGGTAGTATTGACTACTTCTTAGAACTGCTGAAACGTAACCCGCAGGATTATGAATCTCAGTACCTGCTCAACCTAGCCTACATGACGCTGGGTAAATACCCAAATGAAGTACCTGAATCGCAGCTCATTATGTCGCCCCTTTTTAAAAAGCCGAATCAACGATGGGTTCAAGATGTAGCAGTTGCAAAGAACCTGGATGAAAAGGGACTGGCTGGGGGAGTCGTTGCCGAAGACTTTAATCAGGATGGACATATTGATCTGATGATATCTTCCTGGGACATGCAAACTCATCTGCAATTGTTCTTAAATGATGGAGGAGGCAACTGGAAAGAAGTATCTTTTGAAGCAAGTTTGTCTACTGTCCCGGGTGGCCTGAATTTAGTACCTACCGACTTTAATAATGATGGAATGGTTGATATTCTGGTACTACGTGGAGGCTGGTTAGGTCTGTATGGCAATCTACCCAATAGCTTACTAAAAAATGAGGGTGCTAACGAAGACGGAATACCTCAATTCAAGGATGTAACTCAGCAAGTAGGAATGGTTAGCCAATTACCCACCCAAACTGCGGTATGGGCTGATTTTAATTTGGATGGCTGGCTGGATGTATTTATTGGTAACGAGTCGGCGGTGAGTGGCTTTAATAACTCATCAGAGCTGTACATCAATCAAAAAGGCGGTACGTTCCGGGAAGTAGCTTTAGCGGCGGAAGTATCCTTTGCTTCCCAAAATATGCGGGACCAACGGATCATTAAAGGGGTAGCCGCCGCTGATTACAACCATGATAAATTACCTGATCTTTTTGTGAGCACCCGTGATGGCAACAACTACCTATTTAAAAACCAAGGAGTTGATTCCGCGGGAGTTCCCGTATTTGAAGACGTGACAACCGATTCGGGTTTAGACGCGTACGACAAAACCTTTACCACTTGGTTTTGGGATTACAATAATGACGGTTGGGAAGACCTATTGGTATCAGGCTTTCATTCCGATGCTCAATACGAAGGCAAATCTATCGCTGATGATTTTGCTCGCGAGCAGTTAGGTTTGCCCCACGTAGCCACGGCGGGTTTACTGTACAAAAATCAGGGAGACGGTACGTTTACCGATGTATCAAAAGAAGCAGGGCTGGATAAAATTCTATATATGATGGGGGGCAACTTCGGTGATATTGATAATGACGGCTGGCTGGACTTTTATTGCGGCAACGGTGATCCAGACCTTCGGTCAGTCATTCCCAATCGTATGTTCCGCTTCAATGGCGAACGCTTTGCGGAGATCACCAATCAAGGGTTCGGTCATATCCAGAAGGGGCACGGTACCGCGTTTGCTGATTTTGACGAAGATGGCGATCAAGATATTTACATGGTAGTCGGTGGGTTCTACGAAGGCGATGTTTATCAAAATATTCTGTTAGATAATCAGGGCATGCTGGAAAACCACTATATTCAAGTACGGCTGAAGGGAAGCAGAAGCAATACCCTAGGCATAGGAGCTCGTCTGGAAGCTGTACTAAAAGCAGACAACGAAGGCCATCGGCGTATCTTCCGCACCGTAGGCTCCGGTGGCAGCTTCGGAGCTTCCCCGTTCACTCAGCATATTGGTTTAGGTGATATTGAGATGGTGGATACGCTATATGTCCATTGGCCTAACTCAACATCTCCCCAAATACTTACCCAACTGGTAGCTGACCGGCTTTATGTTATTGAAGAAGACTCGTTGAGCTCCGAAGCGGTTTCGAGTGCAAGATTCGCAGAGAATCCGCGTAACTGGAAATGAGTATCTTTCCGTTGCCAAGAGATACCGCATCCCGTACTTCTTGCGGCACGTGTAGCGGGCTTTTATTCCAAGGTAAAGGAACAAAAGCAGTATCTTGATTGTGCAGAATCACACCGGTAGAGTTATCATTCCAACCCATTGAGACACTGAGTTTACGGTTATTTCCCAAGCCTAGAATATCAATTTTCCTATCGTTGTTAAGATCAAGGGTAATAAAGGCATTGATCGGGCCGGTTTGTACTACTCGGGGCAGCGGCTGTACCGCAAAACCTTCGCCTTGCTGGTTCATCAGAACCACGCTTTGCATGTAGTTAACTTCCTGCCTTCGGACGAGGGTGTGAGTTAAACTTAGCAATTCATTCATTTCCAAATCGGCAAAATCGTGATAAGTCCGGTAAGTGTTCCGCAGAGCGGGAAATTGTCGTATTAGATCATCTCGCTGAAAGGCGGGATACAACTTTTGATCGCCCATACTATTTACTATGTGCCAGCCTAGCAGTGGGTCTTCCTGCTGATCGCCATCCAGGTCAGTTGCTGCTAATACTAAAGGGAGGTGATCGGCGTACGGATGGTTTAGTCCCGCATTTCCCGCCAGTATATCGGGGTAGCCATCCTGGTTAAGATCAACAATACGGAGGCTTTGCCACCAACCTTGAAGGGAGTCAATCTCGGAGTATTGTTCGGTTTTTAAGTAGCCTCCTGACTCCCACTTCAATACGTTAAAGCCTTGCCATTCCCCCGCGTAAATGATTTCAGAAATTCCGTCCTTGTTCAGGTCAGCTACTTCCGCACAACTTATCATTCCTAGCTTTCCTTCATTAGGTAAATATTTTTGCGATACATCAGTGAACGTACCTCGATCATTTTGTAGCAAATACGATTGAGGGGAGGCCGGAAACCTTCCGTTCACTATTCGCCCGAATACGAGTAGATCGTCGTCACCATCCCGATCAAAATCCACTTTTACTACTTCTCTCGTGAATGTTTTCATGTTGGGTAGACGGTCCAACGCCAGTTCAAACCCTTCTGCCGATTGTAGGTAAAGGCGGTCTTGTAAGCTAGCGTGTCCGTCGCGAAAGCTCACATTACCACTGCAAACGAATAGGTCTAAATCACCATCCTGGTCGGCATCCAACCACTCGGCATCCATATCTTCGTACTGCCCTTGCTTGTCAAAATAGCTCATCTCCCATAGCCCATCGTTCTGCAAAGAAAGAATTGATATAGGCTGATCGGGTCCACTTCCTATAAAGATCTGATTGGGCTGAAGCGCATCATTGGGCACCAGCAGTGGGCCTTCCTTAGAAAAGGTCTGATACATAAGTGGCTGATTGTAAATATCCGCGTAAGGATCAGAAGGATGATGTTGCCAGTTGCCAATTGAAGTCTGTTTCCAAAATGTATTCTTAGTTGATGTTAACTGGGCTCCTGGTTCTTCTGTAGATGCTGAAGGTTGAAAAACATACGAAGTATCGATGCGAATATTCTGATGGACGGTAGTACCACCATTTGGCCAAATAAGTTGGAGAGAGTCAACGGCGGTTGTACCGCCCAATCCAAAATGAAAGACAGCTTCCTGAGTTGATTGATAACCCTGCACCGGATAAAGCTCTTGGTACTGAACCGACTCGTTGGCGTACAAATGGGCTTTGGTGCCCAGTACTGGAATACCCGCGGGGGTGGAGGCGTACACCTTTAAATAATGAGCAGAATCGCGTTGGCTGGTATTTTCATAAATGGACGCCGGTTGATTAATATGATTAATCACTAAGTCTAAGTCACCATCCAGGTCTAAATCTCCGTAGGCAATGCCGTTAGATAAATTCTCCCCAGCCAACCCCCACTGATTGGTTACCTCCGAAAATTGTAGATTTCCCTCGTTACGAAAGGAGTAATTTGAAAGCACTATAGCCGGACTCTCGCTAATAGCCGCGCGGTATTCGGGAGTATTGAAGCTACCAGAAAAGAAATTTTGATTTTCCTGGTAGGCAATAAAATCCATGTCGGTAATGTTGCGAGCGTAGCCGTTGGCTATTATAATATCATTATCGCCGTCCAGATCAAAATCAGCTAATACGCTGCCCCAGCTCCAATCGGTGTCGTGAACGCCCGCCAACTGGGCTACTTCGGAAAAGATTGGTCTTCCGGAAGAATCAGTCCCGGTATTAAGGTGGAGAGCATTCTTCATAAATTGCTCCTGATAGCTATAATCCTTCGCAAGCAGAAAGCGAGTAAGATTCATCGCCATCGCCATATTTTTCCGACGGTCATTGCTTTCAGGCAACATATCCAATGTGAAAATATCGTTCCTGCCATTGTTGTCCAGATCCTTTATGGATACTCCCATGCTGAAATAGCTCTGATTTTTGATAGTCTCGGCCGTCAAGTTGGTGAATTTTTTGTTCTGCTGATTAATGTATAGCACGTCGTTCGTAAGATGGTCATTGGCGATATACACATCGGGCCAGCCATCCAGATTAATATCCGACACAGCTACTCCCAAACTAAACCCTTCGTACACGATACCCGCATTGTTACTCACATCTATAAAGCCAGCCCCTTCGTTCAGCTGATTTTCATACAGCAGATCAGCATTAGGAGCCGAGCCGTCATTACTCTTGTCACGTACTACGTTAGGATTATGATCGTCTGGATCAGTATTAACTAGTAGCACGTCTAGGTCATCATCCCGATCGTAGTCAAAGAATGCCGCTTGGGTAGTACTTTTATTGATATTTAGACCGTACTCCGCGGCCTGGTCCTGAAAAAATGGAACGTCTTGATTGGCCGCGTTACGCTGAATAAAAAGAATATTCTCTCTTCTTTCGGGCTGATTGGAGCCCCCCACACTCAGATAGACATCCATTAGCCCATCCCGATTGATATCCACCAGACTTATGCCGTTAACCCAGCGATCGGTATAAAACCCGGCTTTTTCGGTAATATCTTCAAAAGTAAACGGGGATGATCCTTGCCTACCCCGATTAAGGTACAGGCGGGTTGGGACTTGGTTGCCTCCCAGAATAATATCTGGCAAGTGGTCGGAATTGAGATCACCTATAGCCACTCCGCCTCCCCGGTAAAAGTACTCTAATTCCATCAAGTTCATAGAGTCATTTTCGGCGATGGCGTTGGTAAATTCAATACCAGAATCTGGGCGTAATATAAACAGTGTATCGTCGTTTTCCGGACGACAGCCAACTACTGCCAGAAAGAAAAATAACCCCACCGTTAGTTTGAACATGACAATCTAATTTTGCTTAATTTAGCTATTTGTTCAGATTTTACTTTACTCTCCGATCAAAACATTATTCTTACTTTGGTGTCCTCTGAGCGTAGCCTTGCTCAATGCCTGTCAGCAACCCAATTGGGTTGTTACAATTGACGGGTCGGGTACTTACGCTTCGCCCCGGTCATGCGATTTGACCGGAGATGGAGTCAAGGACATCGTATTGGGTACGGGGGGGTCCCAAGAGTGGGAATCTTCGGAAAATGGAGTAGTTGCCATTGATGGTCAGAACGGCAAAGTTCTGTGGAAGGTACCCTGCCGAAACCAGATAGTGGGTAGCCCTGTCTTTCTGGACGTTACTAACGATGAGGTTGATGATGTTTTTATTGGGGGACGATCTGCGCAGTTTTTTGCGATTGACGGAAGCTCAGGAAAACTACTGTGGGAATACAAAAGCGTAGACATTTATCAGAGTAGAAACGATACTACGGTACTCAATTTCTTTACTCCTCAGATCATTGCCGATCAGAATCAGGATGGACTTGATGATCTTTTAGTTGCTTACGGTGGGTATGTAAATGCTCGCCCTTGGGAAGACCACCGGCCCGCAGGTTATCTAATGATCTTTTCTTCAGCCAATGGAGAAATAATAGCAAAGGCTCCTGTTCCCGACGGAAAGGAAACCTATATGTCGCCGGTTGTCTGGGAAAATGATGTATACTTTGGAACGGGGGGAGAAACTATAGCTGGAAATTTTTACCAAACTCCGATCAGCGATTTGCTAGACGGAGAGATTGGAGAAGCAACCGTGCTACTGTCAGGAAAAGAGAAGGGGTTTATTGCACCTCCTGTATTTACTGATCTTACTGACGACGAGGTGCCGGATATTGTTGTCAATTCTTATGAAGGTACCACCGTAGCGCTAAACGGAAATAATCACGTTGTGCTGTGGAAGGTAAGTCTAGGTTCAGGGTACGAAACGCACGCTCAACCGGCTTTCGGTCAGTTTATCGGTGATGCTACTCCCGACTTTTTTGTAAATTACGGAAAGGGAACGTGGCCAGAAATTGAGGTTTCCTATCAGGTACTTATTGACGGTCAAACGGGGCAGTATTCTATATTAGACTCTTTAGGTAGTTTGCAGTACGCCTCGCCCATCACCGTCAGTACCGTAAATCAAAATTCTGAAGAAGTACTATTGCCAATAAATATTTTCACGGAAACCGGGTATGCCCGAGAAAGTGGTTATCCGGTGAAGGCGCTTCAGGTTCAGCTTCGCAGATTTGATATCGCCTCTGGCACTAATAGCGTGTTCTACCAAGTATCTGGTTCTAACTTGGGCTCTACCCTGCTGTTGAATGATTTAAATGCGGACGGAACCAATGAGATAGTGTTCATTCACAATCATAATCCCTACAGTTTTTTTGAACATACGGGTTTGAGTATCCACTGCCTGCCAGCAGCAGATTATTATAGTAACCAGAAGCAGTATGTTTTGTAAAACAGCCAGCGTACTTCAATAAGTTATTAGCTTTAAATTTAACCTATGGGTTTGTCTCTAATTTTAAACCGTAATCTTCGTATGCGAAACCTTTTTCTTCTACTTACCACCATGCTAAACTTACAACTCGCCAGCAGTTGTCAGCAGTCAGTCTCTTCAAGCGAACTAGAAGAAGTTAGCGAGAAGCTCCCATTTCGTCCGCACATACTATGGCTAGTTACCGAGGATATGGGGCCTTACATTCCTGCCTTTGGCGACTCCACCATTCAGACTCCTAATTTAAGCCGACTGGCCGCCGAAGGTGTTCGGTACCCCAACTTATTTTCCCCGTCTGGAGTATGTGCTCCTAGCCGGGCTGCGATCGCTACGGGTTTGTACCCTTCCAGCTTCGGAGCTAACCATATGCGTACCAGTTCGCACCGAGAATTTACCGGTTTACCTGCCTACGAAGCGGTGCCCCCGCCCGAAGCTAAAATGATGAGTCAGGTGCTACGTGAGCATGGATACTACTGTACCAATAATTTTAAAAAGGATTACCAATTCCAAGAGCCGGTTACGGCTTGGGATGCTTCCGGCCCCTTCGCCCACTGGAGAAACCGTGAAGAAGGCACACCTTTTTTTTCCATCTTCAACTTTACCGAAACCCACGAGTCGGGGCTGTTTGAGCCCTACGGTTTCCGTAATATAGAACAGCGGCACTATACCTCGGGGGATACTACCTTTGATGTCAATGCAGGAAAAGCTAACGTTAGACGGGGGCGGATGAAGGAGGAACAAACTACCGTACATGTTGCTAAAGACCTGGATTTTCCTATTCCTCCTTACCTACCCGATACAAAAACCGTTCGCCGGGATTTGTGGAAGATGTATAATAATATTGCCGAAATGGATCGTCAGGTAGGCGCTATTTTGGATCAGTTAGAGGCCGATGGGTTATTAGACAGCACAATCATATTTTTCTACGCCGACCACGGAGGCCCTCTACCTCGGCAGAAGCGGCTTATCTATGATTCAGGCCTTAACTCACCGATGATCATTCGCTTTCCCAATGGAAGGAAGGCCGGGGATATAGATGAGCAACTTATAAGCTTTGTGGATTTCGCTCCTTCGGTTTTCTCGTTAGTCGGTATTCAACCACCGGATTACCTACACGGTCAAGCCTTTCTGGGTGAATACCAAGCTACTGAAAAACGCGACTATATTTATGCTGCCGCCGATCGCTTTGATGAGTTTACCGATGCCATCCGGGCTGTACGCGATCGCCGATTTAAAT
>JGI12210J13797_12142492_pt1 | contig 10676 bp, 11 predicted proteins | sample ElkSlonscriptome_3_FD_13797 | JGI IMG/M metagenome (IMG submission 13797) | reverse complement strand
GGAATTGCATTGGGGACGTGAGACTGAAACATGACGGCGATCGCCTTGAATCTCAAGAAATCCATCGAGCGATCGCCGTCGTGTCTCCAAGCGCTAAGCCTGGAGCGCCTCGTCAACCCATCCTTTAACCGCTGCCACAACCTCAGTCAAGCCAATTTCTTGGGCTTCATGTCCGGCACGCTTCACGACTTCGACGTTTCCGTTTTTGAGCGATCGCCCGGTCACAATCCGAAACGGAATGCCAACCAGATCTGCGTCTTTGAACTTAACTCCTGCCCGCTCGTTGCGGTCATCCAGCAAGGTTTCGACCCCAGCCGCGTTGAGTTCGTTGTAAATAGCTTCGGCGGCTCTTACCTGTTCCACATCGCTCAGATTGGGGATGATGACAATGGCATGATAGGGGGCGATCGCCACAGGCCAGATAATGCCGTCTTTGTCGTAAGACTGTTCCACTGCGGCCTGAGCCAACCGCGATACTCCTACGCCATAGCAGCCCATGTAGAGCGGATTTTCTTCGCCCTGTTCGCTGGTGTAGGTCGCGTTCATAGCGATGGAATATTTGGTGCCGAGCTGGAAGATGTGACCGATTTCAATGCCACGGGCGGATTTTAGAGTCTGAGTTGGATCGTGCAGTGCGCGATCGCCCACCATCGACGTGCGCACATCAACGACGCGGCTAGGTTGCTCGAACTCGCGGCCCCAGTTAGCTCCAACCACATGGTAGCCGGACTCGTTTGATCCGGTGATGAAGTTCTCCAGATCGACAGCGGTTTTGTCTATGAGCCGTAGAAAATTGGGTGCAAGTGTCTCGCTGCCTTGGATGTAGCTGTCTTCTAGATTGGGGGCGATATAGCCCAGCGGCAATTGTTTTGTCGCCCATTTGGCCTGAGCTTCCGCATCAGGAACTTCTAGACCAATCACCGCTTTTCCTCCGTAATCTGCGGCGCACTGGGTCAATTCGTTGAATAACTTAGTTTCGTTGACATCCTGATCGCCCCGAATGTTGACCAGCACCAACACATCCATGCCGTTGTCGTAGGTAACTTGATACAGCACATTTTTCACGATCTGCGTCGGTGAACAGTCGAGAAACTTAGCGAGAGAGGCAATGGTGGGAGTGTTGGGTGTTTCTCGTTTTTCAAAGGTGGTGAACTGAGACGGAACCGCATCAGGTGGCAGCGACAGAGCCTTTTCGACATTGGCCGCATATTGGCCGTCGTCGGTATAAAGGACTTCGTCTTCCCCAGCCTCTGCCAGCACCATAAACTCTTGAGAACCAGAACCGCCGATCGCCCCAGAATCTGCATCCACCGCCCGAAACTCTAGGCCGCTGCGCCGCAAAATGTTGCAGTAGGCATCGTGCATGTCGTGATAGGTCTCTTTGAGGCTGGCCTCATCCACGTGGAAGGAGTAGGCGTCTTTCATGATGAACTCGCGTCCCCGCATCAGTCCAAATCGAGGCCGAATTTCGTCGCGAAACTTGGTCTGAATTTGGTACAGGTTCAAGGGAAGCTGTCGATAAGAGCGAATCATGTCTCGCGCAACGGTGGTGATCACCTCTTCGTGGGTGGGGCCGAGTCCGAGCTGGCGACCTTGGCGATCTTCTAAGGCAAACATGATGCCTTCGGCCTTGGTGTAGGTGTCCCATCGGCCTGACTCTTGCCACAGCTCCGCAGGCTGAAGCTGGGTCAACAGACATTCCTGAGCGCCCGTCGCGTTCATTTCTTCGCGCACGATCTGAGAGACCTTTTGCAGTACCCGCCACATGAAGGGTAAGTAGACATAGACGCCACTGCCGACCCGCCGAATGTATCCGGCTCGCACCAATAGCTTGTGGCTTGGAATTTCTGCCTCTGCCGGATCTTCTCGCAGGGTGACAAAGAGCATCTGAGACAGGCGCATGGTTCCGATTCCTTTTACGACAACACAACTTCAACGGATACGAATCATATCAGTCAATTCATACCAGTCAATATCAACGAGCGATCGCCCTCAATAGCCTTTAGTCTAAAACCTTTGGTCGAAAACCTTGAAATGAAATCTCAGGAGCCTCACTCTAAATGCATTTGGGCTAGAGACTATTCGTGTCTATTGCAACTAAATCAAAGACTGAAAAGAAAGTCTGGACAGATGACGAATTCATGGCATTGCCTCAGGACGGGCATCGCTATGAGATTGTCAATGGAGAATTAATTGACATGGGAAATCCAGGAGCATTGCATGGTCAATGTTTGTAGCACGTTGATGATCGTGTTGGGTGGATGTGTTCTCCTCCAAAATCTTGGAACCCTGTTTGATTCCAGTGATGTCATTCCTGGTTTTACGCTTTCTGTTGCCGATCTGGTTCAAAAGTTATCTTTCTGATCTCTCCTTTCCCTTTGCGCGATCGCCACACCGCTAAGAACTCCATAGATTATAAAGAACCCGCAAGAGTGAACGGAATTCGGAATACCCATTGCGTAGTTACAACAAAGAACGTGAGAAATCCGAACGTGTGATAGGTGAAACGTGATGAGACTTGTAATTGCCACTCATCGTTATCTCAGCTAGCAATTATCAATAACTCGTAAAATTTGAAGTATGGCTTGCCTAAAATAAAACGTCGTCCAATCCTTCTCGCACATTCCGTTTTGAGATTGTGGGCGATCGCCACGGGCAGAGCCTCATCAGGTTGCAAGGAACGGACAAGATTTACAAGACGTGTGAGTCATCTATCGGTTCACGAGTCTGAATATCAATCGTCACAAGTAGAACGACCGAGCGAGATGTTGTCTCTGTCGCCAGCGTCATGACGACGTTGAGTTGCCCCTTCCACATTCATTTGGTCTGACTTTACGTTCTTTAGGGTAAGTACTGGGGTTATGTTCCTGAAAAATCTAAAGCTGGCTCAAAAATTTACAGCTCTTCTCATCGCAATTTTTCTCATGGGTACAGCCATGAGCGGTATCGCACTTGCCAAAGTGCTTGACTACAGTTCTCAAGAGATGGTGTCCAATAAGGCTCTCATGCTGATGGAAACCATGAACTCGGTGCGCCATTACACCAGCACCGAAATCAACCCAGAACTCGTCGATCGCCTCGACATCGAATTTTTGCCCGAAACGGTTCCGGCCTACTCGGCGCGGGAGGTGTTTGAGCATCTTCGCACCAGCGAAGGCTATCAAAGCTTTTTCTACAAAGAAGCGGTGGTCAATCCCACCAATCCGCGAGACAAAGCCGATGACTTCGAGTTTGGGCTGATTGAGGGATTTCGCCGTCGAGAAAGTCTGGACGAGATTAACGGCTTTCGCAACACTCCGTCCGGCGATGTCTATTACATTGCTCGTCCCATTAGCATGACCGAACAAAGCTGCCTCCAGTGTCACGGCGTACCCAGTGATGCACCCGCCACGATGATTGCTCAATATGGCGATCGCAACGGTTTTGGCTGGAAGCTCGGCGCAATCATTGGGACGCAGGTGATTTCAGTGCCTGCCGATGATGTGCGTCAAGATGCGCGACAGTCGTTTGTAATGATTATGGGAATTGTGGCGATCGCTTTTGCCACCGCCATCTTTCTTGTGAATCTGTGGCTGAAACAGTTCGTCATTCGCCCCATCAACAAAATGGCGCAGGTGGCCGAAGCCGTCAGCACAGGCGACATGGAAGCCGAGTTTGAAGTGACAACAAAAGACGAAGTGGGTCGTCTCGCAGAGGCGTTTCAGCGCATGAAGCTGAGTCTATCACTCGCCATGAGCCGACTAGAGCGCTATCGTATGGGACAAAGCGATCAAAAGGGAGACCGTTAGGAAGCGCCGTGAACTGGATTACGATTTTTCTAGCAAGTCTAACCGGACTCTTCTCTACACCAGGAGTTGGCGTTCAAGAAATTGCGAAACAGAGCCTTCGCAGCCAGATCCACGATGCCGAAGTGCTTGCTGTTCGGATAGATGCCATTCCGACTCACCAGTTTCTCGCAGGTCAGATTGACCAAGTGAGAATTGCCGGACGGGGAATTGTGCTCCAGGACGGTGTGAGAATTGACCACCTGGATCTCGAAACCGATGCGATCGATCTTGATATCAACCAGTTGAGAAACGGCAATGTCGGTCTAGATCAGCCTCTGCGGGCAGTGGTGCGGCTAGGGCTGACGACGGCAGACATTAATCAAGCCCTCCAGTCTCCCAGCGTGACACAGTCCTTACAGGACTTGAGCTTGAATGTCTTAGGCGAAGGAACCATCGGCGGCCTCAATCGGTCAGACGTGGTAGAGGCAAGATTCACAGTTCCGCAACCAGGACGGGTGCAGCTTGAGACACAGCTCCGTGAACAGGGCACCGGGGAAGAACTGGCGATTCGGCTGGGGCTAGGAGTGGCGATCGCCAACGGCTATCAGTTCCAGTTCTCTGAGCCTGAACTTGTTGCCAACGGGGAAGCGTTTCCCGCTGGGTTGCTGGAGGCTCTTTTGGAGGGGGTGAGCCGAGAGTTTACGCTTCGCAATCTAGAATTAACCGGAATCACAGCTCGCCTCCTAGAATTGAAGATAGAGGAAGAACGGGTGCAGATTGTGGCGTTTGTTGAGCTTGTGCCAGAGGCAGAGATTCTCGACGCGGAAGATTAAGTCTTACCTATGGGTAACAAGAGTCTCAAAAACGTCCTAGTGGGACGGCACAGCTAAAAGAGCGAGACGGAGTAGATACTAATTCTCTCGTTGGGTTTGCGATCGCTTAACCCAACCTACTGAATCCACTGAATTCTACCTTTCGCCCTACCATTTTTCCTGTGAGCCAGTTTGAGGAGTGAACCCTGTTGTCTATCAACAAAGCGTCGAACTGCGTAGGATGAACGTAGCTCTGAAGCCAACCTTTACAAACCGCCCATTCAAGAGTCGCATCGTCAGCTATTTGAGGAGAAAAAGATTATGCACGATCAACAGCCGATGGAAACTCATCAGTCGTCTCGTCGTCTTCCACTGAGCCTAATTGCGGCAGTGTCGGCGGTGGTCTTGGCGGCAGGCAGCGGCACCGCCTGGTGGATGATCTCTTCAAACAATGAGACGCCCGTCCTACCTGACACGACCTCCCAAGTCGAACCGACGACTCCTGATACCACTCCAACTGCACCCTCGACTGAGGAGCCAAGCCAGGTTCCTGCGGCAACAGCTACAACCGCTCAGGTTTATCTGATTGAGGTAGCGGGCGATCGCTTTGAACTAGTACCTAGTGAGGTTCGGCTCGAAACTGACGCTGCTCCCGAGCAATTACTAGCCACAGCCTTCGAACGACTGCTGAACAATGATGTTGAATCGGATGCCTTTTCAGAAATTCCGACCGACACCGAGCTACTCAACTTGAGCATCAAAGACGACGGCGTTCATGTGAATTTGTCGGGTGATTTTCAGTTTGGCGGCGGCAGCGCCTCTATGACTGGGCGACTAGCTCAGGTCATCTACACCGCCTCGACTTTTGAACCCACAGCCCCCGTGTGGATTTCGCTGGATGGCGAACCGTTGGATCTGCTGGGTGGAGAAGGTTTGATCGTGGATCAGCCGATGACTCGCGCCCAGTTTGAAGAAAACTTCTCGCTCTAGTCCTAGCTCCCATCTCTATCAAACCTCAGGTCAGATTTCTGTTTTGCAGGCGGGACAATCCGTAGATTGTCCCGCTTTGATTTGTGACCTTATGGCAAAACATTTTCAGCTCGAAACATATAGCAATGCGCAGATAGGTTAGGACAAATATTGATGGAGAAGCCGCGCACCGCGCGGCTTCTCCATCGACTATTGGTTTGATATCAGCGCGTAGCACTATAAAACGATACGAACGTAGTGCCTCTCTTTGAGTTCTAATGTACTAAACTGGTTTGTAGATAATGCTTCTACAATCTGTTCTGTACAGTTTCGATACTGTGGATCAAAATGGTTCAGTACACCTTGGCTCAGTGTCCAGAAGTGACCCTTGCTGTTTCTGGCAAGGATTCGAAAAAAAATCGAGAAAAAGCAATGGATCAGCTCATCGACCTGATGGACGAAGGGCAGCTTCCCGTTGACCTTTCGGATGGGTTTAGCGCCCAAGAGCTGATCGAAGTAAACAAACAGGAGCCTCCTATGGCCACCGATGATGAAGAAGCGATTGTGCAAGCTGTGCAGGTGCTCAACAACCTCGCCAACCTCAAGCTCAAAGCGCAGGATTTGAAAGACGAAGCCTTGGAAGTGCGATCGCAAATTGACATTCTTTTCACCGATGAACCCATCTCAGCAGAGCAGGTGTCAACGCTGAAAGAGGGATTCAAAACGCTGAAGAATTTTGCCCAAGCTAATGTGCGCTATCGGTCGGGTCGGGCTGAGGCGCAAGAAGCCCGGAAGGTGCTAGACGCGGCACTGGATTCTGCGGATCGCTAGTGACTCCTGATCACGATTCTGTCATGATATCCCGATCGCCCTGCGATAAGTTTCTGAGGCTTGAGCCATGTTGCCTACCGATCTGTTGGTCAATCGCTTTTCTGGCGATGAAATTGCCCCTAAAAAGCTGGCTCTGAGTGAAGCTAATTTGGCGATCGCCCGTGAACTGATTGGCATCTTTGAAGACTATCGCGGCAGTACCCAGGGTGACCTTAACCGTCAGCTGCAAGAAATTGAAGGGGAAGAGACAGATTATCGGTTGAAACGAGGTCTGGCGCATCTTCTCCGCAGCGGCTTTAGCACCTTTGAAATTGTCAGTCCGTTGGAGCCGCAAGATCTGCGCAAGCGGGTCTTTGCCCTCGCCTCTGAGTCCGCACCGCTGCCCCAAACTCGGAATCAAACCCTAGAACGGTTAGCCCAATCCCTTAGCCACGAGCTAGGACAAGAAGTTCTCACAAGTCAGATTCAGCTAGGTCTCTATGCGGACTTAAACGAAAATCGCATTCTCACTGAGTTTGAGGCTCCTAAACCCGAGGCACTCATTCACCGCTACAATCTATCTCAAGCGCAAGGCATTTTCTACAAAGCCCACCAGATCATCATCAACGCCCACCGCAACGATCCGGGGGAATATAAGCTTCTGTTTCGCTATCTAAAGCTGTTTGGACTGATGGCCTATATTGAGGGCGATGCCGATCACGGGTTCACCATCACCATCGACGGCCCCACGAGCCTGTTCAAAACCAGTACCCGCTATGGCATTGATATTGCCAAGCTGATTCCGGCGCTGCTCCATGTGACGCGCTGGTCACTCAAGGCCGAGTTGCATATGCGCGATCGCTACAGCGACACGATCAAAATCCGCTATTTCAGCCTCGACTCCGACTGCGACTTGGTGACACACTATCCTCCCGGTAAGACCTACGACAGCATGTTGGAAGAGTCGTTTGTGGATCGGTGGCGATCGCACAAAACCGAGTGGAGACTGGAGCGCGAAGTGGATCTGATCCCCATTCCTGGCAGCGTCATGATTCCCGACTTTCGCCTGGTTCATCCCAGCGGCAAAACCTACCTACTGGAAATTGTCGGCTATTGGAGACCGGAGTATCTGCGGAAAAAGTTTTCTCAAGTTCGACAGTCTGGGCGAGATGACTTGATTCTCGCTGTTTCAGAACGGTTAAACCTGGAAAAAGCAGGGGTCAAAATTGCCGATACGCCTGCCAAAATTATCTGGTTTAAGCACAAGCTCTCGCCCAAGTCTGTGTTGCAGGTTTTGGATGGGTCTTCGTAGAGGCTCCGGTAAGGGCACGCGAACCGCCCCTACCGACACATAACTCTCATTCCGTTGTGCAGGCCAGAGCCAGATGCTGTTCTGCTGATTCTCCAATAGACACCGTGACAGAAGATTCCGATTGCGCCGCTTGAGAATAAGGACAAGCGATATAGCCTCCTGCTTGCACAAGAAAATCGTTGAAGTCGCGATCTTGCTGAGAGGGTGGAACCAGCAGCGAACCTGTGTCATCCCACTGAATCAGCGTGCCACCGCCGTTGAGACCGCTGAGCCCCCCCTCGAAAACGGCTAGTTGAGCGTTGTTGGGGTTGCGGCTGTTGGTAGAGAATACTAAACCCGCAGGCTGACCATTGAAGGAGGATTCAAGATAAAAAGCATAAGGCGTATTGGCCTCAAACTCGAATTCCGCCATGGAATTGGCCACGGTGCCGCCTCCTTGGGTAAACCCAGACTGCTGTTCTCGCAGCAGCGGAGTGCGTTCTCCAGTACCGAGGTTAACCACTCCAAACACTGACTGATACACACCATTGGAGCCTGCAAATTCAAACTCAACAATGGTGGGTGCATCAAATTCGATACCGTCGTTGCCAAAGCGTTCTTGAGCCTGGGCAGACGCAGCGAAGGGAATCGCCATGAGTGAGGCGAACAGTCCAGTCACGAGTCCTCCGATCGCCACCTTTAGAGAGCGGTGAGAAGCGCGACTGGCTAGATGACGCGAATACATTTCTTTCATAAGATTCTGCGTGGAACAAATTCAAGACAGATCAAGACAGACAACTCAAAACGGACAACAATGACCCAACAACTACCAAGGGCGATCGCGCAAAAACTGATCGAGGTCTGTGGTGGATGCCTCAATGCCAGCTAGAAACTGTCGGGTTTCTTGCAGCAGCGATTCAAACTGACGACATTGGGGACTGCTGCAATTCGTTGGTCGAGAAGAACCCCGTGCAAATCGTCGAGGCAAGGTTCGGGCGACTTCTGCCGATTCAAGACAAGCCGTGTAAGCCCGACTTAGCTGAGTCGAGAGTCGCTCGGCCTCAGCAATAGTCGCAGGATCAAGGCGATCGCCATATTCGTCAAAAAAGTCAGGGGCGACGCTGTTAAAGACGTTGGTGCCCGTAATGTCAGATTGGTTTGGAGGATTGGCGGCAACTGGACGGGCGAGGCCAACCGCAAAGAGCGTCATGGCGATCGCGCCAAGTGCAGCTAATCTAGGTCTCAATCTTCGGGATGTCGTGTTTTTCATGGATTTTTCTTTCAAGCTCTGTTTAGTCCTAGAAACTGGCTCCAAAGCCCAGCACAAATCTCGCTCCGTCGCCCGCTCCAGCAATGTCACGAACGGCAGGAGTAATGACGATGTTGCGGTTTCGAAATGGATTGATTGAAACACCGACGGCAAGATCTTGTCCCGTCCATTCCGTAATCACGCTGACGGGTTCGACAACCCGCAATGCAAGGCTGCCGAAGGGATTGACCGCAAAGTCATCATCATCGACATCATCTTCCAAACGGAACTGGCCTGTGCCTGCGCCAGCCGTGACCGCTAGGCGGCTAAAGGGTGCGTCTAAATCGTCTCGAAGTCGGAAAATCTTCGTCATCGACCCATACACGGAGTCTTCGAAGTCCCCATCCTCTTCCCCCGTGATGATGAAGCCGTTCCAGCCGATCGCCGCTGAGAAACTTTCAGAAAAGCGCCGATGCACTTTTGCGTTAAACCCTCCGGTACCAAAGCCTCGGTTGCGGCCAAAGCTACCAACGGTGTAGGACAGTTCGACTCCAACTGCTTCCCGCGAATCGCCCAAGCCAATGCCGATGCCGAGTGCCCCATCGGAGCGATTGCTGTACCGAGTTCTTTCTTGGAAGGTGCCACTGACAAAAACGGTGTTGCGATCGACGCCAAATCCAGATGGATTGGAGATCGTCAGCGCCGGAGCACTGCGGTCTGCCGGATCTTCGACGCCCGCCAGTTCTTCAATCATCTCCAGCTCAGTTTGAGCCTCATTCAGCACCCCTGGGTCGGGTACATTGACCGGAGGAGCGTCCGGTAGCGTTCCCTGCTGAGCGACGCGCTGTTGAGCCATGAGTTGAGGCTCTGGGCGCTGATTGGCAAACTCAGGAACAGGATTTGACGTAGGTGGAGAGGCGATCGCCAATGCCGTTAGCCCATATCGCACAGAGGGCGTAGTCGAGAGATCAGCTTCGACGACTGATGCGACTGGAGCTGGAGTAGCCTCAGGTGCCGTCGGTGCTCGAAGAGCAGCGGCAGAGGTCAGGATGGGGACTGAATCTAGCTCACCTTCATCTTCAAACTCTACTACTACATCTGCTGCGGTTTCAGGGGTGGCTTCGAATTCCACGGACGGGCCAGACTTTTCAAGCACAGGCTCAGGCAGCGCTACCAGTTCAACTCGATAGGCCGCCTCGTCCAATGAATAGCCCAGATCTTTATCGGCGGTGTCTGTCTCAGGAGAGTTGGGAAGAGGCTCTGGCATCGGAGTTGCTGCAGCCTGTAGTGCCCAATCTTGAACAGCTAAAGCCGCCAAGGTATAAATTGCAGTCGTATACTTTTTCATGAATACATGAATCCAATGTGCATTCTTTGTGATCCCCACATTGAGTCAAGGGGGGTGATAGGGTAGACGACCAAGACGACCAGGGAAGAGGTGAACCCATGCCCATAGAAAAATCATGTGCAGAGGTCAACAGTCCTTTGAAAACTTACTGATGAATTGTTTTTACGGCATTAACCTATTGCTACGAAGCAACTCACCCGTTTCAGGATGGTCTAGCAAGACTTCACGAACCAACCTGAATTAAGAAGAGCAAATAAGTATGGGGTGCGGATGGGAACAAAAGCGAAGGTGTATCCCAGTTTTGTATGCACAACGCACAAATTTATGCAAATTTATGTGGATGAAGATCGATTTTCTCTATAGCAATGCGCAGATAGGTTAGGACAGATATTGATGGAGAAGCCGCGCACCGCGCGGCTTCTCCATCAAC
>JGI12210J13797_11224645_pt1 | contig 10678 bp, 7 predicted proteins | sample ElkSlonscriptome_3_FD_13797 | JGI IMG/M metagenome (IMG submission 13797) | reverse complement strand
GCTGGGATTGAACCGTATACCCGGGGTCTTCGACCATGGGCTACGATATGGGACCCCTCCGGGGTCGTGATGGGCGAATGGATGGGTCCCGGAGGCCCGGTTTTTTCGTGAACCGGCGGCAAGACTCAACTTCTCCGGGATCTGCGCATAAATCATCCCGGAAGGATGACATCCTGGAGGGCTCCTCCAAGGTCTGCGCATAAATCATCCCGGAGGGATGACATCCTGTAGGGCGGGGTCGCAGACCCCGTCATTTGGTGTAAAAAAACAAAACCGATCCCGGAGGGATCGCAGCCTTCACCCCTCCCGCTCAGCCAAAACCCGTTCCAGTTCTTCGATCATCTTTTCCAAATCTTTGAGATAGATTTCTTTAACCACGGGTTTGCCGTCGCTTTGCTTTTTGAGCGGTACAAAAAATTCTTTCTGCCAAACCGCACAGTGATCGAGAAGATCGTCATGTTTCTCCGCTTTATCCGCGGCCAGTTCGATGAGCCGGGTGAGTTCGCGAATCACGGTTTGGGTGAGAGCGCCTTTCTGCACCAGTAAGGCACGGACATCTTCGGGCAAATCCATAAACCGAGAATCCAGTTCCCGATTCACGTCCGTCAAGAGCGTGCTGCTGACGGAAAGAAGATCATGTGATTCTTTTTTATCCTCTTTCATGCCCCCCTCCGTATCCAACCTGGTTCATGAGTTCATCATATACCGATTTGGCCCGTTCCAACCGTGCAAGAATGCGTTCCGGCTGCTCCGGCTGATTCTGTACGCATTCCTGCAATCTTTCAAATTGTTGTTCCAGCATTTTGGCCAGAGCCGGGGTGAGGCCACCGGTTTTCGGTGCGTCAGGGAGCACCACCTGCGCCGGTTTCATTTTCTCCAGCATCTCTCCAATTCTGTCGAGCGTCTCCGCGGACAATCCGGTTTCCACCGCGCCGCTGTTTTTAGATCCCGTACGTTCTTTTAACACCTGACGTATATCCTGCAGCCCTTCGCCCAGGGTAGACAATTGTGCCACTGCCTGGCCCACGCGGTCATCACCGCCCACTCCTTTCATGACCAGATTTTTTGCAAAGCGTTTGCAGATCTCCTGCCAGCGCGCTGTGTCTTCGTCGGTCTGGATGCCCAGCAGATGTTTGAATTTGAGAATATTGGCTTCCGCACCCGTAGTGAGGGTCTGTGCCTCGTTTTCGTAATCGGACACCACCAGGGTCTGCAATTCGCGGTCGTTCATCACTGCTTCCACTTTTTCCGCCAACCGTGCCATATTCCTGTAAGAACCCTGAAGCTTGAACGCCGGTTCGGTACGGTATTCCTCGGCTTGTCCGGCACTGTGGATATACTCATCATTTACCTTAAGCACCACATTGCGAATATGAATCAGCTTGCGCATCACGCTGAGCATTTCGTTGATTTCCTCCTGCGTGTAGCGTCCCTCCAGATCCATGGCCTCTTCCTGTTCATTTTCCGAGGCTCGGATAATCGCGTGCACGTCTTTCCGAGAGCCGGAAGCCAGTCGGTTGAGCGATGGATTGGACGTGAGAGCATTTTCGAGGAAACTGAGTTTGAAATCATCCCCGTTGTCTCCGAGAATATCCCCCAGGTTGTAGGTGTCTGCCCGGTTGGCCAGCATATCTGGAATCCGGAATTTTTCTCCGCTCTCGGTATAGGGATTGCCCGCCATGATTACCGCCACTTTCTTTCCGCGAAGATCGTAGGTTTTGCTCACGCCTTTGTATACGCCCTCAATTTTACGCTGGGCATCACACAGGGAAATAAATTTCTGCAAAAACTCGGGATTACAGTGCTGAATGTCATCGAGATACAGCATCACGTTGTCGCCCATCTCCAGGGCCAGTCCGAGTTTTTTTAATTCCTCCCTCGCGGCGGCATTGGGGGCCTCGGCCGGATCGAGGGAGGTAACCAAATGTCCAATGGCAGGGCCATTGATTTTCATAAACACCACGCCCAGCCGGTTGGCGATGTATTCCATCAGTGTGGTTTTACCATAACCCGGCGGCGAGATAAGCATTAGCATACCACTGCGGTCGGTGCGGGTGTTTTTTCCCACCACCCCGATCTGCTTGGCCAAATTGTCACCCACCAGCGGCAGGTATACCCGGTCAATCAGTTTGTTCCGCACAAAAGAAGTAAGGACCCGGGGTTTGAATTCTTCAAGCCGCATGGATTTGCGTGTCTGCTCCAGAAATTCTTTTTTCATGCGCCCGAAGGCTTCATACTTCGGCACAGTCTCCGCCATAAATTGTCCCAGCCGCCAATTAAATTCGCTGTACTGCAAGGCAAGCGTTCCGTCGTCAATCCGGCTGTGTGAACTGCGCAGTCCCTCAATTTGAAAACGTTCACTGAGTTTGGAAATATTTGCGGCGGCGAAACGGTCGGTGGATATCAGCGCTGCAGCTTCATCCAGGATCTCCAGGGTGTCCGTATCCGCAGTCTGGCCAACAAAGCCCAGCAGCCATTCCCGAACCAAACCGAAAGTAGCCGCCGGTTGTGCGGACACCCGGCTGCAGGCCTCATCGAAAGATTTCTTCGATCCCAATTTCTTCAGTTGTGCCTGAAAGCTTTTGATCAGTTTTCCCGCCTCTGCACTGACGGGTGGGGCTTCCCCGGCCGCGGTCAGATCAAAAATAAATTCAGCGGCACTTTCCGCGCCCCTGGGATCAAACCAGGGATGCACCTCCGCAAATGCTCGAATGTCCCGGCGGAGCTGACTCACCAAATTCTGTTGTCGCCGATTCAAATGAAACACGGCATTGGAGGCACCCACGCCCTGCAGGGCGGCCTCCATCAACTTAAAAGATTCCTGCTGTTCAAAATCCTGCCAGAAAACCAGTGCCAGCGCACGGATGGCGGAGGGGGTGCGCAAATGTCCAAGTTGCGAACGCTTTTCCAGCAATACCTGCAACAGTTTTGCGGCATCCTCGTCATGAACCCCTTTCTGATATCCTTCGGCATAACGCGGAGCCATAAAGGCTTTCACTTCTTCCTGCAACGCTTCGGGTTCAGGAAGGGCTCTGTTTGCGGGAATCTGCTGCAGCATGGCGTAGGCCAGATACTCGATCCGTGCAACTTCCGCATTTTCCGAAATTAATTCCTGATCCCACACGGGGCGGGTGGCCAGGAAGGCTTCGTCGGTAATCGCTTCAAAAAAGGCGGTGCCAGTGAGGTGGAGCATCATCTGATCTCCCCGCGGTACAATGGTAAGGTCCAGTTCCTGGGTGTTGACCGCAAACGGGTGCCGCCCGAATTTGATGACGTTTTCGCCGCCCACAAACAGTTCGGAACGGTCGTGCAGTTGCCGCACCGCATCCTCCCGGGCGCTTTTCAATTGCGTCTGAATATCCTCGGCTTTCACCGGATCCTCCATTTCCGTCAACTGCTCCACGATCCCCCGCAGTTTTTCAATCATCAGATCCGAGGCAAAATAGCCGTTGATGTCTTCAATGGTTTTAAGGCTGTCCACCCGGGACCGCACCGAATTCAGAATCCGTTCCGCACTTCGCTGCAGGGTGTCGGCCTGACGGTTACGTTTTTCCACCAGCGATTGCCGCCGGGTTTCAAAAGCGTTGTAAATTTCTTCACGCTTTTCTCCCAGTTTGAGCACAAAGTCCTCAAAGTCCGCAAATTTGGCTTCCAATTCCTCGAGTTGAATCATCACCCGACTGAGATAGCTTTCGCATTTGTCCGGGCGGTCACAGACATCCAGATAATTGATTACGGCCTGACTCAGCAGTTTCATCTGCGAGGCAAACTCCGCTTCGCCTTCGACTTTGCCCAGCCGGTTCATGGCATTTTTCAGGGAGGCCCGTACCTGATTCAGGGTGGAAAACTGAGCGGAGATACCATCGATAATCCGGGTCCGCTGGGTGGCATCATCAATTTTCAGGTTGCTGACAATCTCGATGAGCATTTCCAGTTCGCTGGAGATCCCTTCGACCTCCTCCCTGAGTTCCTGACCCTCACTGACTTTTTTCAGTTTGCCGATCGCGGGTTCCAGTTCGCTGATTCGCTTTTCATAAGGGGCCAGAGCCTTGTCATTCAGTAAAAATTCCACACAGCGGCGCGCCTGCTGTTCGGTCTGTTCCTTGACCGTCTCTTCAAGTTTTTCCGCCGCCTCCAGATCCATATAGCGGATTTCACGCAGAGAAATTACTTTTCCGCGCAGGGCCCGCAGATCGGACAGGGCTTTAACGTGTGCCTGGATGTCGTCCTGACGCTGCAGTCGGATGGTATTGAGCAGGGTGGAGGTCTCTTCCTGAGTTTCCGTCATCCGGCTGACGGCCGACTTCCGGAGTTGCTCCACCTTTTCGTATTCCGCGATGGCCGATGAGGCTGCCGCCCGGATTTCATCCAACGGCTCTCCCAGTGCAAAGGCCTGTTTGTCCTGAATCCAGAAAAAGCTGTCCAGAAGGTCGGTGGACTGCCGCACGATATCCACATACAGATTGGTATAGGAATCCTCGCGGTTCAGCAGTCCCAACAGGGTGCCGCATCCTGCCATGCAGCGCACGATATCCCGGTTACCGATCTTAAACAGCAGGCTGTCGGTCTGTCCTTCATTTCCTTTCAGATCTTCGGCATAGGGGGTTTCCCAAATCTGCACCACATGGGATTTAGAGGGTTCGGCCTGGGCTTTGAAATAGATTAATTTCCCGCTTCTAAATAAACTGAACCCATTGCACTCAATGGGAGTCTCCACCTGCTGTTTAATGATATTATAAGACAGGAGAACATAGGCACCGCTCTCACGGTTATAAAACACGTACAGATAATCCTCGCCGTTGGGCGAGGGGATCCGCCGTTCATAGACCATATTTTTCAGGCCACTGTCGAATTGTTTGTATTCACCCGTCTGCAGATAATATCCGTTGGAAAAAATAATTCCGTGATCTTCGGGAAGCAACACGCAGGCCCCGGCGATGGCATCCATGCGCCGTGCCTCCCGCACTTTTTCGCTGTACACCAGGTAGCGGGCTTTGGTTTCCTGATAAGGCAGGACGCGCATCAGGATCAGATTGCCCACCGAGGCAAAAGCGAACTCGGCATCGTCCAGGGTCTGATCGGGATTTTCCACCGGCTCGCTGTAAATACCCTCACCGGTTTCGGTGTTGTCGTCGATTTTTACCGTGAGGTCCCCGCCGGTGGTTTCCACAAAGATCCGGTCCTCAAAAGCGATGTGAGGGAAAGCGCCGCTGCGCTGCATGTCACGGGTGGCGGAGATCCATTCGAACTCATGTTGGGGAGGAAACTGGTATTCGTGATCGCTCCGGTTATCGATATACCGGAGATCCCCTTCCGGGCTCATCGCCCATTTGAAGCATTTGACATTGTCCACTTCCTTGCCAATTCGAAAAGTCATGAACAGATGCGGTCCGATCACCGCAAATTTCACAAAGCGGGTGTCTTTATAATAGGTATAAAGCTCTTTGAAGTCGCGGACAAATTCCGGGGTTACCAACTCTTGTAACGGCTCCTCCACAAACCCGTTGTCTTCAAAACGAAAAAGGCTGAACACATCCCCGGGCACCATCTCTTTGCGCAGCCCCAGCTGAACATTGTATCCAAACAGAAACGTGGAACCGACGGCCACCATGTCGCGGGGAATGCAGTTATTGTCGGTAAGCACCCGTTCTGTACCCACCAAGGCGGTCTGCACACCTCCGAACACCTCCTGCCGGGCGGCATTCAGTTTGTCTACCTGTTCGCGTAGCGTCGTGCCGTGGGTTTGTAAACGGCGCCGAATAATTTCGTACGCACCGCCGGAGAGTTCAGTTTGTTCGGGAGAGTCGGGCATGTTAGAGGTCAGAGGTCAGAGGACAGATTTGAGATTACAGTTTTGAACGTACAGCAGGTAGAGGCCGGCATTTCTGACCTCTACCTACTGACCTCTTACTTCACCTTCATAAGATCCGACACCTGTTTGGCACCGAGCCCCAGCTGTTTGGAAGTTTCCGCCAAACGCCCCAGGGTGGCCAGGGTTTCCGGATCATCCGCCTGGGTGGTCATCTTACCGAGCAGGGCGGAGACGCTGAGGTTTTTCAGGTCTTCGCTGGTCATGCCGAAGCGTCCGGCAAAAGTGCGGATCTGGTTGGTGAAGGCCTCGGGGTCGCCGGTGAACAGGGTGTTGGTCACATCGGTGGCCAGCGCACTGTTCTCCACGAAACTGTCCAGGGCTTTGCCATTGCTCACGGAGCGAACAATCTTGTCGAAGAAGTCGCTGTCTCCGCCGACAATATCGATATTGGCAGATTTGAGTGCTTCGCCCACAATTTTGGCCTGTTCGGCCGCGATATCGCGGTTTACATTCACTCCCGCCAGTTCGAGCTCCAGGTCCTTGTTCAATTGAAGTTTGAACTCTTCGTGTTCGCGGCCCACGCCGTCGAAGAGCTTCATGGCTTCGGCTTTTTTCTCGATTCCTTCCGCTTCCGCAAAGGCTTTTTCGCCGATCACCGTGGCTTCCGCCCGCCCGAATTTCTCGGTGGCCTCGGCTTTGGCTTCCAGCACCCGGGCTTCGCCCATACCGATGACCGCCTCTTCCTGAGCCTTCGCATCGGCCAGAATCTTGCGGGCATCCGCCTCACGTTCGCTGGCGTCGCGTTCGGCCTGGGCTTTGATTACCCGTTCCTCTGCATTGTGTTTGGAGGCGTCGCGTTTGGCTTCGGCATCCAGAACCTGACGGACTTTCTCCGCCTGACCTTCTTCTTCCGCATGGGTTTCAGCCACCTGTCGGGCACGTTCCGCGGTGGCAAATTCTTTGGTGTCTTTGATTTTTTCCTCTTCTTCCACGACGGTGCGTTCGACGGACACCCGTTCGCGGATGACTTCTTGAATGTTTTTCTTTTCGACTTCGACCGCTTTCTCTTTGTCGATGTCTTTCAAGGTGACCAGGCGTTCGCGCTCCACCCGTTCCAGCCCACGGTCCCGTTCCACGCGTTCGATTTCAACCGCTTCAGTGCGTTGTTTGTTTTTCTCAGCGACAATAATCTGTCGCATCCGGTTTTCTTCCGCAACTGCCACCTCTTCGTCGGTTTTAATGCGCACCCGTTCGGAGCGGAGACGTTCCTCCTCCTGCACCACTTTGGCCTGTGATTCTTCGCGGGCGGTGATTTCGGCGATTTCCCGAAGTTGCTTCTGCTCCGCATCCTCCTGTTGTTTTTCAAGTTCCAGAATCGCCTCGCGGGCTTCCACATCCTGTTTCTTGATGACTTTTTCCTCGTTGCGGCTGATGTCGTTTGAAAGAATATTCTGAGTGGCCGTCAGTTCGGTAATTTTCTTGATCCCTTCCGCATCCAAAATATTTTTGGGATCCAGCGCGTCGAGGGAGGTCTGCTCCAGATAGTCGATGGCGGCATCGTCGAGAATATATCCGTTCAGGTCGGTGCCGATCACTTTCAGAATTTCCTCTTTGAACAGTTCCCGGTTGGTGTAGAGATCCACAAAGTCGAACTGTTTTCCCACGGTCTTTAACCCTTCGGAGAACTTGGCATCGAAGAATTCAATCAGCCCCCTGGGATCCGAACCGCGTTTACAGCCCAGAGACTGAGCGACCTTGAGCACATCCTGCGGGGTTTTATTCACCCGCACGAAAAAGGCCACTTTTACATCGGCCCGGAGATTGTCCTTACAGATCAGCCCTTCCCCGACCGTGCCGGTACGGTCGATTTCGATTCGTTTGACCGAAATATCCATCAATTCCTTCCGATGTAAAACCGGGAGCACCAGCATGCCCACAAAACTCACCTTGGTGCCGCCGATTCCGTTTCGGATAATGGCGGTGCCCTGTTCCACTTTCTTGTAACAGGACGCGAACAGGAAAAACGTTCCTACTACGATAACGCCCAGGGCGATAAACGCCACCCAGATAACTTGCTCAATCATATGCTTAGATCTCCATAGTTGTAATAATGTAAATGTCTTTTTCGGTTTCTTGTTGTAAAATGACCGCTTCCGTCCCTTTGGAAATTTCTTCCCCTTCGGTGCGCACAGAAAGCGTAATGGGAGGGCCGTCCCCCTGAATTTCCGCCTGCCCAAAACGGCTGTCCGCCTTGGAAGAGGTGACCACAACCCGCGAGCCGATGAGATCACGTTTGGCAGAGGACTGGCTGCGCATGTTTTTAAACAGCGGAATCAGCGGGGCACCGGCAAATTTGGCAATGTGAGCACTGACCGGAATGTTCACCAGAAAAATGACCAGTCCGAAGAGCCCGAACCCCGCAGGATTCAGAATAGAATTGGCAATCATGCTGATCACCCAGAAACTCAGGGCGAACAGACTGACCATGATCGACACCGGAACATAGCGGATATTGAAATATTCCAGAAAGGCGTCAACGCCTCCGCTGCCCGCACCGACATCTCCGCTCTCCAAATCCACGTCGGGCAAATCCATATCCAGAGTGGAAAGGTCCATAACGCCGGCAATCACCGTGAACCAGTAAATCATGACCAGAATCAGCAACAGGGTGGCCGGCAGGTTGACGACGTGGAAGCAGGCATCGATAAATTCACTCATATGTGGGGAACCCTAATCAGAGTTTTTTGAAAGTTTCAATTTTAAGGCGGCCAATTCGTCATCCACCTGCCGTTCCCGCATGCTGCGCTCCAGGGGTTCGGGATTCAGTTCCCCCCGGATTTCGCGATCCACCTCCACCCGGGATTCGGATTCGAGTACCGCATCCTCCAGCCGCTCAAATCCCTCTCCATCGGGTCCGCGGGCATCATCCAGAGAGTGGCCCAGCACCTGTTCGGCATCGGCCGCCCGCTTGCGGGCGCGGAGGTCCATGAGTTTTGCCCGGGCCTGGTTCAACTGATCGTGGATTTCCACCAGGGAATCCTTCAATTCATTGTAGGTCTCCCGCCGGCTCTCCAGCACGGGGGTCAGTTGGCTGATCCGCTCGTTTGCTTTCATTTTTTCTGAGAGCGAGCGCCGGGCGGTGGATTCATCGTCGGCGGCCAGCGCTTTTTCCGCGCGCAGCTGATGTTCAGCGCTTGCGGTCTGCAGGTCGGTGATGTTTTTCTCCAGACGTTTATAGGTCACGGCAAAATTCGCCAATGCGTTTTTCGCTTCTACCGCTCCCTCCTCCAGTTCGCGGATTTTGGCTTGGACCTCCGCTTCCGGAGCTTCGGCCTGATTCAGCCACTGAGTAATATTCGCCTGGGCGATTCTTCTGATTCGTTCAAGTATGGGCATTTCAGGCCTTCGGGTTGATCTTTTCTTTCAGAGCCGCCATCCGGCGGTCGATTTCCTGGTCGCGGTTCATATCATCGATACGCCGTTCCAGAGATGCGGAGCCACTGCCCCCGCCTGTCAATTCCTGACGCACACTAAGGTTGGCTTCGCGTTCTTCAATTTTCGCCTCCATGGCCGCCACGGCATCCAGAATACTTCCGGTGGAGGTGGTGGGGCCGGAGATGGTCTGTTGTACGTTTTCCTGAGTTTTGATCACCCGGGCCCGGGTAAGAATTTCATCTTTTTTGGCTCGAACGTCCTGCAACTGTTTTTGGGTGTCTTTCCGGGAAGCCTTTGCATCCGCCAGAGATTCCCGGGCACTTTGCAGGGCGGCTTCACGGCGAATCAACTCCGCTTCCAGAGAAACCTGAGCTTCCACAGCCTCACGGGCCATATTCTCGTCGTTTTTCTGTAAAGCCGCCTCTGCTCCCGTCGTCATTTTCTGTAAGGTGGCCCGGGTATCCTCCACTGCTTTTTCCGCATGTTTTACGGAGGCCATCGCTTTGGCCTCGGCGTCGGTGGCGGCCCGGACCGCATCCTCCATCTCCAGAATCAATTGAGGAAAGATCACTTCGGGATTTTCGGATTTTGACAAAAAGAGTTCCAGTTTTCCGGTGGTCACGCGTTTAATTCTACTCAGTATACTCATGGTTCTTTCCTTGTTACGTATGGGTTAAGTTCTTTTCGCTTTCGGGAGCAAAGGCTCCCATTTCACAGCCAAGCACAAATTGTTCCGCCACCCGTTTCAGGTCTTCCCACTCGGCGCGGATTTCCCGGGCCTCTTTTTTATCGATTCCGTTATCATTGGCCATGGAGCGGGCCACCATGTCCAGCATATCCGAAAATTCACACAGAATGCGCTGGGTCATGATCAGCACCTCCATTTTTTCCTCCTGCATGTCCGGAGCAATGTTCTCCACAAAAAAGGCATTCACCTGTTCGCAGAGCCAGATGATGGGGGAGGAGTCTCCGGTGACCTGACACAAAGCCAGCAGGCGGTCCAGAGGGTTATCGGCTCCACTGCAGTCATCCCCCTTGGCTTCGCACCATTTATAGATCAGCGAAGGGGAGAGGCACATATCAGAGGCCACGGATTTTACTCCGGCTTTCGAGAGGGTCTTTTTTAGTATTTCGTGTGAGTCCATATTCTTTGTTCTCCGAGGCGTACATCATGCCTGATAGAACCTATTTACAGCTATTATAAAAGGTCTACTAGATTAGAATGGGGGTAAAGGTTCAGGGGGACAAGCACTGTTTTGGAAGAAACGGTCCCGCATACGGGACGGATCTATGAAGTCCATATATCCCCTACAAGTAACCGGTTGCGCTTTTCTCTTTTGAAAAAAAATCATTTTACTCTGTAAATACCTATAGAAGGACTTACCACAAACACCTTAAGGAAATAAAATTGACAATACTACCCATTATTTC
>JGI12210J13797_10954090_pt1 | contig 10680 bp, 6 predicted proteins | sample ElkSlonscriptome_3_FD_13797 | JGI IMG/M metagenome (IMG submission 13797) | reverse complement strand
CATGGCCCCCGGGGGCGTGATCAAGGCGCCCGACTCCATCTGGGGTTCCAACGTCTGGGGCTCCATGATGCTGGGCCACGCCCTGAGGGGTGGACGTTCCCTGGTGATCGCACCGGCCATCGCCAACGCGCCCAGCGCCGGATGGCCTCAGATGTCCCGGGCTCAGGAGGCCATGGTCCGCCTCGTGGTGGCGGACCAGATCCTCGGAGACGAGATCGAATCCGAGGGAGGGTTGATGAAGGTCGGTCTGTACAGCACCGCTCTCGACGCCGGCAACATCCCGGCGAAGATCGGTGAGCTCCTGGAGACGCTGGACGAAACCCCCTGGCTCGCCGACCTCTACGGACTCGATGCGGAGACGCTGGCGAGCTTCCGGGCCACCCGGGACGCGATCCTCGCCGAAGGATTCGAGCGGACGTATGTGGTGGACCAGGAGCTGACCACCGCCAAGCTCCACATGAAGGCGCACCTGTACTACTCCCGGGAGGCGTGGGAGGACATCCTGACCCAGCCCGGCTTCGACCGGGTGATGGACGTGCACTACCGGACCCTGGCCGACATGAACCTGGGGCTGTCTCTGGGGGAGGAGCGGGCCTACGACTTCTACAGTGATCGGGTCCGGCCGGTGGCCTTCGATGCCTTCGGCCCGCTGATTCAGGAGTCCAGGGAGGGAGACCGGAATCACGTCCTCTACCTTGCCGTGGGCTCCCACAACCAGAACTCCCGGAGCCTGGCTCTGGACGGGGAGGTCGCGGTGGTGGCCGCCGGATGGAAGGCGTTGGCCGGCCTGCCCGACTTCCTGACCATCGCCGGTCTCTGCACCTGGGTCGACAGCGTCGAGGAGTTGGAAGAGCTCTTCCCGGGGTATGACGGGCTGCAGCGACGGCTGAGCCGCTGGATCCGGATCGTGGTGTGATCCGGTTCGGGGCGGTGCTGGTCTCGGCCGGCATCGGCTGGGGCCAGGTCGGTGTGGGCGTCCTGCAGGAGGTGCCGGAGGCCACGGCGGTGGATCCGTCGGTGCAGGCGTCTCCGCCCGTGCAGGACGGACCGGTGACCCAGCCGCTGGAGATCACCGAAGAGCTCATGGCGATTCGGGACTCGGTGGAAGCGGTGCTGATGGGGCAGGACACGGTCATGGGGCCTGAGCGTCAGGTCCAGCTCTCCGTGGTCCGGGGTTGGTTGGCCCGGTCCTCGGAGCTTCAGCAGGAGCTCATCGAGGTCCTGCCGGGGTTGGCCCCGCCCCAAGGGGATTCCGCCGGCGCCGTCGGCGACTCCGAAGCGCCGTCGCCGGAGGTGGCGGACGGCCTGGAGCTGATCCGATCCCGGGTCGTGGAGTACACCCGGTGGTTACAGGCGGCCTACCGTGATCAGCGAGATCGACAGATGGCGGCGATGGAGCGCCTGGCCGCCGCCCGGGTCGAGGCCACACCGGAAGAGGTGGCCGTGATCGATGGGGAGCGGCGCCTCCGCAGCGGCCAGGTGGACACCCTTTACATCCGGGAGGCGGAGCTGCTGTCGAAGTCCGAGGCCCTGGGTGTGGATGTGGACGAAGGGTGGCGAGAGCTGGAGCAGGCCGGACTCTCCAGAGCCGACGGTCTCACAGGTCGGCTCCAGCTCGCTCTCCTGGACCGCGATCGGGTACAGCAGGAGCTCGAGGACGCCGAGGGAGCCGGGCTCTCCGAGGCCGAGATCGCCAGGATTCGCAACGAACTGCGCACGGTCCAGCGACGGATCGAGGACCTGTCCCGGACTCTCGGCACCACCGCCGACTTCCTGGATTCCCGGGGGTTGGAGACCGTCGGGTACCGTCGCCTGATGATCGAGTCGACGGGAGTCACCGGCGATATCCTGAAGCGAGATGTCTTCTTCGGACTGGTGGCCGACAGCTTTCGGGACGTGAGTCGGTGGGTCCGGACCCGAGGTCCGACGATCCTGATCCGGGCGCTGATCGTCCTCTTTTTCGTGGTCCTGGGACGCGTCGCTGCCCGGCTGATCTGGTGGTTCTTCCCTGCGCTCGGCCTGGTCCGCCTTCCCCGTCTCGCTACCGAGCTTGTCGGTCGCATGGTGGGGCCTCTGGGGACGTTGCTCGGGCTCGGGGTCGGACTGTCGGTGATCGGAGTGGATACCACCACGGTCCTGGCCGGCGCCGGTGTGGCCGGTGTGGTGCTGGGCTTCGCCCTCCAGGACTCCATCGCGAACTTCGCCGCCGGCTTCCTGATCCTACTCTATCGTCCCTTCGACCAGGATCACGTCATCGAGGCCGCCGGCGTCGTGGGAAAGGTCCGGTCCATGGGCCTGGCCAACACCACCCTCCTCACCTTCGACAACCGGCGGGTGTCGATCCCCAACTCCAAGCTCTGGGGCACGGTGATCGCCAACCGGTCGTCGGAGCCCACGCGCCGCGCTGAAGCCCTGCTCAGAGTCGGGTTCGATCAGGATCTGGGCCGGGTTTCGGACATCGTCCTGGCTCGCCTCGAGGAGCACGAGCTGGTCCTGTCGGACCCGGCGCCGAGCCTCTACGTGTCCGGCTCCGGCGGTTCATGGATGGAGATGACGGTGTGGGCCTGGGCCGACAACTCGCACTGGTGGACGGTGACGGCGGCTCTGCCGGAGCTGCTCAAGACGGCGCTGGAGGCGGAGGGAATCCCGGTGCCCCTGCCCACACAGCGTGTGGTGGGGCTCCAGGAGCAGGGGCAGGAGCACGAGCCGGTCACCACGCCAATGGGCTCATGATCCCCGGTCGACGCTCCGTGGCTCGGACAGCGCAGGCGGTCGGTGCCGCCCTCATGGGGGTGCTGGGGCTGGCGGGTGGCTCGAGCGCCCAGGAGGCCTGCACCGAGGGGGTCGTCTCGGAGATCGTCTATGTGCGGCACTACCCCTTCGGTGAGGGCGCGACGTCCGAAGACAACAAGCTCGGGTGGCTCTTCCGGGGGATGAACGGAATCCACGTCCGGACGCGTCCACAGGTCATCGCCTGGGAGCTCCTCTTCCGCGAAGGGGACTGCCTTCCGGATCCCCTTGTCCTGGAGGAATCCGAGCGAGCCCTGCGCAGCCTTCCGTACATCGTCGAAGCCAGCGTTCGGAGCGAGACGCTGGGGGACGGGACTCACCGGGTGGAGGTCGAGACCACGGATGCCTGGGCCTTGTCCGCCAACCTCTCCTTCACCGTAGACGAAGGCTTTGCCATCACCGGGATCAGCGCCAACGCAAAGAACCTCCTGGGAACCGGGACCCAGGTGGGGATCTTCCGCAACGCCTGGCGCGAGCGGCTGCGGCTGGGGGTGCTGGGCCGTCAGCCCAACCTGTTCGGTACCCGGATCGACGCCACGATCCACGGGGGCGAGACCCGCTCCGCGACGTATCTGGATCAGTCTCTCTTCCGCCCCTTCGCCGGGGAGTTGGGCAGCAACGCCTTCCGACAGCGCTACGCCCGCCGGGACGACTACTTCAGCTACTCCGTCGATCCCACCACCGGCATCACGCAGACGCTGCTCCGCTTCGAGGCCGAGGGTTGGGAGGCGACCTACCAGCGCCGATTCGGAAATCCCGAGGGCCTGCGCTTCGTAGCCGGCTTCGGTGTGTCCCACGAATCGATCCGGTTCCCCTTCGGTGACGAGGGGGTGCGTGTGGTCCGAGAGGACGCCTTCGACGACCCGGAGCCGGCACCTCGGGAGGCGATCGACGCCGTGTCGATCCACGCGAACGAGCACTCGATGACCCGCCTCAACTTCACTCTGGGCGTGCGGGCCCTCCGGTTTCTGAACCTGGTGGGGCTGGACGCTCTGGAGGCGTCGCAGGACGTGGAGTCGGGTCTCGGACTCGGGGTCACCGTCGCTCCTGGCACCAAGAGCGGGGGCGACGCCATCGACGACGTCCTCTTCAGGGGGCGGGCACGGCTCGGGTTCCGGTTCGGCGACGTCTACCTGAACTTCGACGCCGATGCCCAGGCCCGGAACGTCTTCACCGACCCGGACCAGGGCCCCACGGGGTGGCGGGACATCCTCTACGAGTTGAATGGGAACGGGTACTGGGACCATGGCGGGCGTGGACAGGTGTTCGGCAGGGCGCAGCTCGCCGGGGCTTCACGGGTGGACCGCCCCTTCCAGCTCACCCTCGGGGGACGGGAGTCGATCCGGGGCTACAACGAGGACGCCTATCCCGGCCGGCAACGCCTGATCCTCACCCTGGAGGAGCGGCTGGAGATGCCGGAGCTGAGCACCTCCTTCGCCGACGTGGGCATCGTGGCCTTCGCCGACGCCGGACAGATCTGGGCCGGAGATGTGCCGTTCGGGGAGACTCCAGGGTGGACGGCGGCGGTGGGGGCGGGGCTGAGGCTCGGGCTTCCCGCCGGCGCGCCGAACGTCCTGCGGGTCGACGTGGCTCTGCCGCTGACCGGCGATCGCGAGACCCGGGGGACGGTCTTCCGGGTCTACGCCGAACTCCTGGGGCTTCTGGACCGCCGGGCCTGGCCGACCCAGGTCGAGCGCAGCCGCTGGTACGGGGTCGATCCGGATCTCACGACCCGCCCGGTGAATCCGCTGGCGGGGAATTAGCGATGCGGCTCGGGAGGCCCGATCACATTCGGCGCCGATAGCCCCTGTGGACTCGGGGCACCGGGCCCAGGTCTACCTCACCCGCGCGGAGGGAGAGGGGAGCTGGGCCGAGATGCGGCCAGGGCCGGGCCTTGGTCTTGCACCGAGAAGCGCTGGGACTCGATCGCGAGGAGGCTGTCCGTGCCTCGAAGGTGAGCTCCGTAGCGTGTGGGACGCCACGACCTCGTGACGGATCCCCGGGTTCCCCTTCAGACTCCCTCGTACTCAGCCCATCGCCGGGCTCAGCTCCGCCACGCTGAGGATCACCCCGGGAGGCTCGGTTCGACGTGGCGGGGTGGGCGCGTGCGGGCGGGGCGTCGGGAGCCGGTGGGCCCACTACAGCAGGGTCATCCACACATCCTCACGCCCTGAAGCAGCTTGCAGATTGGACTGTATCGATGGGGCAGTCGCGGATTGACAGATTCAAGAGCGGGGCGGCGTTGCTGGTGATATCATCGAGCGATATCTTGCATTGAATGCCGCAAACCGGAAGACGCTGAGTCTCGTGTTCGAGAAGCCAACTCGGTCTGACGTTCGTTGGCCCCGGGTCGAAAGGCTCGTGCAAGCGCTGGGTGGCAGCGTTTCTGAAGGCCGCGGTTCCAGGGTTCGGTTTGGCCTTGGGGATCGGGTCGCCACCTTCCATCGTCCTCGCCCGCAGCGCGTGACCGGCAAGTCCACTCTAGAGGACGTGCGGCGATTCTTGAGGAATGCGGGGGTCGAGCCGTGATTGAGTACAAGGGATACAACGGAGTCTTCGCGTACGACGCATCGATCGAGGCCTTCCACGGTCGAGTCGTGGGCCTGCAAGACGTGGTCACGTTTCAGGGCTGCTCCGTCGAGGAGCTCAAGACCGAGATGGCGGAGTCGGTCGAGGACTACCTGGAGCTTTGTGCCGAGGCCGGGAGGGACCCCGAGCGCCCCTACCGCGGGGAGTTCCTGGTGCGGACCACGCCCGAGGTGCACCGTGCCGCCGCCATCGCCGCTGAATCCGAAGGGATGAGCCTGAACGCGTGGGTCGAGGCAACGATTGCGACCACAGTCGGCGCCAGGCGGCGGAGGGCGAGACCGCGGCGCAGGTCGGCGGTGGTAGACGGGTAGCGGGTGCGCATCGGGACCTGGCGTTAGTCCCGAACCCGCCTCGCGATCTCCAGCGCGCGATCAATCAACTCTTCATGGCTCAGTTCGGCGACGTCCTCGCGGATCGGACGCTCGCTGCTCACCCCGGGCTCTCCGTCTTGGCTCGACCTGAGAAGCCTTCCCACCCGCGGGTCCTCGGTCAGCTCCCGGAGGGCGGGGCGGGGGGCGACCACGACGAGACCGCGAACCACGGAACGACCCGACTCTCCGGCCTGCTCGAGATCGGTCAAGTTCGACTCGACGGAGAGGAGAGATCGAAGGAAGTGCGCCTCTCGCTGGGTGAGCTGTGGCGACCTCCGGTCCAGGTTCATCCTGCGGATCCGCTCTGCCCGGCCCCGGCGACTGGCTTCAACCAGATCCGACAGACGCGCGCGAAGGGTCGCCGACCAATCCTCGCTCCTCGCGACGTCGATGGTGCCCGACAACCCGGGGACCTCCACGGTGACCCCCTCCACCTCGAGCCCCCGACCCGGAAGCAGCGAAAGGACTTCGCGGATCGACAGGGGCTCCTCGAACACTACGAGGCGGGGCTCGTCGGCAGTGCAACCCGAGAGCAGAGTGGCCGCTGCCATGGTCGCCAGGCGGTTCCACACAGACGGTGCGCTCCCTCAGAGCGGGTTGCTCGAGTACTCTACCGGGTAGAGCCACACGGAGTGAACTCCCAGGGAGTCCAGGTGCCGAATCAGGAGGCGGTCGTTCATGGCCGCGAGCAAGCTCCCGGCTCGGGGAAGCTGGACGTGACTCAATGACTGCTGGACGGGATCGATCCGAACGACGACCTGGGCCCGATCGGTTCGCCAGGTCTCGACGGCCTGGGCCCATAGGACACCGTCTTGGCTCGCCCGGAGCACGCTGGCCCAAGGCAGGAGGTCCGGCTTGAAGGCATCGCTGAACATGGCGAGAGCCGATTCCCTCGGTTGCCCCAGTTCGATGAGTTCCTCCCGGGCGGCCCGCCACACCGCATCGGTGAGCTCCCGACGACCCCCCTGCCATCGCAGGATGGTCAGCGGACCGTCCTTGTTCGTCACGATCACCTCGGCCTCTCCGCCCAGCGCGACCGCCGCTCCACTGGGGTGCTCCGAGAGCATCGGGCGAACTGGGAAGCCGGTCGGCCACGACCGTCGATTCTCCGTCACTTCCCCCCGGGTCACACCCTGGTGAACCACGATCTCTCCTCCCGAATCGGGTAGGACGACCGACGTTGCCTGGGACCGGTGAAGCTCACCGTCCGGGCCCCGTTGTGGCTGGCCGTACCTCTCCACCCGGATCCCGACCCGCGTCCTCCCGTCGGGGAGGATGATCGATTCGTAGATCCCATCTGTCGGGATCTCGCTCAAGAACTCGCCAGACTCGGTCAGGCGGATCAGGCGCCCTCGCCCGCGATCCTGAACCACGAGCTCACCGTCCACCCAGAACAGCGCCGCAGGATACCCGAACTCCCCGGGTCCCTCGCCGCCCCGCCCGAACGAGGCCTGGAAGGTGCCCTCACTCGAGTAGCGGTGGATGAGCCTGTTCGAGACGTCCGTGATGAACACGGAGTTCGGGGACGCGGCCCCGGATCCGATACGAGCAAAGCCGGCCGGCGGGGGTGGAAGATCCACCGCCTCCCCGAGGCTGAGGGCGGGCCCGGCATCGGGGCTCCCTACCGTAATGATCTGGATGCCCGCGCTATCCCTTTCACTCCACCCCATCCTCATCACCGGAGGGCCTGGATCCTCTCCGCAGCCGAGAGTCCAGATTGTCGCTGCTCCCAACACCGCTCTCCGAAACCCCCACACGGTCGTCCACCCCCTCGCAGTCGGGAGCCCATGATGCGGCCTGGTTGGTCGGCAACGCCAGGATTTCGTTGTGCTCTCCCCGGACACCGACGGCGTAGCGGCCTCAAGGCGCCCCGGGAGCCCCTGGGCACCCGGGGCGTTCGACCATGCTCGAGGACCCGCTGAGCGGGTCCACAGACCCCCTAGCTGACCACCCGCATGCGCTGGTTCAGCTTCTCCATATACTTCTCGAAGAACCACTTCTGGATGTCCATCATGTCCAGCTCGCGGCCCTGGATGTAGGCCTGCTCGATGTCGCCCTGGGTGTCCAGGGGGCTGCCGGTGGTGATCAGGAGGGTGGCCTGCTTCCCCACCTCCAGTGAGCCGAGGCGATCGTCCAGCCCCATGAACTCCGCCGCATTGAGGGTCACGGCCTTGAGAGCCTCCTCCTCGGGCAGCCCGAAGGCCACGGCGACGCCGGCCTCGTACCCGAGACGGTTCGTGTAGAGGGAACCGGCCCCACCGGAGATGGCGAACTCCACGCCGGCCTCGTGGAGCCGGGCGGGCATGCCGTAGGTGCCGTCGTACCCCTCGTAGTCCCGACCCGGAGCATCCATGGTAGAGGTGAGGATCACGGGGATCTCCTCGGCGGCGAGGCGGTCGGCGACGTGGATGGCGTCCTGCCCGCCCCGGATCACGATCCGGAGTCCCTCTTCCTGGGCCCAGGTGATGGCATCGTTGATCTGTGCGGCGCCGTCGGCCCCGATGACGACGGGGATCTCACCGTCGATGGCGGGGATCATGGCGGCGTAGCGGGAGTCGGTGCTCACCTCCTCACCAGCTGCGACCGCGTCTCGGTAGGCCCGGGCCTCGGCGAAGAAGCCCTTGATCTGCTGAACCTGCTCCTCGTAGCTGGGGCGATCGTCGGGATCACCTCCACCAAAGCCACCCCAGCGGAAGGGGCGGGGGTTGGGGTCGGGCCAGTTCACGTTCAGGGCCGCCGCCGACTCCAGCGACATCTCCTCCCAGCTCCATCCCTCCAGCGCCATCGCCGACGACATGCCGGAGATGAGGCCGCCCCCGGGCGTAGTCAGAGTCGTGAGCACCCCGGCGGAGCGGGACGTCCCGATGTGCCGGCTCTCGGCGTTCACTGCGACGTCGGCCCGGACGTTGGGGTTGAAATCACCCAACTCGTTCACATCGTTCGAGACCCCCACGGCCCCGATCTCGGCGATGCCCACCGTGCTGTAGGCGTCGATGAGGCCGGGATAGATGTGCTTCCCGGTGGCGTCCACGACCCGGGCGCCCGCAGGGATGTCCACGTTCGCTCCCACGGCGGTGATCACCCCGTCGACGAAGACGATGGTCCCGTTCTCGATCACGCCGTCGCTGACGGTGTGGATGGTGGCACCCTGAAGGGCGACGGGCTCGGACTGGGGAGGCACGGTCATGCGGACCTGGGCCTCGACGCCGCTGGGTGAAGCCAGGAGCAGCGTGACCGCGAGGGTGAGGGTCACGGCCACAGCCAGCATCAGGACCAGGAGCCTCGACGGTCCGGCGGTCCGCGCTGCTGCGACCTCCGTCCGCGGGGCCCGGGCGGTTCCGGGGACGTGGTGTCGGTCGGTGCGCGCTCTACGGTTCATCTCGTTCCCCTCGCTGATGCGGTCGCTCATCGCTCCATCCCCCGCCGGCCACCCGGCGTTCCATTCCCGTTTCCGCCACCGGCGGCGAGCACTGCCTGGATCAGGCGGGTCCTCTCATCCTGAATCTGCTCCCTGAGGGCGGCGTCCTCTTCCATGGAGAAGTAGCGCCGTCCGTCGATCCAGGTCTGCTCGGCCCGAGTGAACTGAGAGAGCGGGTTCCCGTTCCAGACCACGAAGTCCCCGTCCTTCCCCGGCTCCAGCGAGCCGACCCGGTCGTCGATGGCGATGGCCTGAGCGGCCTGCAACGTCACCGTAGAGAGGGCCTGCTCCTCGCCGACTCCGGTCCGGAGCAGCTTCCCGGCCTCCCAGTTCATGCGGCTGGCGATCTGGGCGTTGTCGGAGTGGAGCGAGGTGACGACCCCCGCCTCCATGAGGATGCGGGCGTTGTAGTTGGTGGCGTCGTAGGCCTCCAGCTTGAAGGCCCCCCAGTCGCTCCACACCACGGCAGCCACACCCGACGCCGCCAGCTCCGGGGCGATCTTGTACGCCTCGACGCCGTGCTGGAGAGTCTGGACCCGGAAACCGAACTCCTCGGCCAGGCGAACCAGGGCCAGGAACTCGTCGGCCCGGTACCCGTGGGACGAGATCAGCAGCTCCTGGGCCATGATGTCCAGGATCGCCTCCATGCGAAGATCCCGGCGCGGCGGCAGCCCCTCGCCCGTGGCCTCCCATCGCTCCCACTCCCGCTCGTAGTCCCGGGCTGCCAGGAAGTGGTCCCGGATGATCTCCTGGGTTCCCATGCGGGTGTCGGGATAACGGTTCTGACGCCGCTTCGGGTTCTCACCCAGGGCGAACTTCACCGTGCGGGTATCGGTTTCGAACTTGAGCTCTTCGGGCAGCGCTCCCCATCGGAGCTTGACGATCACGTTCTCGCCGCCGATGGGGTTGGCCGAGCCATGCTTGATCATGGCCGTGGTCAGGCCTCCGGCGAGCTGCCGGTACATCCAGATGTTGTTGTGGGTCACCACATCGCCCATCTGGACTTCGGGGACGATGGCGAAGCCGCTCTCGTTGACGCTGCTCACACCGGAGTGGATGTGGGGATCGATGAGCCCGGGCGTGACGTGCTTACCGGTTCCGTCGATCTCCACCGCACCTCCGGGGGCGTCGAGTCCGACCCCCACCTCGGCCACCTCACCGGCCACGATCAGGACGTCGGCGTTCTCCATGCGGCCCTGGGGCCCCTGGCTCCACACCGTGGCATTCCGCACGATCACGGCGCTGGCCTGCTCGGGAATCGAGCTGACTCCGTACTCCATCATGGGACGGATGAACGGGAGGTCGACCTCCGGGACGTTCATGGCCACGGTGCCCCGTGCGGCCCCGTCGTAGGCTTCGATCCGGGTGCCCTGGAACGACGGCGCGGCCCCGTTGGGCAAGGAGGTCCAGCCGAAGAACTCGTCCCCGGTGATGGACCCGGTCAGGAGCGCCTTCCCCTGGTAATCGATCTGCTCACCGTCGAAGCGGACCTGGAGGCGGCCGGTCTCGGCC
>JGI12210J13797_10032242_pt1 | contig 10680 bp, 9 predicted proteins | sample ElkSlonscriptome_3_FD_13797 | JGI IMG/M metagenome (IMG submission 13797) | reverse complement strand
GCTGCTGCTGGCGGCCTGTTACGACCAATCCACCTCGTCGACCTTCGACGGCCGCTTCGAGTTGCTCCGGAAACGCCTGGGGTATTCCAACTGGACAGCTTCACTCGACCTTTGGGCGGGAATTCTCTGGGGCGCCTTGGTGGTCGCCGTGGTCGGAGTTCTGTTCTGGAATTCGGCGGACGATCAGGGCGTTCGGACGTGGAACCTGTTGTGGTTGATCCCCGTCTTTGTCGCCCTCGGTCTGCTGCCGTACGGCATCCGATGGTTCCGCAGTCAACGGGCGGCGATGGGGATTCACCGCCACATGCGGGTGGGCAAACGCGAAACGGGGTCGCTGCGGAAGGTGCTGATGCAGTTTCCGGCCAAAGAATTGGCCAGCCAGCCGATGCCTCGATACGACCGGACCGATGACCGATACGAGTTACTGCGCAAGTTCCAAAATTTGCTCACGCGGATGGGCTTCGACGGCGTGGTCGTCTTGATGGATCGCGTGGATGAACCGCACATGACCGGCGGCAAGACCGAACTGATGCGCCGCTTTGTCTGGCCTCTGCTGGACAATAAATTGCTGAAACACCCTGGATTGGGTTTCAAGATGATGTTGCCACAGGAATTGCACGGCGACGTCGAGCGTGAGACCCGAGAGTTTCACGAGCGGGCGAGGTTAGACAAGCAGAACGTGATCCCCGCCTTCCAGTGGACCGGCGAGTCGCTGTACGACTTGGCGCGATCGAGGATGATCGCCTGCGCGGCTGACGGCCGAACCCCCGAGCCGAAAGAGTTGTTTGAAGATGACGTTTCCTACGATCGATTGCTCGCCGCGTTCGAATCGCTCCGGGTACCGCGGCATCTCTTCCGGTTCCTGTATCGGTTACTGGTCGACCACTGCAACCAATTTACCGACGCGGCACCCCAGTACAAGATTGACTCGCGCACCTTCGAAACCGCGCTGGCTGTGTACGGGCGAGACGCCCAGCGGGTATAGCTGCACCGGCTCGGGACGATTTTCGCCGGGGGAAGTCCCGCCGGGGATAACGACACAGCCTAAAAAAGTGTAAATTTGGGTCACTTTCCTTCCCGGATTGATCGATACAATCCCTACACTCCCTTCCTTTCGTGTGGCGGGGCCTGTCGATCGGAACCCGCCGGGCCCACCCGGGTGCGGCAAAGTGGCCGAGCCGGGCGGGCAGTCGTCGGTTTTTCCGCCGCGGGCTCGCCTGCGAACAGCGGAGGGGGGCGAGTCGTGCTTCGGCTGCCGAGACGTGACCCGGCGGGCGATTTTTCACGACATCCAGCCGATTCCTCGCCGTGGCCGGGCTTTCCAATCCGAGCTTTCCGCAAGCACCGATGGCTTGTCTGAGCGATGGCCAGAAAGCTGTCGTCCTGTGAGTCGATTCGCTGCGGCGGTTCGTCGGCCGGACGACCATTCCAACCATTCCTCGTGAATCGCCGGCCTCGGCGACAGCGATTAAATACCTTCACCCGCCCGCTTGGGGCGGCATGCTTTCCATGACCACTCCGAACCAATCTACCGCCTCGACGACCGCCAAGAATGTGCAATCGGTCTCTGGAATTACCGTCCGTTTGGCGGGCGATTCCGGTGACGGCATGCAGTTGTTGGGGACGCAGCTGACCAACACGTCCGCGCTGGCCGGAAACGATGTGGCGACGTTTCCTGATTTCCCGGCGGAAATCCGAGCGCCACGAGGGACGCGAGCCGGCGTCTCCGGTTTTCAGGTGCAATTCGCCAGCGAGGAGATTTTTACCCCAGGCGACACGCTCGACGCGCTGGTGGTGATGAACCCCGCGGCGCTGGTGACCAACATGGGTGACCTTCGTAAGGGCGGCATTTTGATCGCCAACGAAGACGGCTTTACCGACAAAGAGTTCAAGCTGGCGAAGGTGGAGAGCAACCCGCTGGAAGCGGACGTGCTGAACCAGGATTACCGGGTCGTTCGCGTCGCGATGACTTCCCTGACGCGGGATGCCGTATCCGAACACGGCCTGAGTCCCAAGATCGCCGACCGCTGCAAAAACTTTTTCGCGATGGGTCTGGTGTACTGGCTTTTCGGCCGGTCGCTCGAGCCAACCCTGCGGTTCATCGAAGCCAAATTCGGCAAAAAACCGGACGTGGCTGCCGCGAACATCGCCGCATTGCGCGCCGGATGGGCGTACGGCGAGACGACTGAGGAGTTCGGCGAGAGTTACCAGGTCGAGGCCGCTGAACTCGAACCCGGCACCTACCGCAACATCATGGGAAACCAGGCCCTGGCGTGGGGGCTGATCACGGCCGCCAAGATCAGCGGCAAGGATCTGTTCTACGGGACTTATCCGATCACCCCGGCCTCTGACATTTTGCACGAGCTGACCAAATACAAGCAGTTCGGCGTGCGAACGTTTCAAGCGGAAGACGAAATCGCCGCCGCCTGTGCGACCATCGGCGCCGCCTACGGCGGAACCATGGGCGTCACGGCCAGCAGCGGCCCTGGGATCGCACTCAAAGGGGAAGCGATGGGGCTGGGCGTGATGATGGAACTGCCCATGATCGTCATCAACGTCCAACGCGGCGGACCGAGTACAGGGCTTCCGACGAAGACCGAACAGAGTGATTTATTGCAGGTCATGTTCGGGCGCAACGGGGAGGCGCCGATGCCGGTGCTCGCCCCATGTTCCCCCGGAGACTGCTTCGAAATGGCCGTCCAAGCGTGGCGAATCGCTGTCGAGTGCATGGTGCCAGTCATGCTGCTGTCGGACGGTTATATCGCCAACGGCAGCGAACCGTGGAAGATCCCCGACGTCGAACAGCTTCCCCCAATCGTGTGCCGCCACCCCCAGGGGCTCGAGGGCGAAGAAAGTTTTTTGCCGTATCAACGCAACGAGAATCTGGCGCGGCCTTGGGCGATTCCTGGAACCCCCGAGCTGATGCACCGAGTCGGCGGCTTGGAGAAAGAGGATGGCACGGGGAATGTCTCCTACGACCCCGCCAACCACCAGCACATGGTGGAAACCCGTGCCGCCAAAGTGGCCCGGATTGCCCAGCGAATCCCGGAACAAGACGTCTTCGGCGAGTCCGCTGGCGACGTCCTGGTCGTCTCCTGGGGAGGCACCTACGGCGCCTGCCACACCGCGGTGGCGCGATGCCGGGCGGCAGGCCACAGCGTTTCGCACGCACATATCCGCTATATGAATCCGTTGCCGTCGAACATCGGTGACCTGCTCCGATCGTTCCGCACCGTCTTGGTGCCGGAACTCAATACCGGGCAACTGCGAATGTTGCTGCGTAGTCAATTCTTGGTCGACTGCGTCGGCGTCAACAAGGTTCAGGGCAAGCCGTTTGCAGTGGGCGAATTGATCGAGTCGATCACGCAACACGCCTCGGCTCGCCGGCAGAGCAAGGCCGGATGAGGCCCCGATTTGCCGCCCGCGCCCGCCGACTTGGCGGCGCGAAGGCTCCCAGTTCGAACTCGACCGGTCCGGCTTCCGACACAAACGCTCCGATTTCCAACCAAACCACCGTCATCTACGAATTTCGACAGTCCCTGCCATGAATCTTCCCGTCCTGAAAGCCGCTGACTTCGCTAGCGATCAAGACATCCGTTGGTGCCCCGGGTGTGGCGACTACTCCATTCTGGCGCAGATGAAAAAGGTGCTGCCCGACTTGGGTGTCCCACCCGAAAAGATTGTGTTCGTCTCCGGGATCGGCTGCAGCAGTCGCTTTCCGTACTACATGAACACCTATGGCATGCACAGCATCCACGGGCGGGCCCCCTCGTTCGCGACCGGGCTGAAGTCGACTCGCCCCGAATTGATGGTATGGGTGATCACCGGCGACGGCGACGCACTGTCCATCGGCGGCAATCACTTCATCCACTGCCTGCGACGGAACCTGGACGTCAACATCGTCCTTTTCAATAACCGCATCTATGGCTTGACCAAGGGGCAGTACAGCCCGACGAGTGTCGAGGGGCAGATCACCAAAAGCACGCCGATGGGAGCGATCGACCACCCGCTCAATCCGCTTTCGGTCGCGTTGGCTGCGGAGGCGACGTTTGTCGCCCGATCGATCGACGCTCACGTCAAGCACCTGGGCGAGACGTTGAAAGCGGCGGCCCAACACAAAGGCACGTCGTTGGTCGAAGTGTATCAGAACTGCAACGTCTTCAACGACGGAGCGATGGCGTACGCCCAAGAGAAAAAGCAGCGTGCCGAAAACGTAATCGAACTGGAACATGGCAAGCCGCTGATCTTCGGCAGCAATCAGGACAAGGCCATCCGTTTGACCGGTAATCATTTGGAAGTCGTTCGCACCGACGAAGTCCCCGCCGACGATTTGCTGATCCACGACGCCCACGATCCCAATCCGGCCATTCAAATGATGTTGGCGCGGATGCGATACCCTGAGATGCCCGAACCGATCGGGGTGCTGCGACGCGTCGACGGTGTGGCCACGTACAACGATCAGATCAACGATCAGGTGACGGCCGCCAAAGCCCAACGTGGCGAAGGCGACCTGAACCAACTGTTTCATTCCGGGGACACCTGGCAGGTCGCTTGATCGTCTATCAGCAACTTGATTCATCGCCATCAGCTTTCGGAGAAAGCCATGCCTCGCGGGAAGACTTTTGACAACGTGGCCCGTGCGATCGGTGACACGCCGATGGTCCAGATCAACCGCCTCGTGCCTCCGGGTGGCGGCACCGTGTTCGCCAAGTGCGAATTCTTTCAGCCGCTCAACAGCGTCAAGGATCGGATCGGCGTCGCCATGATCGAGGCCGGCGAGCGGGACGGCCGGATCAACAGCGACACGCACATCATCGAACCGACCAGCGGAAATACCGGCATCGCCCTCGCCTTCGTCTGTGCGGCGAAGGGCTACAAGCTGACCCTGACGATGCCCGAATCGATGTCGGTCGAGCGCCGTGCGTTGCTCCGAGCCATGGGCGCCCACCTAGTGCTGACCGCCGCCGGCGACGGCATGAAGGGCGCCATCACGAAGGCGCAAGAGCTGATCGACAATACCCAAAATTCCTTCATGCCCCAGCAGTTCGAAAACCCCGCCAACCCCGCGATCCACGAATCCACCACGGGTCCCGAAATCTGGGAGGACAGCGGGCATCAGATCGATGCGATCGTCGCGGGCGTGGGAACCGGCGGCACCATCACCGGGGTGACCCGGTTTTTGAAAAAGCAAAATCCCGACTTCAAGGCGTTCGCGGTGGAGCCGAAGCATTCGCCGGTCATCAGTGGAGGGTCTCCCGGGAAACACCGCATTCAGGGAATCGGAGCCGGGTTCATCCCCAAGAACTTGGATACGTCGCTGATCGATGACGTCATCCAGGTGGACGACGAAGACGCCTTCGAATGGGGGCGACAATTGGCCAAGAAAGAAGGCATCGTGGGCGGCATCAGCAGCGGCGCGAACATGTGGGCCGCCGCTCAGCTCGCCGCTCGCCCCGAGATGAAAGGCAAGCGGGTTGTGACCATCATGTGCAGCCTCGGCGAACGATACCTCAGCACGCCACTGTTCGGTGATCTGGGAATGTGATCAAAGGACCCGGTGACCCATCCGGCCGGGCCGATTTCCGTCAACCGATACCGCCCCGGTCGCCCGTCCGCGCCAACGTCAAGTCAGTCGCCAAGCACTCGACGAGCGTCGACAAGTTTGCACTGCGGTCCAATTCCCGAAAGACCCGCAGCGCCCGATCCAGACGTGTCATGGCATCGGGATTCCAGCGACCGGCAGTCGCCGTTTGTCGGAGCTGGTCGCGGTAGTATTCCACGATGATCGCGCTGGCATCGCGCAACGCATTGCGGCGGTCCGCCGTCTCTTTCCCGGCACGGTTGAGATGGTCGTTCAGCAGACGTGTCAGCGCGATCGGGTCAGGCGGGTCTTGAGAGAGTTGCCCCATCAGGGTGGCCCTGATCTGTTCGGTCTGTCCCATCACCATCCGGCGAGCGACATGAAAATCGCCAGCGGCCAACGCGATCGCGGACGACAACGTCGTATCATCGGGTATCGGCGGCGACTCGTCCTGTCCCTCCGCCAATGCCGTCTGCTCGATCTGCCGTCGCAGCAGTGCAGCACCCGTCGGGCCGGCCGGTGGGGCCAATCGTAAGATCTGGCAACGCGACCGAATCGTCGGTAATTGACGTTGCTCACTGGTGCCGATCACGAGAATCAGCGAATCACCCGGCGGTTCCTCCAGCGTCTTCAACAGGCAGTTGGCCCCCTCTTCGTTCAAAAAATCGGCATCGTGCAAAATCGCAACTTTGCGTCGTCCCTGCATCGGGCGCAGGTGCACGTCGTGGCAGAAGCCCTCCCGCATTCGGAATTCCCGCCGCCCGATCAATAGCTCCACGGGAATCAGAGTTTTATTGCCCGGTTTGCGGACCTGGATGAGGTCCGGATGCGTTTCGGCGGAGACTTGGGCACACCCCGGGCACTGGCCGCAAGGAGCCATCTGCGAAGGTGCGATGCGTTCGCACAACAAGGTCCGCGCCAGTAGCGTCGCCAGCGTCGTTTTGCCGACACCGTGCGGGCCGACCAAGAGAATGCTTCCCGTCAACCGATTCTTTCGAAGCGCGGTGCCGATCGCCTCGATCAATCGCTCTTGGCCCAGGAAGTCGCCCCAGTCGATCGCCGCTGGGCCCACGGAAACGCCGGACTGACGGCTCGAGCTGGACGGACTCATCAGCTGGGCGTGTACAGCGGGCGGGCGCGGACCGGACGCGAATCACCCGTCCTGGCAACACCTCCCGAACTAGAGCCCGTCGCGCTGCCCGCGTCGAACTCGGAAGTCGCCTCGGCCCCCGCCTCCAGACGATCGGACGCTTCGACCGAACAAATTTTCCGAACGCGTTTCAGGTGACGACCCTTCTCAAAGTTCGTGCGCAACCACATCAAAACCAGATCGTCGATCGGGCGTTCACCGATCAGGTCACCGGGCAAGCAGAGCACGTTGACATCGTTATGACGGCGCGACATCTCGACCATCACCTCGTCGTAACAGGGCGCCGCACGAACCCCTTCGAATTTATTCGCGACGATCGCCATGCCGATGCCGGTACCGCAAATCAGAATCCCTCGATCCAGCCGGCCGTCGCGGATCGCCGCGGCGACACGAATGGCAAAATCTGGGTAGTCCACCGGTTCGACACTGTCAGTCCCGGCATCGGTGACCTCGTAGCCGTGGCTGAGGAGCGTCTGGACTAATCGGGCTTTGATGTGGACTCCTCGGTGGTCGCTGGCGATTCCAACTCTCAATGGGAGACTCCTTTAGGGGCGTATGCAAAGCAATCGACGGACATCCTGGTGCTCCCCCCGCCGGCCCGGCTGGGTGAAACGGGGCGCCCCTCCATTTTAACTTTAACTTCGAGTGATGCTTACAGGTCGGGCCGATCCGTCGGCCCGGGGCCATCGCCGGCGTCTTGCTCGGCATGGTTGTCAAAATCGGCGTCCGTCGGCTCCGTGGCATCGGCCTCCGACGGGATCGTCGTTGCACTAGTTTCGTTATTATGGCGGTTCAAATCAACTTCGGGGGCCTCAACGGGAAAAAAACTTTCCCCCAGGGAATCCACCCAAGCGTTCAGCTCCTGTCGAATTTGCTCGGCGCATTGGAAATAGACGTCGACCGGCATGCCGACGGGGTCGCCGACATCCCCCCCGTCGCGTCGTAGTGTAAACACCCTTTCAGAGCGATCTGGCCAAGCGGCCAGGATCGCCTCGCGGTGACGCCGCGTCATTGTCAACACGAGGTCTGCCATCGTCATCAGCGAATCGTCCAGAGGACGACTGCAGTGGCCGGTCAGGTCCAAGCCGTGGCGCCCCATCACTTCGATCGCTTGGGGGGTCGCACCCCCGCCGCGACCCGCGGCGAGGCCGGCCGAGACGACTTGAGCGACGTCTTCGCGTCCGAAGCGTTCCAGCAATAAACTTCGCAACAGCGTTTCGGCCATCGGGCTGCGGCAGGTATTCCCTGTACACACGATCGCGATGACGGGTTTGGCGAATTGATTCATGGCAGCACGCTGGATGACTCCGTCTCGAACAACTGTCCAGGTTCGTCCCACGGCCCGTACGACCGTTCCCCATCCGCCGTAGCGGGTGATTCCGTCATCGAGCAGTAAAGGCGGCCACGGCAGGTCGGAGTCCACCTTTCCGAGCTCCAACACCGCTTTTAAACCATCCGCCGAAGTAATCGCCCGGGCAATGGGTTGGTTGGCCACCAGCTCGCTGTCGTCGGTTGACCCTGCGGCCGGCAATTCCGCCCACACCAGCGGAGCGGCGAGGTAGCGATGAATGTGACTGAGAATCCGGTGATCGGCAACGCGAATCGTGACCCATTTCGCAATTTCACCATCCCGACCGGCCTCCGTTTCGCCCACCCCACCCGTGGCAGCTTCCACCAAGTGGTGTTGAACCGACTCTGGCAGCCGCTCGACTGCCGAACCGGGCTCGCGACAGTCGGCGACCAAGGTCAATGGTCCTGGGAAGCAACGTTCACGCAGCCGCCGGGTCAAATTGGTGACCGGTAGAACGAAGTCGCCGGTCGCTTCGGCACTCCGCACTGATAGTCCGAGCGAACCGACCGGGATTCCCGACCGGCTGACAGACCCACCAGCGGACGCCGCCAACGGCAGCCGTGCATACGCTTGTCGGGCCTGGCCGACCAGGGCGTCAACGGCATCCGGGCATAACGCGCTGGCCACTAATCCATAGACCGTGTCGCTGGGCACGCCTACTAACTGGCCCTCGACCAACGCCTGGACGCTGCGGTGGACGATGTCGCGTGGATCGTCTGTCGATTGGAGGTCGTAGATCATGCAGCCGTCAAGAGAGAAGCAATACGGTATCCTAGAGAACCCAGTGGTAGGCCGAAAGCGGGCGGCACTTGGAAAGCAAGTTCACGGCAGCGGGTCAAAAAAACACGATGCCGGCGGGGCGGGTTCGCCAGCCCTCCCGCCGCGTACCCGCCGCCGGCCCGTTATGACCGATCGCTGCCGTCTCCGTCGTGCTCCTTTTTGCTCTCCAAAGCGACCCGCTCCAGTGCAAGCGTCCAAATTGACATCGCCGCCTCCCCTCCGGAACACTTCCAGCCGTCGCCAATGGCTGACCGCTGCAACGACAACTGCCGGTGGACTCCTCAGCGGGACTCTACTGGCGACACTGGGCGGCTGTGTCCGCTCCGCACCCGCAGGTTCCGTGCAGCGGGTCTGGGGACGTCGGGGCTGGAGCGCCGGACGATTTCTGAAACCCCGCGCGATGGCGATCGATCCGGCTGACCAGCTGTACATTGTCGACACGACCGGTCGTATTCAGGTATTCGACACGGGCGGCCAACCGCTCAGGGTTTGGTCCACCCCCGAAACCGAAAACGGCCGGCCGACGGGGCTGAGCTTTGACGGCCGGCGAAACGAACTATTGGTCGCGGACACCCACTATTACCGTGTCCTGGTTTACTCGCCGGACGGCGAGCCGAAGCTGCACCGCCAGATCGGCGGTACCCCTGGGGTTGGACCGGGGGAATTCGCATTCGTCACCGATGCCGCTCGCGACGACGCCGGGCACACCTACGTGGGCGAGTACGGCGACTCCGACCGGATTCAAAAATTTTCTCCCGACGGCAAGTTCATTTGCCAGTGGGGAGGAACAGGCGGCCGCCCCGGAGAATTCGTACGGCCCCAGAGCCTTTTGGTCGACGGAGAAGACTTGTGGATCGCTGACGCCTGCAATCACCGCATCCAACGGTTCGACCTGACCAGCGACGTGCCGCAGTTGGTCGATCACTGGGGCAGCGAAGGCGGCGAATTGGGTGAGTTATATTATCCCTACGGCCTGGAGATCGATGCCAGCGGAAATCTGTTGGTCTGCGAATACGGCAACCAAAGGGTCCAGAAATTCACGCCCAAAGGAGCGCCACTCGCGACCTGGGGCAGCCCGGGGCACCAACCGGGACAGCTATACCAGCCGTGGAGCATCGCTTTGGACTCGCGGGGCTGGCTGCACGTACTCGACAGCAACAATCACCGGATCCAGTGCACCAACGCGTTGGTCTGACCCGAACTGGTCATTGCGTCCGAGGACGCGGGGGTCGCAAAACCGCCGGAAAAGAAAGTGAAAAAACCCCGACCCGCGGCGAGTGAGGCGGACACTCACCGCGAGCCATTGGGGCTTCTTCTGGCCCAGGCAAGAGCCGAGAAGATCATCCTGGACGGGGCAGACAAGAGCGAACCGGTAAGAACGCTGCAAGCGGCCGTGGCGTCCAGTGTCTTGCTGACACTGTCGGTGACTCTCGGGCACGTTCGGTGTCGTCGAATCGAAGGAGCGTACCGATGGTGCTGCCCCGCCGCCGAGCGCTCAAGAGCACTCGGCGACGAAGCCGCGGTGGGTAGCTCCACAAATTTTCCTTATCAGCTCTCTAGCCTCAGGCGATGTTTCCGCCAGCGACCGCGTCCGAGGGATAAGCGTGCATGCCGTGCTCGCTGATGTCCAAGCCGGCTTGCTCTTCCTCCGGCGAAACCCGAAGCATGCCAACTGCTTTGAGAGCACCAAAGACGACTGACATCGTCAAGAACGCCCAGATGCAGATCGCGGCGGTTCCAATCAATTGGATCCCAAAGCTGGTATTACCGGACGCGAGGTGAGAGTTGGGAAGAATTCCCAACGCCATGCACCCCCAG
>JGI12210J13797_11157705_pt1 | contig 10683 bp, 9 predicted proteins | sample ElkSlonscriptome_3_FD_13797 | JGI IMG/M metagenome (IMG submission 13797) | reverse complement strand
CCCGCCCTTGGAGAAGTAGATGATCATTCCCAGCGACAGGGCGACGTTGGCGACGGCGCTGAGCAGATGCGCCGCTTGCCCTTGGCGGTCGGTTCCGAACCGCAGCCGCATCCATTGCGCCGACGTCATCACCCGCGAGCGCCGCAGCCACTTGGCGAGGAACACCATGATGAAGGCGAGCGCAATGCCGACACCGCCCCGCATCTCCACCAAAAACCCCTGGTAGCCCAACGCGAACACCAGCCCGACGATGATCATCGTGCCGGCCATGTCGAAATTCGAAGACGAGGTGGACACACCGAGGATCCACCAGGGGATCTTCCTGCCGCCGAGGAAATAGTCGTCCAGCCCCTTGGACGCGGCCCGCGACAAGGCATAACCGGCCACCATGATGGCCAGCAAGAATGCCGCGATGATCAGCGCATCGACGACAGCGAGGTTGCCGAGAGTGCCCATGTTTTCCGCTCAACGCAAAAGTCCGCCCCACGGGGCGGACTTTCTCACAACCAAATCACGATGGCACGCACAACAAACCACATTGCCGAAAAACGAAACGAATAGCCGTCTCTCGCGCAGTCGCGTGATTGATCGCTGGTCGCTTGCTACTTGCGAAGCGTCTTCTGGAACATCCGCTCGGCTCTTTCCGCCGCGGCATTGGCCGCCGCCGCCGCGTTGCGGGCTTCCGCCGCCGCCGCCGCCGCGTTGTTCGATGCCTGCAAGGACATTTCCTGAGCTTTTACCGATTCGGCCTTGGTGGCCCGAACCTCGTCCCTAAGTTGCGCGATATCGCTGCGCAATGCGTCGACGTCGCCTTGCGACGCGCACGCGCCGACAGCCAACGTGGCGGCCACGACCGCAAACGGAACGGCTCTCTTCAAAGCCAATTTCATACTATCCTCCGCATTCACTTCCTGGTTCGGCAGGTACCGTCGCGCGGCAAAACGGTCGCCGCGTTACCCCTCCTTTAAAAAGACCGATGGCGGAAATCAAGCTTTGCGTCCCGGCGCGGTAGATGCGTGGCCGCGTTTGAACCTATGCAGAGAAACTTTTTAGGGCCGAATCTCAATGGGGGTGCCGTCGGGAACGTTATTCCAGATTTCATCCATTTCCCGATTGGTGACCGCGATGCAACCCTCGGTCCAGTCGAGGCCGCGGCCGTTAAACCCGATATTCTGCAGGTGATTCGGTTCTCCATGGATCATGATGGCCCCACCGGGGGACACGCCCATGGCGCGGGCGCGCGCTTTGTCGGCCTCGTTGGGATACGAGACATGCATGGACCGGTAAAATTTGCTTCGGGGGTTCCGCGTATCGAGGATGTACCAGCCTTCCGGGGTCTTGCCGTCCCCTTGCCTGACTTTCTTGCCCGAGGGTGTGCGTCCGAGGGAAATCTGATAGGTGCGCAGGATCTGGCCGCGGCGCAGCAAGTGCATGCGGCGCTTGGACTTGAGGACCAGCACCTTGTCCACTTGGAACGATCGGAAAACGTCGGCGCGCACTTCGGCGCGCGATTGAGACGGATGGGTAAGGCACGCGGCCAAAACCAAGACACCCAGCAAACCGAAAAATGTAAATCTCAGCACGGATTTTCCCCGAACCAATTGTACCTACGTTAGTCTTATTACCTTGGCGGTGAAATCAAGAGCAGCAATTCCCTTGCACGCCATATTCAAGCAAATTCGACCCTGCGAACGCCAATTTGGCTTCGGCGGCGTTCAATGCGGCGGATCGGACGCGCGATTGCCGCCGAATCGTGTCATTAAATCGTGGCTATCTCCAGCGCCCGGCAATCGTCTAGTTTATAGGGATATGGCTCTAAAATTTTGTAAACGGAAATATCGGCTGTGAGCATCCGAAATCTCGATTTCGTCTTCAAACCCCGGTCCGTGGCGCTGATTGGCGCAAGCAAGAAGGTTTCTTCGGTGGGTGCCGTCCTCGCCCATAATCTATTCAATTCCGGCTTCGACGGCCCGATCATGCCGGTCAATCCCAAGCATGACGCCATCGAGGGCGTGCTGACGTACCGCGATATCGATGCGCTGCCGATGACCCCCGATCTGGCGGTGATCGCCACGCCGCCGCCGACGGTTCCCGGCTTGATTGCGGCTCTCGGCGCGCGCGGCACCAAGGCGGCGGTGGTCATTACGGCGGGTTTCGGGGCGGGACACGACGGCAGCGGTGGTTCGCTTCGACAGGCAATGCTGGACGCAGCGCGACCCCACACACTGCGAATTGTCGGGCCCAACTGTTTAGGCATCATGGTGCCTCACGTCGGATTGAATCCGAGTTTCGCGCATATCCAGCCGGGGCAGGGCAACCTCGCCTTCGTCGCTCAATCGGGAGCGGTGGTGACGGCTGTGCTCGACTGGGCGACGGCGCGCGGCATCGGGTTTTCGCACTTCGTGTCGCTCGGCGACATGAGCGACGTGGATTTTGGCGACATGCTGGACTACTTGGCGAGCGAGCCCAAGGTCCGGGGTATCCTTCTCTACATCGAAGGAGTCACCCACGCTCGGAAGTTCATGTCGGCGGCGCGGGCGGCGGCACGGATCAAGCCGGTCATCGTGGTCAAATCCGGACGCCATCCTGAGGCGGCCAAGGCAGCGACCTCGCACACCGGCGCACTGGCGGGGCGCGACGCCGTTTACGACGCCGCCTTTCGCCGCGCCGGCATGCTGCGGGTCATGGATTTCGGAGGGTTGTTCGGTGCCGTGGAGACCCTCGCTCACCGGCAGGCCGCGAAGGGCGACAGGCTTGCCATCCTGACCAACGGCGGCGGGGTCGGCGTCATGGCCACCGACGCGTTGATGGATTTCGGCGGCCAGCTCGCCGAGCTCTCCGAGGACACGATCGAAGCACTCAACGCCGTGCTGCCGCCCACATGGTCTCATGCCAACCCGGTGGACATCATCGGCGACGCGCCGGGTGAACGCTATGGTAAGGCGTTGGAGGTCCTGCTCAAGGATCCCGGCGCCGACGCGGTCCTCGTACTCAACTGCCCGGCGGCCGTCGCGTCCGGAACCGACGCCGCTCAAGCCGTTATCAATGCCGTGGGCGGGGCCAACCGCTGCGTCTTGACCTGCTGGCTCGGCGAGGACGCGGCGCGGGAGCCGCGCCGATTGTTCTCCGAGTACGGTTTATCGACGTACTTTACGCCGGAGCGGTCGGTGCGGGCGTTCATCGATATGGTCAACTATCGGCGGAACCAGGAATCGCTGACGCAGATTCCGGACTCCATTCCCGAGGAGTTTTCGCCCAACGTCGAGGCCGCGCGCGCCCTTATTGACGGAGCTCTCGAAGAAGGCCGGGAGTGGTTGACCGAGCCGGAAGCCAAGGCCGTGCTGCAAGCCTACGCCATTCCCGTAGCCGCCACGACCATCGCCAAGGATCCGGAGGAGGCGGCCCGGCAGGCGGATGAGCTTGGCGGCCCGGTGGCCTTGAAGATCTTGTCTCGGGATATCTCCCATAAGTCCGACGTAGGCGGCGTCGCTCTCGACCTGCGCTCGCCGGCGGCCGTGCGCGAGGCCGCGGAGGCGATGCTCGGTCGCGTTCGAGAGAAGATACCGGACGCGCGGGTGGAGGGCTTTGCGGTCCAGCCCATGGTGAAGAGGCCGGACGCCTTTGAGCTGATCGTCGGCGTCATCGACGATCACCAGTTCGGTCCGGTCATCCTGTTCGGCCACGGCGGCACCGCGGTGGAGATCATGGCGGATACGGCACTGGCGCTGCCGCCGCTCAACATGCACCTGGCCCGGGAGGCTATTTCCCGGACCCGCGTATCGCGGCTGCTCGGGGGCTATCGTGCGACGCCGGCCGCGGCGCTGGATGACATCGCGCTGACGCTCATCAAGGTTTCCCAGATGGTCATCGACCTGGCGCCGCTGATCGAACTCGACATCAACCCGCTGCTGGCGGACGAGTTCGGCGTCATCGCACTCGACGCGCGCATTCGTGTGCGCACTACCGACGTGGCAGCAACCAAACGGCTCGCCATCCGTCCGTATCCGAAAGAGTTGGAAGAGACCATAACGGCGTCCGATGGGCTAAGCTTCTTGTTGCGCCCGATCCGGCCGGAGGACGAGCCGGCGGTTCAGCAGCTTTTCGGGCGTATGAAGCCGGAAGATATACGGATGCGGTTTTTTGCGGCCAAGAAATCGCTAAGCCACACAATGTCGGCGCGAATGACGCAGATCGACTATGACCGCGAAATGGCGCTCGTTCTGGCTGAGCCCGGTACGCCGGGACCATCGGAGATCTATGGCGGTGTGAGAATTGCCGCCGACCCGGACGGGGAGAAGGCGGAGTACGCGATAACGGTGCGCAGCGATATGGGAGGACATGGCCTTGGACCCCTGTTGATGCAGCGGATCATCGACTATGCTCGCGGACGGGGCATCCGGGAGATCTTCGGTGAAGTGTTGCGCGAGAACAGGCGCATGCTCAGGGTCTGCGATCAGTTCGGATTCAAGCGCCGCTTCAACATCGACGATCCGGGGGTCATCGAGGTTCGGTTAACGCTTTAAGGTCGTCGCCGGGAAGATCTAGATAACCTTGGCGGCGCGCAACCGATCGCGTTGCTCGGCGTTCAGCCCGAGAACCTCCTCGAGCACGGCATCGGTGTGCTCGCCCAGAAGGGGTGGCGGCTGGCGGTATGTCACCGGCGTTTCCGAGAATTTGATGGGATTGCCGATCAATCGGGCGCCGCCGCCGGCAAGCGGATGTTCCATGGAGACTTCCATGTTGCGGTGAGTGACCTGGGGATCGGCGAACACTTGGTCGACGGTGTTGACCGGGCCGCAGGGCACGTTGACGGCCTCTAACCCCTCGAGCCAATAGCGGACGGAGTGCTCGCGGATGACGGCTCCGATCATCGGCGTTAGGGACTCTCGGTTTCGCACTCTTTCACGGTTGGTGGCGAACCGCGGATCCTCGGCGATGCTGGGTCTTTCGGCGAAGGCGCAGAACCGCTGGAATTGGGCATCGTTGCCAACGGCGAGAATGAGGTAACCATCCGACGCCTCGAAAGCCTCATAGGGAACGATGTTGGGATGGGCGTTTCCGAGACGGCCCTGTGCGGTTCCCGATGTCAGGTAGTTCAGCCCCTGGTTCATCAGCCAGGCGACCTGGGTATCCAGAAGTCCGAGGTCGATGTGCTGCCCCCGGCCGGTGGCGTCCCGGTGGCGAAGGGCACCAAGAACCGCAACCGCCGAATACAATCCGCAGACGATGTCCGAAACCGCCACGCCCACCTTAACCGGCGGTCCGTCGGCTTCGCCCGTGATGCTCATCAGGCCGCCCATGCCCTGAATAAGGAAATCGTACCCGGGCCGAGGGGCGTAGGGGCCGGTTTGGCCGAAACCGGAAATGGAGCAATACACCAAGCCGGGGGCATCGCCGCTCAGGTCATCGTATCCGAGCCCCCAACCGGCCATCTGCCCCACCTTGTAGTTTTCAACCAAAACGTCGGAGCTGCCCGCCATCCGGCGCACAAGCGCCTGTCCCTCGGGGTTGCCGAGATCGATTGTCACTGAGCGTTTGTTGCGGTTGGTGCTCATGTAATAAGCGCTCTCGCTCGTGTCGGCGCCCTTGGAGTCTTTGAGGTAAGGAGGACCCCAGGCGCGCGTGTCGTCACCGGCGCCGGGGCGCTCGACCTTAATGATGTCGGCTCCAAGGTCGCCCAGTATTTGAGTGGCGCAGGGTCCGGCAAGCACGCGGCTTAAATCGAGGACGCGAAGGCCGGCGAGAGGACCTGGGATATCTGGCCCCGGGAATGTTGGCATCGTCGTATCTCCGATAAGGATGGTGAACGCTGGGTCAAACGAGTGCGGCACGGACGAAAATTTGTCTCACGACTCTCGTTGCTTAGTATCAGGTAATAACGGTCAAGGGTGTTTCGCTTTTTTCGCGAATGCGAACAACATGAGCGTTTTAAGGCTCTGTGTTCGGGCACGAAATGACGGTTTTGCTTTGACACTTTCCCCAAAGGATCTTATTTTCAGCGGACTTTCGGGGGTGAAACCTCTCAAAGCACTGATTAAACACGCTCATTGGCCCCTGTCGCCGCGTTATTGTGCGCTGCGATATCATTTGGATGCCAAAATGAGTAAGAATTGAATCGTCGGCGGTTTCATGCCGCCGGCAGGGTGGGGAACGTGGAGCTCGGTTTAACCGGAGGCTCCCCCAATGAGGACCATGACCGACCATGCCTCTCGATGCGAAAATCCTCGATGAATACAAAAAGCGCCGCAAAGAAGTATTTGCTGCGGGCGGCGAAGCAAAAATAAAGAAGCGCCATGACAAAGGCCTGATGACCGCGCGCGAGCGTCTGATGTACATGTACCAACCGGATACGTTTCAAGAAGTCGGGGCGTATATAAAGCATCATTGCACGTCGTTCGGAATGGAGGAGCAGGTTTTCGCGGGCGACGGGATCGTCACGGGAACCGGTTTCGTCGATGGCCGGCAGGTAACGAGTTTCAGTCAGGACTTTATGGTTCTGGGCGGATCGCTCGGAAAAATGCATGCCCGTCGAATGGTCCTCGGCATGGAATATGCCATGAAGAACGGTACGCCCATTGTCGGTATTTCCGACTCGGGCGGGGCGCGGATCCAGGAAGGCGTGGACGCGCTTTCGGGCTACGGCGAGGTGTTTTACCGCAACGTGATCCTGTCGGGCGTGATCCCGCAGATTTCCATTATCGCCGGTCCTTGCGCCGGCGGCGCGGCCTACTCGCCGGCATTGACCGACTTCATCATTATGACCGAACAAAACGCGCAGCTGTTCATTACCGGTCCGCAGGTGATCAAATCGGTCACCGGACGCGAGGTCACCATGGAAGAGGTGGGCGGCGCGAACATGCACGCCTCGGTTAGCGGCAATGTTCATTTTGTCGCCAAGGACGACCGCCACGCGCTCGACATCGCCCGCGAGCTGTTGAGCTTCCTGCCATCCAACAATTCCGAGGATCCGCCCCACCAGCCCACGCCCGCGGTCACCGTGGTCGAGGACACGGGCATGAACAATCTGGCGCAATCCGATCCTTCGGTGGCCATGGACATGGGGGCGATCGTCAGGCGTCTGGTGGACAACGGTCACTTCCTTGAGGTTCATGCAGGTTTCGCCAAAAACATGATCGTTGGATTTGGCCGGGTTGAGGGAATTGTCGTCGGTTTCCTCTGCAACAACTCCATGGAAAAAGCCGGGTGCCTGGACATCGATTCCTCGGACAAGGGCGCGCGGTTCATCCGCTTCTGTAACGCGTTCAATATTCCGATTTGCACGCTTGTGGACGTGCCCGGTTTCATGCCGGGTATCGAGCAGGAAAGAGGCGGCATCATCCGTCACGGCGCGAAACTGCTGTTTGCCTACTCGAGCGCCACCGTTCCGAAGGTCACAATCCTCTGCCGCAAATCCTACGGCGGCGCTTACCTGGCCATGTGCAGCCAGGATCTGGGGGCCGATATTGTGCTGGCGTGGCCCACCGCCGAAGTGGCGGTTATGGGAGCCGACGGCGCGGTGAACATCCTCTATCGCAAAGAGTTGAAAGAGGCCGAGGATCCCGTTGCCGAGCGCGCCAAATTGGTCGCCGAGTACCGCGACGAATTCGCCTCACCGTATCTGGCCGCCGCGCGCGGCTACGTGACCGATATCATCGAACCGTCGCAGACGCGGTCCCAACTGTCGATGTCGCTTCGCAAACTTCTTGGCAAACGCGAACTGCGGCCGCCGAAGAAACACGGCAACATTCCGCTCTAGACGGCCGCCGATTGGCGACGTTAGGCATTGGAGCTGGGCAGGACTGGCGAGGGTAAGATGGAAGTTACGGAAGTTGGCGTTACGGTATCGGAATCGATTTCACAGGCGTTTTTCGGCTACGGGCTGACCATTATTGTTGCCGTTCTGACGGCTGGAATGATCTGGCTCGTCGTTCGTATTCTCGACCACCTCCACCATCGCCGCGAGGCGGCGGAGGCAGCTAAGGGGGTCTCGGCGGTCCAGGTCAGCGTAGCCCCGGATGAGCCGGCGGTCGACGAAACCGCGCACCACGTCGCAGCGGTGGCGGCAGCAGTGTACGCCGTTCTAGGCGCCCATCGTCTGGTTTACGTTGGGGATGCGGCGCGAACTCAAGGTTGGTCGGCGACCGGCCGGGCCATTCATCACTTCTCGCATTCACCGAAGCGTTCATCTGAGTAGCGCTCATTAAGATCTCAAGGAAATCGATCCATGACTAAGCATTTGCGTATTACCGTCGAGGGGAAGGCCTACGACGTTGTCGTAGAGGATTTGACCGAGGACGAGGGTAGCACTTTTTACCAACCTCCTGCGGCCGCCGCAGCACCCGCTGCGTCGTCGGCTCCAGCCGCCCCAGCTCCAGCCGCGGCGCCCGCCGCCGCGCCGGCGGCGGCAGGTGCTAAGGACAAGGTGTCGCCTCTCGGCGGTGTGGTTCTCGAGATCAGCGTAAGCGTTGGCGACGCGGTCACGGCCGGCCAGCAGGTGGCCGTGCTCGAAGCGATGAAAATGAAGACGGTTGTCGCGTCCGATCACGATGGCAAGGTGACCGCGATCATGGTGAAGGTGGGCGACGCCGTGGACTCCGGCCAACCTCTGATGACGATCGAGTAGGGAAGGCGAAACCGACATGCCCGATCTCGATATCCTCGGACTGTTCCAAGGGGTTGCGACGCTCTTCGCGGCGGAACAGACGATATTTTTCGGCCGCCTGGCGCTTATCGCGATTGGCATTCTGCTCATCTATCTCGGTAAGAAGGGCGTTCTCGAGGCATTGATCATGATCCCGATGGGTGTCGGGATGCTCACCATCAATGCCGCGGTCATGTTCGTTCCGCCAAACATGCTGGCAGACGGCTACAGCGTTGATCCCGCAACGGGGATGGGGATGGGCAATCTGTTCATCAGCCCGCTGATCGCGGAAGGCTCCAAGTGGGTCGACATCCTGCAAATCCAGTTCCTCCAGCCGGTCTACGCGTTTTCATTCTCCAATGGTTTGATCGCGTGCATGGTGTTGCTGGGAATTGGCACGCTGCTTGATGTTGGGTTCGTCATGGCGCGGCCGTTCCGCAGCATGTTCCTTGCGATCTGCGGCGAGTTGGGGACCCTGATCGCGCTGCCGATGGCGATTTGGATGGGCCTGCCGCTCGCTGATGCCGCCGCGACCGCGACCATCGGCGGCGCCGATGGGCCGATGATCCTGTTTGCGGCGTTGCTGCTGTCGCCGGAGCTGTTCGTCCCGATCACCGTGGTCGCCTACCTCTACCTGGGGCTGACTTACGGCGGCTACCCGTTCCTGGTCAAATTGATGGTGCCGAAGCACATCCGCGGCATTCAGATGCCTACCGAAAACCTACGCGAGATCACGTCGGACGAGAAAATCGTGTTTGCGGTTGTGGCCTGTCTTTCGCTTTCGCTGTTGTTCCCGGTGGCGGCGCCGCTGTTCATGTCGCTGTTCCTGGGCGTGATCATCCGCGAAAGCGGCCTGAACCACTACAAGGAGATCGTGTCCGGACCTATCCTCTATACCGCCACGCTGTTCCTCGGCCTGCTGCTCGGCGTCCTTTGCGAAGCCAGCACCATCCTCAAGCCCGAGGTGTTCATCTTGCTGGTCATCGGCATCACCGCGCTGACCTTTTCGGCGATCGGCGGCATCCTGGGCGGCTACGTGCTCTACTTCCTGTCGGGCAAGAAGTACAATCCCGTCATCGGCGTCGCGGCGGTGAGCTGCGTGCCCACCTGCGCCAAAGTGGCGCAGAAGTGCGTGACCGAGGTCAATCCGAACTCGATCATCCTGCCGCACGCGCTTGGATGCAATATTTCCGGCGTTATCACCTCGGCGATTTTCGCCTCCGTGTTGATCTCGATGGTGCGCGCCTCTGGTGCCGGCGCGTTCTGATCGTTGCCGGATCCGGAGCGTCCGCCGCAGTTCTGGAAACGCCTGCCCCGGGTGGTTTACTGGGTGCTCGGGGCGGCAGTTTCCATGACCGGAGCAATCATTGCCAAGTCCATTGCCGATCAGTTCGCATTCGCCGAACGGGCGCCGTTTTGGATCGGCGGCACGGTCATCATCTTTGTCGGACTGTGGATTGTCTCACTTGGCAGCAAATCTAGGCTCAAGGAAGTCGATCAACCGACCTCCGGGAGCGATGAGCGAAATGATCCGTGAGAATGGAGCGGGCGAAGGGAATCGAACCCTCGTCTAAAGCTTGGGAAGCTTTCGTTCTGCCATTGAACCACGCCCGCCCGCGCAAGAGGAACTCCCAATCTGTATAGTCCGTCACGGTATTCAGCGCAAGCGGAGGCCCCTGGTGTCGGCCCCGCTCACGATCATGTTATGCCGATGTCACTTGGCATTGCGTGTCCGGTTCTTTAGCTAGACGGCATAGTCGATCCTTCGGCACATCAAAGCGAGGTTACGCATGGCTCCGGATACGAACATGTTCTTGGCTCAAGAGTCGGACGTCGCGCCGTTCAGCGACCCTTACGTGACCGCCAAGGGAGAGCCGAGGGCATCGGTTTCTCTCGTCGGGCTAAAGACGCTTTGGTTCAATACCGGCAGCCTGTGCAACATCACATGCGACAATTGCTATATCGAATCCAGCCCCACCAACGATCGCCTCGCTTACATCAGCGCCGCCGAGGTTAGAGCGTACCTCGACGAAGCCGACGCC
>JGI12210J13797_10032231_pt1 | contig 10686 bp, 10 predicted proteins | sample ElkSlonscriptome_3_FD_13797 | JGI IMG/M metagenome (IMG submission 13797) | reverse complement strand
GCGGCCCCGTCGATCCCGCGGGCAAGGCCGCTGACCACAGTAAATCCGGCGCGTGACAGGCCGCGCCCGAATTCCCGGGCGAGCTTGACCGCCGCCGCGCTCGCATTGCGCGCACCGACGAGGGCGACGCATGGCTTGCGCGCCAGTTCCAGCCGACCACGACAGGTCATGATCGGCGGCGCGCTGCCCTGCTCGCCCAGAAGCGCGGGATAATCGCGCTGATCGTGAAACAGATAACGTGCACCGGCTGCCTGCACTGCTTCGATCTCGCGTTCGATCCGGTCGGCGGGCGCAGGGCGATAGGGCGTTTTCCCCCGGCTGCCGAGATCGGGCAGAGCGTCGAGCGCATCGCAGGCCGTGCCGAACCGCGCGAGCAGCTGGCGATAGCTGACCGGCCCGATATTGGGCGAACGCAGCAGGCGGATCCGGGCGAAAGCCTCGGCCTGGGTCAGCGCATTGGGGGCGCTCATGGCTTGCCGCCGATTTTCGGCTCCTCACCCTTGGCCAGACGGGCGATGTTCGCGCGGTGCAGATAAAGAATGAGCAGCGCGATCGCGAGCAGCACCGGGAAGAACTGCGGGTAACCGAATAACGGCGCAGCGGCTGCGGCGGCAGTAACCGCACCCATCCCCGCGAGCGACGAAATGCGAAACACCGCGAGCAACGATAACCAGACAAAGGCGTAGGCGAGGCCGATCGGCCATGCGAGCCCGAACGCGACGCCCGCATTGGTCGCTACGCCCTTGCCACCCTTGAAACCGAGCCAGACCGGAAAGCAATGCCCCAGAACCGCCCCCCCGGCAGCGAAGGCTCTGGCAACATCCGCGCCATCACCATCGCCCCCGCCCCAGATCAGGCCCGCGGCGAACACCGGCGCGAAACCTTTCAGCAAGTCGAGCAGCAGCGTGCCCGCCGCCAGCCCCTTGTTCCCGGTGCGAAGCACGTTGGTCGCGCCGATATTGCCACTGCCGATGCTGCGCACATCGCCCAGCCCTGCCGCGCGCGTCAGCAACAGGCCGAACGGAATCGACCCGGCGAGATAGCCCAGCAAGGCGGCCAATGCAGCTTCCACTCTTACCTCCAGCACGGCATCGCCAGACTTGTCGGCGCGCTGCGTTTGCTTCTACGGGCCAGCCTCTAAAGGAAAAACATTCCGGCCTCAAAGATTGCCGGGTCGCTGCGTCCCCGATAATCGAGTTTGAACGGAAAAATTGTTTTGTCAGTCGAAGCGAGCGCCCCCATCCTGATCTTCGATTCCGGCGTCGGCGGGCTTACTGTCTATGACGCCCTGCGCGAAATCCTGCCCGATGCGCCGGTGATCTATGCCGCCGATCTCGCCGGGCTGCCCTATGGCAACAGGTCCGAGGCCGAAATCGCGGCGCGGGTCGCGGGGCTGCTGGGGCGCATGGGCGAACGATTCGCGCCGCGACTCGCCTGCATCGCCTGCAACACCGCGTCGACGATAGCATTGGGCATGGTGCGCGACGTGCTGGAGATCCCGATCGTCGGAACGGTCCCCGCGATCAAGCCCGCCGCACTGGCGACGAAGACCGGCGTGATCGGGTTGATCGGCACGCAGGCCACGATCCGTCAGCGCTATGTCGACGACCTCGAATCGCGCTTTGCGTCAGGCAAGCAATTGCTGCGGATCGCCGCGCCCGAACTGGTCGCCTGCGCCGAGGCGAAGCTGCGCGGCAGGTCGGTGGACCGGTCAGAGATCGAACGCGCGGCGCGGGGGTTGCGGGCCATGTCCGGCGGCGAAGCAGTCGATACGCTGGTCCTGGCCTGCACGCACTTCCCGCTGCTGTCCGAAGAACTTGCCGATGCCCTCGGCGCAGATGTCGCGATGATCGACGGAGCGAATGGGATCGCGCGGCGCATCGTGTCACTTGTCGAAGGGCAGGCGATGAAGCGCGAGGGCCCCAACAGGTTTGTCGTCACCGGTCCGATAGCGGCTGCCGCCGGGCTCGAAAGCGCCCTTTCGGCGCGCGGTTTCGCCCCGCCCGAAATGTTCTGACGCTCCCGCCGAAGCCCCCGCCAAACAGGCGCAAAGCTGCGATCCGTTCGCAAAGATCGCGGTGGCGAAGCCATGGATGATTGCCTACATGTGGGCCAATTCGATCGGGTCACCCACCGCTTGGTCTGGCCCGTATGTGTGAGACGAGGATGTAATCGGCCCCATGACCGGGCCGGTCGCCCGGACCAGAGCGTGACGCCAGTGAATTACGACCAGATCTTCGATGCCGCGATCGACCGCCTTCACGAGGAGGGCCGCTACCGCGTTTTCATCGACATCCTGCGTAACAAGGGCGCCTATCCCAATGCGCGCTGTTTTCACGGGCATAACGGGCCGAAGCCGATCACGGTGTGGTGCTCGAACGATTATCTCGCCATGGGACAGCACGATGTCGTCGTGAATGCGATGGAAGAGGCGCTGCACGATGTCGGCGCGGGATCGGGCGGAACGCGCAATATCGGCGGCAACACTCACCTGCACGTCGAACTCGAACGCGAACTGGCCGACCTTCACGGCAAGGACGGCGCGTTGCTGTTCACCAGCGGCTATGTTTCGAACGACGCCACCCTCTCCACGCTCGCCAAGCTGCTGCCGGGCTGCGTGATCTTTTCCGATGAACTCAACCATGCGAGCATGATCGCCGGAATCCGCAATTCCGGCTGCGAAAAGCGCGTGTTTCGGCACAACGACCTTGACCATCTTGAACAATTGCTGGCGGCCGAAGATCCGCAGACGCCCAAACTGATCGCGTTCGAATCGGTCTATTCGATGGATGGCGACGTCGCTCCGATCCACGCGATCTGCGACCTTGCTGATAAATACAACGCGCTGACCTATATCGACGAGGTTCACGCCGTGGGAATGTACGGCGCGCGTGGAGGCGGCATTTCCGAACGCGACAATGCCGCCGACCGGATCGATATCATCGAAGGCACCCTGGGCAAGGCGTTCGGCGTGATGGGTGGCTACATCGCTGCCGATACGCGCGTGATCGACTGCATTCGCTCCTATGCGCCGGGCTTCATTTTCACCACTTCGCTATCGCCGGTTCTGGTCGCGGGTGTGCTTGCCTCGGTGAAGCACCTCAAGTCGTCCAGCATCGAGCGCAACGCCCAGCAGGCGGCTGCCGCCACGCTGAAGCTCAAATTCGCCGAAGCGGGTTTGCCGGTGATGGATTCGACCACTCACATCGTGCCCCTGATGGTGGGCGATCCCGTGCGTGCCAAGAAGATCAGCGATATCCTGCTGGCCGAATACGGCGTGTATGTGCAGCCGATCAACTTTCCCACCGTGCCGCGCGGAACGGAGCGTCTGCGCTTCACCCCCGGCCCCCATCATTCCGAAGAGATGATGGACGAACTGACCGATGCGCTGGTGGAAATCTGGGATCGGCTCGACATCAGGTTTGCCGAGGCGGCTTGATCGCCGGGCCTTTGCCGGGCACATCCCTCGCAATACTTTTCGAGGGATCATAACATGGCTACGCAATCGTCCAATTCCGCATCGAACTATGACGATGTCGTCCTCGGCCGCCGGTCGATCCGCGGCTATCTCGACAAACCGGTTACGCGCGAGCTGATCGAAGAAGTGCTGGAGCTGGCGATCCGGTCGCCCTCATCCATGAACACGCAACCCTGGCATTTCCACGTCATCACCGGCGAACCGCTCGACCGGATCCGGCGCGGCAATACAGAGCGTATTCTGGCCGGCGAGCCCGACAGCCGCGAATTTCGCAGGGGCGATCCGTTTGCGGGCGTCCACCGCGAACGCCAGGTCGGCGTCGCCAAACAGCTGTTCGGCGCGATGGGGATCGAGCGTGAGGACAAGGACAGGCGGCAGGACTGGGTGCTGCGCGGTTTTCGCCAGTTCGACGCGCCGGTCTGCGTAATCGTCACCTATGACCGCGAATTGTCGAACAGCGACGACACCGCTTTCGATTGCGGCGCGGCGACCACTGCTCTGGTCAACGCAGCTTGGTCGCGCGGTCTTGGCTGCGTCATCAATTCCCAAGGCATCATGCAAAGCCCGGTCGTGCGCGAACATGCGGGTATCCCGGACGACCAGGTCATAATGAAAGCCGTCGCGATGGGCTGGCCCGACCCGGACTTCCCGGCAAACGCCGTGGTGAGCGAGCGCAAGAGCGTAGACGAAGCGGCGCGGTTCGTGGGATTTGAATGACGGCGGGCAAAGCCAGGCTTACCGTCGGCCAGCTGGACATCGCCAAAAGATCTCCGACGGCTACAATTGGGGCGAGCGGCAAACACTTGGAAAAACCTGATCCGGCATAGCCCTCGGCCCGCATGCGCGGCCGCCGCGTGATGGCTAGTAGCCCAGCGCGTCTGCAAGATCGCCCGGGCTGATCGGCTTGATCAAAATACGGTGGGGATGGTCCATGTTGATCCGATCGATCGTCGGGGGTTCGCTTGAGCCGGTCACGAAAACGATCTTGATATCCGGGTTAATCGTGTGAATTGCCATAGCAACATCCACGCCATCACGCTTTCCGCCCAGCCTTACATCCATCAGCACATATCCCGGCTTCATCTGCCTGATCATCTCGATGGCTTCGGCTGGTTGGCTCGCAAGCCCCAGTACTTCAGCCCCGAGTTCGCTACAGGTAACTCTCAGATACTCCGCGATAAGAAAATCATCTTCAACAATAACAATCGACTTCGCTTCAGACATAACGGCTAACCTCGCTCAAGGTAGAAGGGAAAACGACGGAGATGGCAGTGCCCTCATCAGTGACGACTCTCATCTCGCCTCTGAGTTGCTTGATCAAACTGCGCACTATGATTGATCCGGTGCCAAGATCATTTTCGTCGTCCAGGCCGATCCCGTCGTCGCGTACGGTGAGCAACATCGCGTCCGGGCCCGCATTGCCATAGGTGACGAGAATGCGACCGGCTTCGCGTCCCTCGAAGGCATGCTCGATGGCATTGGCAACCAGCTCATTGACCAGAAGACCGAGTGACATGGCGACATCGAGATGGACTATGTCGTCCTCGGCTTCGACTGAAATCGAGATATTCCGACTTTTGAGCCCGTGGCCAGCCGAAATGCTCTTGATCAGCCTGTGAAAAAAGTTTGGGATGTCGATGTCGGACGGGTTCGATGCTTGGATCAACAATTGGTGCACCATTCCCAGCGCATGAACCCGGCCGGCCATGGCCTCGTATGACGCCTTCGCTTCGGGATCCGTGAGCTTTCCCCGTTCGATGGTGAGCATCGCGTTGACTTGCTGGAGATTGTTCTTGACCCGGTGATAGACTTCGCGAAGCAACAGCGACCGGTCCGCGAGGGCTGCCGTGAGATCGTTGACGATATTCTGCATGTCGTCTTCGGCCGTATTTTCGATCGACGCATTTCGAAGAACGGCAGTAACAGCGATCAACGTCATTACGATCGCGAGCACGCTTAGCCGGAAATTGACGCTGAGAAAGCCGGCATCGGTTGCGTAAAGTGCTATCAGGCACAGCAAGAACGGCCCGAAAAGCATCAGCGGCAAAAGCCGCCGAGCGCCCCTGCTGCCCTCTTTTTGGCTAAGCAGAAGTCCCATCCAACTGCGGCCCGGCGCAACAAGGATCAGGCCAAGAAAAAGAATTGCGAATGCGAGAGCCGTGTGGAGCGCCATCGCAGTAAAAAGGAATACACCATAGAGCGCCTCGGTATCGAGGGCATATGCCACCAGCGCTGTCGAGGACAGCACAAGGCCCAGCGTCGACATGGAAGCGAATGGGTAGTCGATGGAGGTGGCATCGAACGCCAGTCGCAGCGCACAAAGCGATGCCAGCAAGAAGCACGTGGCGGTCGCCACCGCCATTCCATCGGTCAAACGCTGTAGCAGCCCGGGCCACAGGACCGCATCCAATCCTGTTCCAATTCCGGCGACCACCAGCACGAGGTCGATTAGAGCAGCCAGCGCGACAGCGGATGAGATAACGAGCAACGCTTTCTTGCCATTATTTGGTCTGGGCGAGCGCGCGAAAGCCCACAATGCCGCTGATAGTAGCAAGAACAAGATGGCGGTGCTTGGCACCATGGCTGCGAATTCGGGCCGGATGCGAATAGCGGTTTCGCTTCCGAGCCCCCATCCGAAAATCAGGATGCAGATCGAAGTGGCTACAATCAGGAGAAACCCCGCCCTGCCGGCAGAAGCACCCGTTTGCGTGAGATCATTTATGGGCATTGCAGAGCATCTACAGACTTTTTCGACGTGAAACTAATTAGAGAGCGACGATAAGCAGATCAAAAGCGGCGTTGGAATTCAAGCTGGATGTCGTTCGGTCGCGCTGATCCGAAGTTGCATCGGCGCACGTTATTCGGGCGCGCTGGCATCTCCGCAAGCTGGGGTGCAGCCAGTATCCCCTGTCACGCTTTTTTGAAAAGTCCCGGCGGTCGCCATCTTCGTGAAACCGGGCTGATCCGCTCACGCACTGTCTTCCCGGAAAAACGCCAGAACCGACCTTGTCCCACCCGCCATCAACTTGGTTACGCGTCCGCATCCTTAGTGTTCACCACCAGCATATCGCTCTCGACGAAGCGTAGCAGGTCGCTGGTCACGCTGCCGATCGCGGCTTGTCGCCATCCGCTATTTCCGTGGCTGCCCAGAACGACGAGCGCGCCCGGCGCCTTTTCCAAACCTGCATTGATCGCCTTGATCGGGCCGCCGCGCACCAGTTCGCTCGTCGCATCGGACAGGCGCGGCTCGCGCTCGGCAAGTCTGCGCAGGAATTTCTCCATCTTGCCGCCTTCGCCCTCGACCATTTCATCGGCGACGTAGGCGTCGCGGTTCCATCCTTCGAACGGAACGTGCCAGGCATGGACCACATGGACAGCGGCGTTCGGAAACAGGCGCGCGGCAGCGATGATCGCGTGTGCCGATTCGGGGGAGAAGTCGGTCCCGGCAACGATCCGGTCATAGGGGCTTCGCACCCTGTTCTTCACCACCAGCAGCGGCAATTGCGTATGGCGCAGGACGTAATCGACCGAGGTGCCGAGGAAGTAATCGCCCAGGCTGTTGTAACGCGCCGGGCCGATTACGAGGAGTTCGGCATCCCGCTCGTTGCACGCGCTTGCGATCGCCTTGGGCGGAGAACCTTCGGGGAAAACGAACTCGACAGCGCCCTTCTCCTCATCGGTTCCGACGCTGGAGCGCATCTTGCGATGGAGCGCTGACCAATCGGCGTTCTCCGCTTCGACGACGTCGAGCGCATGGAGCACGCACAGCTTGCGGCTCTGGGAACGGCTGATCTGTAGCGCGCGATCAATCGCGCGATCGGCGCGTGCGCTGAAATCGGTGGCAACGGCAATGCATTGGTCGGCCATGTCGGTATCTCCTCCAGGGCGGGCGATACTTTATCTCACATTCGCGATCAATCATTCGCCACATGTCGCATGCGACACCGTTCAATCCGCCGAACGTGACTCTGCGCCATGCCTAGCGCAGGCTCACCACGTTGTCGCTTGCCTCGCGGGTCCGGCTGCCGTCGAACAGGCTCATCATCGGTTCATTGTCGACCACGACGCATTGCGCGTCGCCAAAACCGTTGAACCCGGTCTTCATCGCCGCGCCATAGGCGCCCAGCATTCCGACCTCGATGTAATCGCCCGCCTGGATGTCGGCGGGCAGCGCGAACGGCCCGGCCATGTAATCGGCATCGTCGCAGGTCGGGCCGTAGAAAGCGAAGTCCTCGTGCGACCCGCGCAGGTCGTCCTCGAGCGCGGCGACCGGAAAACGCCAGTCGACATGCGCCGCATCGTAGAGCGCGCCGTAGGCGCCGTCATTGATGTAAAGCTCGTTGCCTCGTCGCTTCTCCACCTTGACGATCAGCGAGGAATATTCCGCGCACAGGGCCCGGCCCGGCTCGCACCACAATTCGGCATTGTAGGCGATCGGCAAGGCGTAGAAATGCTGGTGAATGATCTGGAAGTAATCTTCGAGCGGGGGCGGTTCCATGCCGGGATAGATGCTGGGAAAGCCGCCGCCGACATCGATCATGTCGATGACCACGCTCGCCTCGGCGATGGCGGCGCGCGTGCGGTCGAGCGCCTGGACGAACGCGAACGGGCTCATCGCCTGACTGCCCACATGAAAACACACGCCCAGCCAGTCGCAATGCTGGCGCGCCTGTTGCAGCAGCGCCGGTGCCTCGGTCAGGTCGCAGCCGAACTTCGCCGCAAGGCTGAGCTGTGCGTGCTCGCTCGAGACGCGCAGCCGGATGCACAGCCGCAGATCGGTCGCCGGTTCACCGGTTTCGGGATCGCGGCAGGCTTCGATGATCTTGTCGAGCTCTTCGACGGTGTCGAGGCTGAAGGTGCGCACGCCGTGCTGGTGATAGGACTCCGCGATGGCGCCGCGCGTCTTGACCGGGTGCATGAAGCACAGCTTTGCCTCTGGCAGGGTCGCCCGCACCAGCCGGACCTCGGCGATGGACGCGACATCGTAATGCGTCACGCCCGCATCCCACAGCGTCTCGATCAGGTCGGGCGCAGGATTGGCCTTAACCGCATACAGGACCTTGCCCGGGAAACGATCGATGAAAAAACGTGCCGCGCGCCGGGCGGCGTGCGGGCGATTGACGATCACCGGCTCCTCGGGCTTCAGCGCGTGGGCTACGGACTTGGCGTCGGCATATGTCTGCAATTCAAGGGACCCCCGGTGGAATGGTTCTGAGGCGCGTTGCGCGGTCGGGGCTGCCTTGCGGTTCGTCTCCCTGTGGGGCAGCGAAAGCGCGCGCAATTACGCCGCGTATGAAAAAAGGCAAGCGGTTTCGCGCATCCTCGTGGAATGCCACGTGGTGCGGCTGCCATGTAACATCAACTCTGTCATGACAGGCGGTTCCGAAAATCCTCGTAATCGAAGCGGCGCACGCATTCCAGTGCATCGGTTTCGCTGTCCCACAGCCAGATGCTAGGCAGCGGTACACCGTTGAAAGTGTTGGTCTTTACCATCGAGTAATGTGCCTGGTCGAGGAACGCGAAGCGCGCCCCGGCCTGCGCGGGTACGGGCAGGCGATAATCGCCGATGACGTCCCCTGCGAGACAGGACGGCCCGCCGATCCGGATCGGGATGCTGTCATCGGTCAGTTCGCCCAGCATGGCCGGGCGATAGGGTGCCTCGATCACGTCGGGCATGTGGCAGGTGGCGGATAAGTCGGCGATGCCCACGGGCACGTCGTTGAAGCCGGTGTCCAGCAGCGTGCCGACGAGGATGCCGGCGTCGAGTGCGATCGCCTCGCCCGGTTCGATGATGATTTCCGCGCCCGTATCCTCCGCCGCATCGCGCAGGAATTCGACCAGTTCTTCGCGCTGATAATCGGCGCGGGTAATGTGGTGTCCGCCGCCCATGTTGATCCATTTAAGCTGTCCGAACCACGGCTCGATCACGTCGAACACCTTGTCCCACGTGCGTTTGAGCGGCTCGAAATCCTGCTCGCACAGATTGTGGAAATGGATGCCCTCCACGCCCTCCATGTGCTCCTCGGTCAACTGGTCGATCGGAAATCCAAGCCGCGAGCCGGGGCTAGAGGGGTCGTAGCGCGGCACCTCGCCGGTCGCGACCATCGGATTGAGGCGCAGGCCGACCGACACGTCGCCGCCCGTCACCGATGCCTGGTCCAGTATCAGCGCAGCGCGTTGCATCTGCCCGGGCGAATTGAAGATCACGTGATCCGACAGGCGGCAGACCTCCTCGAGGTCCTCCGGCTTGAACGCGGCGGAATAGGTCGCGATCTCGCCATCGTAGAATTCGCTCGCCAGCCGCGCTTCCCATAATCCGCTGGTCGATACCCCGTCGAGATATTCGCCCAGGATTGGCGCGGCGGACCACATCGAAAACGCCTTCAATGCGGCGAAGACCTTGATGTTCGTGCCCCCATTACCGTTCGCGGCTTCGCGGATACCGGCAAGCACCTGACAATTGGCGCGCAATTTCGCAGCATCCACGACGAAAGCGGGGCTGTCGACGCGGCTGAGGTCGAATTGGGCGAAGGCGCCCGGATCACCGGCCTTGGTTTGCATTGGGATTATCCCGAAATCTCGAATTGAACTGACGCGCCGTCTGGCAAATCGGCTATCTATTTGTGAACATCTGCAAGGCCGACCATCACTTCGTGGACAGGCACCGCGCGCAGATTCGTCACACTGTATTCGCACTCGGCAAAAATCGGCAGGATTGCGAAGGCATAGCATTGGTCGGTGCCTGCTACTCTTCCCGACCTGTGCAATTCTTCGACCAGACCCGGCCCGAACCATTCCAGCACGCTTTCGCCCACGTCGTCGCAAACCTGTTCAAATGCGGCGCGGCTTTCCGAAACTTGCTCGACCTCTCCCAGCGAACAGCTCAAGCGTTCGATCTTGCCAGCCTTAGTTTCGAAGAAAACGTCACCGAATTTGGAGGCGATAAATGGCCGGAATTCGCGCCCGCTCAGCAACCAAGACCAAGCCTCCTCAATCTGCGAAGAGAGGTTTTCTCCCGGCCGGAACGCGATGTCGGCCCACTCAACCGACATCAAAACTCCACCGGCCCTTCCAGTTCCTTCACGTTCCACGGCAGGCCGTGTTCGTTCAGCATGTCCATGAATGGATCGGGGTCCATCTGCTCCATGTTGAACACCCCCCCCCCGCTCCATGTCCCGGTCGTTATCATCGCGGTGCCGATCATCGCG
>JGI12210J13797_10542408_pt1 | contig 10688 bp, 7 predicted proteins | sample ElkSlonscriptome_3_FD_13797 | JGI IMG/M metagenome (IMG submission 13797) | reverse complement strand
ATTGCTGGCAAGTCAAAACAGACGGCGTCAGCCAGTCGAACATCAATGCTCAGAAACTTGGGAAATTTGAGGTGCCCTTCTGCTCCTTAGAGGAGCAAAGAGAGATTGTAGGGCAGCTAGATCACTATATGAGAGCTATCAAGGTACTTGAGGAACAATACCAAAATAGCTATTTTTCTCTGAATACCCTCGACCAATCAATCCTAGCCAAAGCCTTCCGAGGCGATCTCGTCCCCCAAGACCCCAACGACGAACCCGCCTCAGCCCTCCTCGATCGCATCCGCGCCGAACGCGAAAAGCTGGGCACCACCAAAAAGCGCCGCCGCAAAAAGCCCAAGCAAGACCCACCCGAGCAGCCCAGCCCATGATCAACCCAGATCTGTCCGGCCCCAAATTCGTCCAACTCTTCAGCCTGTTCCATTTTGAGCCAGCTGCCGAAACCCAGCTAGGCAGTCTTGATGGAAATTGTCTGTGGCGTAGAACAACCCAATTAACGGACCGGCATCAAGAATAATCTGCTCCAATGCTCAAAGCCCCCCGCATGCTCTGCCGCTCCGCGAGGGGCCTCGATGACGATTCCTGCCAACGCTAAGAGCTGAAAGGGATCTTTTGGAGTCAGCCTAATTTGTAGCGCCTCGTCAATCAACCCCACTAGAGTTTCCTGTGGATTTCCCCGTAGATAGGCCTCCAAATCCTTTGCGACCTGAGCAGGTCGCTCGATAGTGACCGGAGCGATTGTCACTGTGAACAGCGATCGCCCTCTAACCCCATCAAAATACGACAGCTCAGGCTACATCCCGCCGCAGGACAAAGAAAAAAGGCTGCGGCGACTTGCGGTAATCCATAACGCCAAAGACCGTATCATCGTCCACCTTTCTAAAAGTATCGTGGATCGGCAAATTGTCGTAAATCATCGTGGCGCTCACCTGCCCCCGGTACTCCATCATGCGCAGCCTAGCCTTCGGATCGTGGGTTCTCAAAAACACATTTAGCCCAGACAGCAGCGGCTTCATCATGTCGTTTTTCGGAATCGGCAGCCGCAGCATCCATTCCATCAGCATCGGATTAGGTTCAACCTTATACACCTCACCATTGCCGCCCGAAAACAGCAGGGGATGCACCCAGTCGGGATCCACAAACTCTTTGCCATACCAATTTGCCGCCTCCAGCAGCCCGTCCATGGGGTGACCCGTCGGAAACCCAGACCCCCGCCAGCGCCCCATCATAAACGCCAGATCTACCGGCGGCAGGCTATCAAAGAGCGCTAACGCTTGCTCCGTAGTGGTAATTCCAGCTTGGAGAGCAGTGTCAAAAGTTAGAGGGGATGCGGTCATAACGGCTGTCGGCGGCGAGACATATAGCTCCATTATGACGCGCCAGGCTGCTGCCGCTCAATACAGCCTGTTACGACGCAGCAATTCTCAAGATGGGTTTGCCCCGGTCGTCCGCGAATAAATTGCGGACTACAAAGAATAAAGTCCCTTCAGGACTGCCGAGGGACCGGTCTTAGCCCCAGCGGGGCTTTCCCTAATTAGCCCGCCGTTCACTCGCACGTGGTCTGAACGCGTAGTCGAACGGCTAGTTCATCCTGATTCGCCAAACTGAGCTTTCATTTAGAAGAATTGCTGGTTACGATGCTGCGGCCTTGTGCTCCCGCATAGAAGCAACAAAGTTTTCGAACAGATAGTCCGCATCGTGGGGGCCGGGGCTCGCTTCGGGGTGATACTGCACCGAGAACAGGGGTAACGTCTTGTGGCGGATGCCAGCAATGGTGCGATCGTTGAGGTTGAGGTGGGTGATATCTACATCAGCATCGGCAATGGAGTCGGCATCAATGGCAAAGCCGTGGTTCTGACTGGTGATCTCCACTTTTTGCTGACTCAGACCAGCAGGCTGGTTCAACCCCCGGTGGCCAAACTTGAGCTTAAAGGTCTCGCCGCCAAGGGATAGGCCCAACAGCTGATGGCCCAGGCAAATGCCAAAGGTGGGAAGCTCCGCCTGCAGCAGCGCCTTGGCGGTTTCGATGCCTTCTGTCACCGCCGATGGGTCTCCGGGGCCATTGGAAAGGAAAATGCCGTCGGGGTTGTGCTTCAAAATCTCCTCGGGGGAGGTATCCGCCGGAACCACAATGACGCGACAGCCGTAGCTGGCCAGCCGCCGCAGAATGTTGCGCTTGACGCCAAAGTCGATGGCCACAACGGTAAGCGGATCCCCCGCTGAGCGCTCTGGCCCAAAGTCCCAAGCCGTATCTGTGGTCTCAGACCATTCGTAGGCCTCTGGGGTGGTCACCTCTTTAACCAAGTTCAAACCCGCCATAGAGGGGGCCTGCTGCACTTGGCGCAGCAGCTCAGTGGGAGACAAAATCTTTGTGGAAATCGCGCCGTTCATGGCACCGGCAGAGCGAATCTTGCGGGTGAGGGCGCGGGTGTCAATGCCGTAGATCCCCAAGACATTGTGCCGCTTCAGGTAGTCAGGCAGGGATTGCGTAGAGCGCCAGTTGCTGGGGATATCGGTGATGTTGCGGGCGATCGCTCCCTTCACTTGGGGACCAGCCGATTCTTCGTCGTCGGGGTTGACGCCAGTGTTGCCCAACTCAGGGTAGGTGAAGCTGACGATTTGCCCTCGATAGCTGGGGTCGGTCAGCACCTCTTGATACCCCGTGATGCCCGTATTGAAGACCACCTCACCAATGGCGGTGCCTGGCGCGCCAAAGGAGTACCCCCGATAGACGGAACCGTCGGCAAGAACGAGCAGGGCGGGCTGAGAATGGGACGCGAGCATGGGCAAACTCCGGCAGGGCAAAGGGATCAACAGGTGAGGGCGGTGGTCGGGTCTTAGGCGCTGGGCCACCAGGCGCTGGGCCATCAGGCGCGACAAGCACCAAGGAAAGATAATAAACCAAAACCCGAGATCAAGACTGTTATCTCTCTGGCAGTAGTCGTCATTGGGACAAGTCGGATACGCTATCACCATTGCCAACGCCATCAACCGGCGGCCAACCTACAGCGTATTCTGCAATGGCTCACGTTTTTCTGTCGCGGCTCGTTCTATTGACAGCGCTCACAGCGGGGGGATGTACCACCCATACGCTGTTTCCTGGGGCAGAGCCCAACCCCGCTGAATCTCCCGCAAGCCCGTCTCTCACAGAGGCTCCTCCCGGCACAGCCCCCCCTGACGCCCCATCAGAACCGCCCGCCGAGAACAGCTATGCCAACGCCATCAACCGGGCCTCTAACGCAGTTTCCCTCAGTCAGTCAGCGCGATCAAAAGACGACTGGCGGCTCGTTGCTAGCCGCTGGCAGCAGGCGATCGCCCTTTTGGAGGCTGTCCCTGATAGTGACGCCAACTCCCAGGCTGCGGCGCAAAAGCTGCCGGACTATCGCCGCAATTTGGCCTATGCCCAGCAGCAGGCAGAGGTTCCCATCCCTGAGGTTGAGCCGGGTCGGGTGGTGCGCATCTCCCCCAATTCTGAAAATGGTGCGGTTGGGGAGCCTGATGCCGTGACATCAGCGGCAACCTCAGCCCCCCCCGACCCATCTGGGCAACAGACGACTCGCTCAGCCGACGGGAGGCAGCAGTACCAAGCTCCCATCGTGCGTCGTGCTGGGGGAACGCCAGTGATCTTGGCGACATTCAACGGCAATCAGTCGTTTGAGATGATCGTGGATACTGGCGCGAGCGGCACCGTCATCACCCAATCGATGGCCCAGGCGCTCAGCGTAGACCCGGTCGGTGAGGCCAAGGTCACGACAGCTAGCGCTAGGGATGTCCCGTTTCAGCTGGGCTACGTATCGTCCCTAGAGGTGGCCGGAGCTAACGTGGACGAGCTGCTGGTGGCGATCGCTGGACCTAACCTGGCAGTGGGGCTGCTGGGACAAGACTTCTTTGGAACCTACGATGTCACCATTCGCCAGAACGTCGTGGAATTTCGCGAACGGTGATGGTAGGTTAAGCGTGGTTTGACCATCAGCGACATCATCCCTCCACAGCAAGACACCATCGTGCGTAATTTCCATCTCCCAGGCCGCTCACCCATCTACGGCTCCCGAGGCGTTGCCGCTACATCCCATCCCCAAGCCACCCTCACCGCGATGGCGGTGCTGAGTTCTGGTGGTAATGCCGTAGATGCGGCGATCGCCGCATCGGCCATGCTGTGCGTTGTTGAGCCCCAGTCAACGGGCATTGGGGGGGACTGCTTCGCGCTGTATGCGCCAGCATCTGGGCCTAGGGCCGGAGAGGTGATCGCCCTCAACGGGTCTGGAAGAGCCCCTGCTGCGGCCCAGCTCGATTATTTTACCCAGCAGGGCTTCTCCCGCATCGAGCGCCATAGCCCCCATGCTGTCACCGTTCCAGGGGCGGTAGAGGCCTGGTGTCGCCTATCAGACGACTATGGCCGTCAGCCTCTTAAAGCGCTGCTTCAGCCCGCCATTGACATGGCCCAGAGCGGGTATCCCATCTATCCTCGGGTGGCGGCAGATTGGGGGAAGTCCGTCCAGGCGCTGCGGCACAGCCCAGCGGCGACCCAGACCTTTTTGCCGGGTGGAGCCCCGCCCCAAGTGGGACAGATGCACCGGCAGCCGCTGCTGGCCAGCACCCTAACGGCGATCGCCCGCGAAGGTCGAGATGGCTTTTATCGGGGCGAGCGGGCACAGCAGATGGTGAGCTATCTGCGGGAGCTAGGGGGCTTGCATACCCTAGACGACTTTGCCACCACTGCCAGTGAGTATGTCACTCCCATCAGCACCACCTACCGGGGCTACCAAGTGTTTGAATGCCCCCCCAACGGCCAAGGGCTGGTGGCCCTGCTGATGCTCAACCTGCTGCAGGGCTTTGACCTACCGGCCTTAGATCCCTATGGCCCAGAGCGGTATCACCTGATAGCAGAAGCCGCCCGGCTGGCCTACCGCGATCGCGACCTGTACATCGCCGACCCCGCCAAGGTCAGCGTCCCGGTGGAGGAGATCCTCTCTAGCGCCTACGCCGAGCAGCAGCGTCGCCACATTTCCCCAGGCAAGGCAATGGCCACCTTGCCCCCCTCTCAGTTTCCCGCCCACCCGGACACGGTGTACCTCTGCGTGGTGGACGACGAAGGCAACGCCATCAGCTTTATCAACTCCGTTTACCATTCCTTTGGCAGCGGTCTTATGTGCCCCAACACTGGCGTTGTGTTCCAAAGTCGCGGCGCTGGGTTCTCCTTAGACCCCGGCCATCCCAATGCGATCGCCCCAGGGAAGCGACCGCTGCACACCATCATCCCCGGTATGCTGTTCAAAGATGGTCAGGTTGTTATGCCCTTCGGCGTCATGGGGGGAGAGTTCCAACCCATGGGCCATGCTCTGCTGCTGACAAACGTACTAGACTACGGCATGGATATCCAGACGGCGCTGGACTGTCCCCGCCTGTTCACGGGCAGCAGCCCCATCTGCCAGCTGGAAGCCGGCATATCAGCGGAAACCAGTCGCGGTCTGGTGGTGCTGGGACATCAGGTCCAAACCGTGGCCATGCCGTTGGGAGGAGGGCAGGGGATTTGGATTGATAGGGTCACGGGTCTACGCACAGCCGGATCAGATCCGCGCAAGGACGGCTGTGCGTTGGCGCAGTGACCCCAGACCCTAGAATTCCGCAGTGGCTCTGTAAGTGGCCTTGCAGGTCACAGCGGCCTTGTAGGTCACAGCGGCCTTGTAGGTAACTATCCTGTCACACATCAAATTGCCGGGTTAGCCTAGAGACATTACACCAGCAGAACCTGTGGGCATAATTGGATTTTTACTGGGCCTGTTCATCGGTGGGCTGTTGCTGAAGTGGCAACAGGCCAAAGCCGATCGTCGGCTAAAGGCGCTGTTGGAAAACCTCAAGCCAGACAGCAGCGTTGCGCCCTTCTCCGTGACCTCCCAGCTTTCCCTAGCGATCACTCACCAGCATAAACTTCAGCAGCGGTACGAAGAACAGCTCGAGACCTACCGGCAAATTCTTAATCTGTCGCCAATGGGCTACCTGCAAACGGACGACGAGAATCGTCTGCTGTGGTGCAACGCCCAGGCCCGAAAGCTGCTGGCCATTCCCCTTGAGCCCAACGCAGAGCCCCGGCTGCTGCTGGAGCTGGTGCGATCCTATGAGCTAGATAGCTTGATCGACAAAACCCGTCAGGCGCAGAAACCCTGCGAAAGCAACTGGACATTTTTTCCCGTCAATGCCGACCCGTCAGAGGTGAAGCAGCAGCGCTTCTATAGGCTGAAAGGGCTGGCCGTGCCGCTGACCAATGGTCAGGTGGGGGTCTTTCTAGAGAACCGTCAGGCCATGGTCAACATGCAGCAGCAGTGCGATCGCTGGGTCTCCGATGTGGCCCACGAGCTTAAGACGCCCCTCACCTCTATTCGCTTAGTGGCAGAGACCCTGCAAATGCGCATAGACCCCTCGCTTCAGGGCTGGGCTGACCGGCTGATTGGCCAGGCCACACGGCTGAGCCAAATTGTGCAAGATTTGCTGGAGCTGAGCCGCCTCGAGGGAGAATCGGAGCAGTGCCTAGAGCCCACTCTCGTCGATTTGCCGGAGCTGATCCAGGCGGCTTGGACTAATTTAGACCCCATTGCCAGTAAGAAAAACGTGGCGATCGCCTACGACGGGCCTGACAAGCTGATGGTGACCCTAGACGGGCCACGGTTCTACCGCGTGGTGGTGAATCTACTAGACAATGCGATCAAGTACAGCCCGCCCTGGGAGTCGGTACAGGTGTGCTTGACCAGCCGCGCTAGCAAGAACGACGGCGGTATTGACGCTGACAGTATCCCTGACGGTATTCCTGACGGTATTCCTGACGGTAACGCCGATGCCGCAACAGCCCCGGCAGAGACTATCTCAGAGCTTCAGCTTGACATCATCGATTCAGGGCTCGGGTTCAAAGATGAAGATCTGCCCCATATTTTTGAGCGCTTCTACCGGGCCGATGCATCCCGCTCGCGCCAGCCGGTGGTGGCGGGAGCCTCAACGGCGGCCTATTCTATTGGGGGCAGCGGCCTAGGTCTAGCCATCGTGAAGCAGATTGTGACGGCGCATCAGGGAACGGTGGTGGCACAGAACCATCCCCATCGGGGTGGGGGCTGGATTCAGATCCTCGTACCGCAGCCCATGCCGCAGAGAGGATAGAGGCCATCAGGGCATGGGCTGGCTCTTGCGCTGCTATGAGACGGCAGCGCTCTGCCCGCATTTTTGATTCGCGGGTACGGCCTCCATAATTTTCTTGGGGTCAGGGAGGTCAAGGTTGTTCATAAATGCAATGAAGCGATCGCGGTCTTTGCCCACAAAACGAGGGTTCCAGCGCTTTTCTTCCCCAACCGTAGACACCGTATGCCCCCGGTAATCATGGGCCGGATAAACCCGCGTCTCGTCCGGCAGGGTAAACAGCCGCTGGGTGACCTGGTCATACAGCGTACCGGCATCGCCCCCCTGGAAATCGGTCCGCCCGCAGCCGCGAATAAACAAAGCGTCGCCCGTGAGCACATGGGTGCCGTCCACAAGGTATGCCATGTGGCTGTCGGTGTGGCCATGGGTTTCAATGGCCCGAATGTCCACATCGCCGACTCTGAAAGTATCCCCATGGCCAATGTGCGCGTCGGCGCAGGCGGCTTCTGCATTGTCAGGCACGATACCGCTGCAGCCTGTTAGCTCTCGCAGCTTGCCTGTACCGGTGATATGGTCGGCGTGAATGTGGGTTTCGAGACAGGCTTTTAGGGTCAAATCAAGCTCATTGAGCAGCTTGAAGTCGCGCTCGACCTGCTCAAGAACGGGGTCGATCAAAACGGCTTCCTTTGCGCCAAGGTCAGCCACCAAATAGGTATAGGTCCAAGTATCCTGGTCGAAAAGCTGACGGAATAGCATGAGCTTTCCTCCTCTTATAATTCCTCTACATCGATTCCTCTACATCAGTCTCAGCATTGGCCTTTTCTTAGCCTTTCATCGCTGCAGCATCTAGTTTAGCGGCATGACAGATTGGCGGTATGAATTTGACAATCTTTTGACCAGATACCCATGCATGACGCCATAGCCTTTTCATTGTAGGCCGCTTTTGGGGCTAGGGGATTGACCTCACGCAGCGATCCACCCTGGACCCACAACGTATGGTGAGCGATGAACTTGGCGGAGTTTGCGGATTTTGGCCGCTGATGAGTTGTCGTGAAGGCTGGGAGTCTGTCGTTCCTGCCCCCTCATAGCATCCTCAAGGTCTCCTCCTATAGTTGATCTCGCTGCAGCTCGATCTCGCGACAGCGTCGGATAGCGGCAAGAACCTCCTTTGTTATGGCTTGTTATGGCTAAAGACAACATTGCGCCCTCTATTCCACTGCAGCCGGAAAAAGGCCCCCAAGAGCAGATTGAAGCGCATGAAGAAACCAATCGGAAAAAGTTTGGCACTTTGTCGGGCGTATTTACGCCAACTTTGCTGACCATCCTGGGCGTGATCATGTTTTTGCGCGAAGGCTGGGTGGTGGGCAATGCGGGCCTGCTGGGCAGTGCATTGGTTATTCTGCTGGCTTTTGGGATTACAGCCGCCACGGGCCTGTCGATGTCCTGCATCACCACCAATATTCGGGTCGGGGCCGGGGGCGCGTTCTCAATGATTTCCCAGTCCCTGGGGCTAGAAATTGGTGGCAGCATTGGAATTCCGCTGTGCCTTTCGCAGACTTTAGCGGTCGCGATGTACATCTTTGGGTTCCGGGAAGGATGGCTGTGGATTTTCCCCAACCATCCGGCCCTAGTCGTCGATTTGAGCGTATTTGCCGTTATTGTGGCGATCGCCTTCATCAGCACCAACTTGGCGTTTCGCATTCAGTATTTGATTATGGCGGTGATTGCCGGTGCCCTGCTGTCCGTGGCGCTAGCCGCCTTCACCGGCTCAATGCAGTATCCGGTGCAGTGGTGGGGTAGCTTTCCGGGTGCCCCCGAAACCGGCTTTTCCGGCGGCAGTTTCTGGACCGTCTTTGCCGTCTTTTTCCCCGCCGCAACCGGCATTATGGCCGGGGCCAACATGTCTGGGGAGCTGAAAAATCCCCGCCGCAGCATTCCCATCGGCACGCTCTCCGCCATTTCCCTCAGCTTGCTGGTTTATTTAGCGCTGGCCTATTGGCTAGCTCGCACCGTCCCGCCAGAGGAGCTGTTGCGCAACTACACGGTGATGATCGATTACGCCTTTTGGAAACCGCCAGTGCTGGCGGGGTTGCTTGGTGCCACCTTTTCCTCGGCGCTAGCATCGTTCGTGGGGGCTCCGCGTATTCTAGGGGCTCTGGGAACCCACGGTATTTTGCCCGGTGGCCAATGGTTGGCACAGCGCAGCCGCAAGGGTGAGCCGCGTAACGCCACGTTTTTGGTGGCTGGAATTGTGCTGGCGTCGCTGATGATGCGAAATTTGAACGCGATCGCCCCCCTAATCACCCTCTTCTTTTTGATCACCTATGCGGTGATCAACTTTGTGGTAATAGTCGAGCAAAACTTGAGGCTGTTGAGCTTCCGGCCACTGTTCCAGATCCCGCGTCTGGTGCCTATTTTAGGGCTGTTTGGCTGCCTGTTTGCCATGGTCATTGTCAATCCGGCCCTCAGTCTGATTGCCGGGGTGGTGGTGGTGGTGGTTTACGGGGTTTTGCTGCAGCGACACCTCACTGCGCCCTTTGGCGATGTGCGCAGCGGGCTGTTTGTGGCCGTTGCCGAATGGGCTGCTCGGCGCGTCAAGCTGCTGCAGGCCCATTCCGAACGGGTCTGGAAACCGAACCTGCTGGTTCCGGCTCAAAATGCCCAGAAAATTAGGGGCTGGTATCGTCTGCTATTCGATATCGCCTATCCCACAGGGTCAGTTAAGCTGCTCGGGATTACGTCAGCGGATGAATCAGACGAGCTAGAGCAGCGGCTGATTGACTCTCGCTACGCGTTCCGGGAAGACGGCGTTTTTGCCTCGTCCAGTGTGCTAGAGCTAGAGGACTTTAGCCAGGGCATCACAGCAGGAATCCAAGCGCTGAGCGGCTCATTCTTTCGGCCCAATCTTCTGTTTCTTGAATGGCCCCATAGTGACGTGGGCCGTCAGGATTTGGACCACGTCATTCGCCAAGGGCTTGACCAGCACCTGGGCGTGGCGCTTTTGGTTGAGCATCCTAAAGCTGGGCTGGGGCGTCGCAAACGAATCAATCTCTGGATTCCTGACCAGGCCCCTGATTGGGATATTCAGATGAGGTTTGCAAACCTTGACTTAGCTGTTCTCCTGGCCTACCGGATTCAGGCCAATTGGCACGCCGCTCTGAATTTAATTACGCTATTTGAATCGCCAGAAATGCGATCGCAGGCCGATGACTTTGCCGAGCGGCTGGTCAATTCAGCCCGGCTCTCAGGCGTAACTGAGCGCCACGCCATGGCCGGGCCGCTAACTCAGAATCTAGCGATCGCGCCTCAGGCAGACCTAAATATCCTAGTGTTGGATTTGCCCCTAGAAGATCGAAATCTATCAGAGGCCTGCATGCTGACGCGCTCAACTTGCCTTTTGACCCACGACGGCGGAGACGAAAGCGCGCTGGCTTAGCAGACCTGCACCGTCGACTATAGCCACAACGTCATAACTTCCTCAGACGTTGTTCGTAAGCTACAGATGTAGCAAGAGAGATTAGTGCCATGAGTACGAGACTTGAAGGACCAGTTCAACCCTTCCATCTCGA
>JGI12210J13797_11120213_pt1 | contig 10689 bp, 7 predicted proteins | sample ElkSlonscriptome_3_FD_13797 | JGI IMG/M metagenome (IMG submission 13797) | reverse complement strand
CGCCAAGCCCTGCGATCTCAACCTTCATTTGATTTAGAACGCATATAATGAAAAATTCTGGTCGGAGAAATGTCCTCGCCCCCGGGCCAGCACAAACCGCCCAAAGGATCAACGGCAACTTTCCGGAAATACAGATCATTTTTCAGACGCCAGAAGGATTCCCGGTTTGAAATGAGGGGCGTTAAATCGAGTTCGAACCTTTCATCATCTTCCATCGTGACATGAACCCGGTAATCTTTGGACGGCTCCACCCTAACCGCTTTTTTCCAGGGGGTTTTAATTGCTGAGTTCATTCCATTTCTCCATCAATTCCGGCTTATTTGCCAAAATGAAATCTTTAATTTCTATTTTACACCCTCAGGGAATCATAATGCAAGCATCCGCAACGGAGAATACATCAAAATCCTCTCCATCTTCAAAGTAAGTTCCTGTGCATATGCTTCTGTACCTGATTTTGTAGGGGCAATCCCCCTGTGGTTGCCCCGGCTAAGGGCAGGCACGGGGGCCTGCCCCTACGAATGTTATGAAATTATTGATGAGGTACTTACTTTCCGCATTGCACACAGATCGGGCACCTTACCCGAAGCCTGCGATATGAAACGGCTCCGCTGAAACACCGTTCTTATTCCCTTTTTTTGTTCGGTTATTCCTTTCATAGTGGCCCAACCCGGCTGTGACGCCTTGAGAAACATGAGCGATATACCCGATGGGGAAGAAAGGAGCCTGCATGACGATCCATCACACAACGAGAGTCATCGCCCTGTGGCTGGTATTGGCAATCGTCGGGTTCACGCCGACGAAGGGCTTCGCCCAGCTCGAAATCTATACCCACCAGCTGAGCCAGTCGACTTCGGCTCATACCTTCTGGACAACCCCGCCGAGCGAGCGGGTTTTCAATGAGGACTCCGTTCCTTCCGAATCCGACTCACTGGTGCGGGTGTATGCCGCCAAGAATGAATTCGAACCCTTTCAGATCGTGGTCAACCCGGTCTCTTCGGGTACTGTGACGGTCGGCATCGGGGATTTCGGAGGGGGGATTCAGACAGAAATCTACCAGGTCAAATACATCGATATTGCTCAGGCGACTGATAGCCTCGGAAGAACCGGACTGTACCCGGATCCCTTATGGCCTCTTGAAAACGGCGCTTCGGTATCCGTCACGGCGGGAGAGAACACAGCCTTCTGGTTTTCGGTCTATGTGCCCGCCGCCGCGGCCATGGGGGATTACACCACCACGGTCACGATCGCAGGGACATCCATTCCGGTTCGATTGCATGTGTTCGATTTTGAGATTCCGGCGGACCTCCACGTCAAATCTCAGATGAATTTTTCCCATCAAGCCGTGCTGACCAGATACGGCATTTCCGGCACCGGTCCCGAGTATTGGATGTATGTGGATAAAATGAAGCGGTTTTTCATCGACCACCGGCTGACCCCCAAAAGCGTGCTCTGGTCCGGCGGGCTGACCGGCAGCGGGGGTGCATCCTATATCGATTATGATTGTGCGACCGGGGTGATTTCAGACCCGCACGGGATTTGGGGGTTCGAACAGCCGGCGGAACGGTATCTGGACGGTACCGGGCTGATGTCCGAGACCTTCACGCAATCTTTTAACGGCGGCACCGGTTTTCCCTCCTTCATGGCCATCACCTTTCAGAACAACGATGCCTCGGCGGATCAGCGGCCTTCGTCGTTTTGCGGATCGACCCGGTCGAGCACCGACTGGTATACCGCCGACAACCCCGCCTCTGCCTATAATCAGAAATGGTTCGCCTATATGACCGATACCCAGGAATACCTGCGTGCGGACGGGTATCTCGACAAAGCCTATTATTACTTCGCCAACGAGCCCCAGGACCAGGCCGATTACGATGCGGTTGCCTGGTATTCCCGCTGGTTGAAACAGGCGGCACCGGACCTGAAGCTCATGGTTTCCGAACCGCCGAAACCGGACATCTACAGCCATTCCGATTATATCTACCCTCATCAGATCGACATCTGGCTTCCGGTCCTGAACGAATACGACCCGGCGGTATCCCATGACCGGGAGACGAATCACGGCGAACACACCTGGGTCTATTTTCTTCACGGGACTCGGCCGCCCTATTTCAACCCCATCACACTGGATCATCCCGGCATCGAAAGCAAGTTGACCGGATGGTTCCTGTGGAAATACAGAATCAAGGGCATCGCCTACTATTCGATGAACAACTGGAGCCAAAACCCCTGGACCGATCCGATGAACAGTGATCACAACGGGGATTTGTTCATGCTGTATCCGCCGTCGGAGAGCAATTCGAACATCCCTTACGGCTCCAACGGTCATCGGTTTGCCCCCTCTATTCGTTTCGAACTCATGCGTGACAGCCTGGAGGATTACGAGTATCTCTATCTCCTCAACAGCGGCAGCCCGCCCCTACCGGGCACGGCGAACCCCTCCGACACACAGGCCGACAAGATCATCACCGGCCTGACGTCCTATACCCGAGACAGCGGGTTCATGTACAACCTGCGGCGGCTGATCGGCCTGAAAATCGGAAATGAGATTCAGACGATCCCCGATATTGAACCTACGGCGAAGCATCCACGGGCAGAAGGTCCGCCGGGCGATTATTACATCAATTTCCAAGATCCGAACGGAAATCCCACAGATGATCCGCTCGTTGAAAATGATCACACATATATGAAAATCGGGTGGAACGTCTATAATGAAGACTTGGGCTACGGATGGTTCGGTGATATGGATCATGTCGCCTATCAGTGGCTGTCGAGTGCTCTGGACCCCCTAAAGCAGAGCGTGATCTACGACGACTGGGGACGGCAGAAGACCTTCGAATTCGATCTGCCGAATGGCATTTACGATGTGACCGTTTCCGTGGGATGGGAGGGGAGGACCTATTCGAGGAACTTCATCGAAATCGAAGGGGTGAGTTTCATCAACGACGAGGCATCGGAATCCTATCTCGTTCGGACCAACCGGGTGACGGTGAGTGACAGTAAACTCACCATGAACATGGGAATCTTCGATGAGTACACGATGCTCAATTATCTCGATATCGAAGCAACCGACGCCGATTATGCAAAAGGGGATTTCGACTGTAGCGGCTCTATCGATGTGGGCGACGGGATCGCCATTCTGAAAACAATGATCGGTGTTTCTGTGGATAACGGCACCTGTCCGGATCTCAACGGGGACATCACCAAGGACGGAAGACTGGGGACTGAAGATGCGATCTCCATTCTGCAGACGGCGGCAGGCTTGAGGTTTCCTTAGAATCCGGGTGTTGCGGGCGGCATTCTTTCGCAATTCGTCAGAACGCTATGCCCGGTTCGCCTCAATGCGTTTCCTGTTTGAAATATCTTTTCCCTGCCTGTGATTGTCTGACCGTCGACCGACCAGATTCACCAACGCGCGCACAAACCCGTCCATTTGGTCGGCCTGGGCGTTCATTTCCTGGGCGGTTTCGGCGAGGTTTTCGGCGTAGTCGGTGTTTTGGTGGATCTGGGTGTCCATTTGTGAGACGGCGGTGTTGATGAGGGTGATGCCCCGGGCCTGTTCGTCGCTGGCCACGGCGATTTCTCCCACCAAATGGCCGATTTTCCGGCCGCCGGATTCCAGGTCCTCGAAAGCCTTGGAGGCATTCACAAATAACCGGGTTCCTTCTTCAATCTTCCCGGCTGTGGCATGGATAATCCCGGCGGTTTTCTGGGCCGCATCGGCGGCGCTGACGGCGAGGTTCCGCACCTCCCGGGCCACGACCGCGAATCCGGCCCCCTGTTCTCCGGCCCGGGCCGCCTCCACCGCCGCATTCAGGGCCAGAAGATTGGTCTGAAAGGCGATCCCTTCGATGGAGGAGACGATCTGCCGCGTCTCCTCCCCGGCCCGGTTGATTTCCGACATGAAATCCGACAACCGGCTGATGGCCGAAGCGGCCTCCCGAATATGGGCGGCCGAACGGCCGACAATCTGATTGGCGCTTTCGGCGTTGTCGGCGTTCATTCGGGTCATGGAGGTGATCTGCTCCAGCGAGGAGGCGCTTTCTTCCAATGAACCGGCCACCGCATTCACCCCATGGTACAACTGCCGGCTGGCTGCAGAGACCTGCTTTGAGTTGGCCGCGGCGCCTTCAAAAGCCGATTTGAGGCCCCGGATGACGGTGGTCAGGGAGCGGGTGATGGAGCGGTTCATGAAAAGCGCGGTCAGGACCAGGGGAAGGGTGACTGCAAAGACCGCCAGGAGGAGAAGACTTCGGTGTGAAATGTCTCGATTGAGGTTTCGATTGGCCGCGGCCGTGATCTCCAGCACCCGGTTGTCGATGGCATCTAACAGGGCCAGCAGGGCGGCTTTTTCATTGTTCATTTGGTCGAGGCGGACCGAGAGCTGCCCGGCCACTGTATGAAAACGGACCACCTGATTCTTGTAGGTGTTGATTTGTTTCACCAGATCCTGACCTGCGGCGGCGATCTCCGCGTCTGAGACATCCAAGGCATGAAGCTTGAGAAGAAGCCCGTCCAAGAGTTCAACCAACGGGTGTTCCGCATCTTTCATGTCCGCCATGAAATGGTCCAATCCGAGCCGATTAAACCGGATGGCGATCTGGAGCAGGGTATTGCCGTAGTCTGACACCATGAGCGTGAGGTGCTCCAGATCCGAGGCATCTTCCCCATCCATCACCCGGTCCATGATCTTGCCGGAGACGGTCCGGCCGAGATCGGCCAGGCGTCCGTCCAGGCTTCGGTCGATGGAATCCAGTTCCGCACGCACCTGATTGACCATGCGGCACTGGTCGATCACCGATTCGATGGTGCGGGTGAATCCGGTAAGGGCCTCGACCAGTCTCTCGTCCTCGGTTCGGGTCTGAAGCGCCGTGGCCTTTTGGAGGAGCGGTTCGCCGCGGTTGTCCAGCAGGTCTTCATTCCCGTAAAAAGCGGTCACCACCAGATTGGCCTCGCCGATCACGTCGGCCAGGTCCCTTCCCAGGCTGCCGTTGGCGGCCACCCGTTTGATCTCCGCGGCAAATACCGTTTCGAGGATATCCTGAATCTGGTAAAAAGAGGAGAGCACCACCACGGTGATAAGGCAGAAGGTGATGCAGATCAGAAGATTGATGACCAGCAGTTTTCGGGTGATGTTCCTGCGGAAAATCGCGGAGAATGGATTTTTCATCGGCTTGCCGGCCCTCGTGAGAAGAGAATGGGTTCAGTTCCGGTTGCGTTTCAGGCAGGGGGTGACCGACTGCTTGAGAAATTCGATATAGTAGTCAACCCCCGACAGATAGGCGTCATAGCCGGCGAACAACCGATCTTCCAAAGGCTGGAAGTACTCTTCGGAGAGTTCGGCCATGTATTTGCGAAAATCGGCTTCATACGGGGTGCCCGGTCCCTTGCGGGTATGCGTCTTTTCGATCTCCTGTCGACGCCGCTCAAGCCGCCGGGCTTCTTTATTGATCTGTTTTCGTAAAGTCGATAAAACCTTACGCTCGGTTTCCAGATCGTCCCGTATCTGTTTAACTTCGGCGATCTTGCCTTCCCAGTAATCGGGCTCTTTGGGGGAGACGCACTGAAAGAAGACGATGTTCAGGCTTTTCACCTGGGAGGCCAATGCCGTCAAGCGGGTTTCATAGGCCCGGCGGGTCTCTTCCAATGATTGCCTTTGGATTTCAAAGGCCCGGTAATCTTCCTGAAGGCTTGCGGCGGAGCTATGAACGGGCGGCAGGAGAACGAGAGCGAACACCGCCAGGGCGGCAATCCATGGATGGTTCATGAGAATGCATTTCCTTTCTTTCCGGTTGCGGATGCAGACCATGGGCGGGTCCATTCTCCTGAATCCGGGCGCGCCGTCACACGGCGCCGGGGGAATGTTCCCGGGCACGATTCACCCGCTGTCGATTGTCTTTTTCCTTCTTTCCGTGGAGGGAGACCCGCCTGCCGGCCCTGTGTAAACCGGAAGGCGGGATACTACTTTGGTCTGTCTATGCGATTCTAATCGTTGTCTCCGTCGAGCAGATCGCCCAGGCCGCCTAAAATGGAGCCTTCGCCCCGGCTGCCGCCGCGCCGGGGGGCCGCCTTGAGCATTCTGCCGGCCAGCCGGGAAAAGGGCAGGGACTGAAGCCAGACCTTGCCCGGGCCCTTGAGCTTGGCGAAGAAAAGCCCCTCACCGCCGAAAAGCGATGTTTTAATCCCCCCGGCCTGCTGAATATCGAACGAAACAGCCGGATCGAAAGCGACCACGCAGCCGGTGTCGGCATGCAGGGTCTCTCCGGCCTCCAGCCGCCGTTCCATCACGGTGCCGCCGGCGTGCATGAAGACCATTCCGTCGCCCTCCAGCTTCTGCATGATAAAGCCTTCGCCGCCGAACAGGCCGGTGAGAATCTTCCGCTGCAGGTAAATCCCGATGGAGACCCCCTTGGCTGCGCACAGAAAGCTGTCTTTCTGACAGACCAGCATGCCCCCGACGTCGGCCAGAGAGACCGGAATGATGTTTCCGGGAAAGGGGGCGCCGAAAGCCACATGGGCCTTTCCCTGCCCGGTGTGGGTGAAAACGGTCATGAACAGGCTTTCGCCGGTGACCAGGCGCTTGCCGGCCCCGAGCAGCTTGCCCATGAATCCGCCCCCGCCTCCGCTGGGGGCCGATCCGTCTCCGAAGACGGTCTGCATCTCCACCGGCTGGCTTTTGTACATCATGGCCCCGGCTTCCGCCACCGCGCTCTCGCCGGGGTCGAGTTCGATCTCCACAAACTGCATTTCGGAGCCGAAGATCTTGAAGTCGATTTCATCGGCGCCGCCCGGTCCCCCGGACCGGGCCGATCGTTTGGGCGGTACGCCCGGGGGCGAGGGCGCCGAGGGGCCGTCGGCGGTGCTGCCGAGTTCGGCTACCTGGGCGATGGGCAGCCATTCGGCCAACCCCTCTCGCCAGGCAAATCCGTTGGCGCCTTTCATCTCCACCTGAAATCGTGCTTGCGTATCATCAAAAGGGCCGATCTGATCGCCCCCGTAACTTAAATACCATTGCGCCATGGTACGCCTCCTTGTGTTTGAAAAGAATTCCAAAGAATTCTAAGGACATCCGAATACGTGAGGACAACCTTAAAAACAATGGGGACCGGTGTCAAGCATAAAGTCATCATCCCATAACTTTGGTTATAGATGCGGTTTTTCGTTTTCTTGACATCGGTTGTCCAACTGCGCTAGTATATACTGTTTTCTTGTGGTTCATTCCCCTCTTCACATGCCGGCAGCGGCCCGGAGGTGTCATGGATTTTCCAGCCAGCCCTTTTGCCAGCGAATTCTACGCGCAGTTCAAGGTGTTTCATGAGCTGATGGCCATCAAAATACGGGAAGTGCTACTGGTGTCGAGCCCCTATGACGCCTTTATTCTGGAGGAAGACGGCAGCCTTGCATCGAGAATCATCAACGAATACAGCGGGCTGAATCTGAGCATACCCCCCAGAGTGACCCGGCGCTCCTCGGCCCTGGAAGCCCTGGAGTTGCTGAAGCGGAAGAAGTTCGACCTGGTCATCACCATGCCCCATCTCGAGGAGATGGATGCCGGTGCTCTGGCCCTGGAGATCAAACTGATTATGCCCGACCTGCCGGTGATTCTGCTGGCCCACAATCCCCGGGGGCTGTTGCCGATTCCCCAGAACAGCGTCTGCCAGGGCATCGACAAGGTGTTTGTCTGGTCGGGCAATTCGGACCTGCTATTGGCTGTCGTCAAGAATGTGGAAGACGGCCTCAACGTAGAGCGGGATACCCATCTGGCCCAGGTGCGGGTGCTGATTCTGGTGGAGGACTCCCCGGTCTATCGATCCCACTTTCTGCCGCTGATCTACAAGGAGGTGGTGAAACAGACCCAGGCGGTGCTGGAGGCCGGGCTCAACGAAGAGCACCGGCTGTTGACCATGCGGGCCCGGCCCAAGATTCTGATGGCGGAAAATTATGAACAGGCGATGTGCCTGTACCGGCGTTTCTGCCCGTATCTTTTCGGGATCATCTCCGACGCCCGGTTTCCCCGCAACGGCAAAATGGACGATGAGGCCGGTTTTCGGTTGTTGAGCCGGGCCCGGCGTGAAGTACCGGACCTGCCGCTGTTGATGCTCAGTTCCGAATCCAGGAACCGGTCCCGAGCCGAGATTATTCCGGCGGTGTTTCAGGATAAAAACTCCTTGAACCTGCTGGGGGAAATCCATGATTTTTTTCTTCGTTATCTGGGATTCGGGGATTTTATTTTTCGCTCTCCCAGCGGCGCGGAAATCGGCCGGGCCGACAGTCTTCGATCGCTTCAGGAAAAGCTGGCCCGAATACCGGATGATACCCTGAAATACCATGCGGAACGGAACCATTTTTCAAACTGGATCATGAGCCGTTCCGAGATCGCCCTGGCCTCCAAGTTCAGAGAGGTGCAGGCGCAGGATTTTAAAACCCTCGACGAAATGAGAAACTATATTTTGAGCAATGTAAAAGCCTCCCGCATCTGGCGGCAAAAGGGGGTCGTCACCAAGTTCAAACGTAACCACTACGACGCCGAAACCATGGATTTCGCCAAAATCGGGGAAGGATCCCTCGGGGGAAAGGCCCGGGGCCTGGCCTTCATGTCCGCGCTGCTTCCGGAAAACCCGGAGATCTATGAAAAATATCCGGATGTGGACATCCTGATTCCCCAGTGTCTGGTCATCAGCACCCACGGTTTTGAGGATTTCATCGGCCGGAACGGCCTGGCCCATTTCGCCGAAGACGAATACCGGGACGAAGTGGTGACCCGATGGTTTCTGGAGGCGGAAATGCCCGAATGGCTGGTGGAGGACCTGCGGGCGTTTCTGGAGCAGGTGAGCTATCCGCTCTCCATCCGGTCCTCAAGCCGTTTGGAGGATGCCCATTTTCAGCCCTATGCCGGCCTCTACTCCACCTACATGATTCCCAACAACCATCCCGACCCGAAGGTGCGGCTGCAACAGCTGGTGACGGCGGTCAAACGGGTTTATGCCTCCACCTATTTCGAGGGGCCCAAAGCCTTTTCCGTATCCACCAACAACCCCCATCAGGAAGAGGCCATGGCGGTGATTATTCAGCAGGTGACCGGGTCCAAGTACGGGGGGTATTTTTATCCGGCCATTTCCGGGGTGGCCCATTCCCACAATTTTTATCCGGTGGACCGAATGAAACCGGAAGAGGGGATCGCCCACATCGCCCTGGGGCTCGGCAAAACAGTGGTGGAGGGGGAGCGGGCCCTGCGGTTTTCGCCCAGGTACCCGAACCTGCTGCCTCAGTTTTCCACGGTGGACGACATCCTGGCCAATTCCCAGCGGTATTTTTATGCCCTGCGGATCGAGGATTGTTCGGAACCGCTCGACTTCGGGCGCCACGGCAATCTTGAAAAGCGGGAGATCGACGAGGCCGAATCCGAAGCCCCGATTCAGATGCTGTCCAGCACCTACCTGCCCGAGGAACATCGCATTCGGGATTCCGGATACGGCGCCGGCGCCAAAATATTGACCTTCGCCCGGGTGCTCAAGCACAAGAGCTTTCCTTTGCCGGAATTGGTATCGGACCTTCTGGATCTGGGGAAGAAAGCCTTGGGGTGCCCGGTGGAGGTGGAATTTTCGGTGGATCTCAGCCCCGACGACAAGCAAAAGCACGCCTTTTATTTTCTGCAGCTGCGACCGATGGTGGCCCACCAGGAGCAGTTTCAGGTGACCATCTCCGATGAAGACATTCAGGATGCCTTCTGCTATGCCTCCCAGGCCCTGGGCAACGGCAGGAGCGAGGAGATCGCCGATATCGTCTACGTCAAACCCGGCGATTTCAAACCCGAGGCCACGGTTCAGATGGCCGAGGAGATCGGCCGAATCAATGCGGCATTGACCGCCAAGAAACGGCCCTACCTGCTGGTGGGGCCGGGCCGATGGGGGTCTTCCGACCGGTGGCTGGGGATTCCGGTGCAATGGCGGCATATCTCCGGGGTCAAGGCCATGATCGAGCTGCGAAATCAATCCCTCAAGGTCGATCCGTCTCAGGGGTCTCATTTTTTCCAGAACATCACTTCCCTGGGAATCTACTACGCCACCGTCACCGAGGATTCCGACGATTTTTTCGATTGGGATCAGGTGGGCCGGTTTCCCGTGGCCCGGGAAACCGACTACCTGCGCCATGTGCACCTGGCATCACCCATATTGATTAAAACCGACGGGCGGACTTCACAGTGTGTCATGATGGCGCAAAAGAAGAACGCAAAAGGAATTTAATATGAGAAAAAGAAATTTTGAAGAAGGTACAAAATCATTATCAGAAGTAGAAACGGGAATCGTCAATTTGGTTCAGCAGGTTCGAACCACAAAAAAACCGGTTGTCATCACACAACATGGTGAGAATATTGCTGTTCTATTGGAGGCCCATGAATATGAAATGATGCAGGAGAAACTCGACCTCCTGACAGATATTAAGATTTCATTAGCCCAACTTCAAAACGGAGAGGGGATCGATCACGAGACCGCAAAAGAAATGGTATTGGAAAGAAGATCATAGATGATAATCATATGGTCGCCGCTGGCGATCAAAAGGGCTTCAGAAATTGCAGATTATATTTCCCAAGATAGTGCATCCGCTTCGAATCGCTGGAGCGAGACAGTTTTCTCAAAGGTTGAGCTGCTTAAATCTTTTCCGGAAATCGGCAGAATTGTGCCTGAACTCGAT
>JGI12210J13797_10707570_pt1 | contig 10690 bp, 8 predicted proteins | sample ElkSlonscriptome_3_FD_13797 | JGI IMG/M metagenome (IMG submission 13797) | reverse complement strand
TAAAGGGCGGAGATGACGACCGAACGCCGGTTTCCGGTGACCGGATCGATGCCGAACGCCACCCCGGATGTCTCCGGCGTGAGCATCCGCTGGACCACCACCGCCACCCGGATTCTGCCGGTTCCGATGCCTTTTTCACGGCGATAGACCATGACCCGCTCCGAAAACGCCGACGCCCAGACACGGACCACGGCGGCGGCAATCTGCCGGGCCGGAACCCAGAGGAAGGAATCGAGCTGCCCTGCAAAGGAGCTTTCGCTGCCGTCTTCATCGGCGGCGGAGGAACGGACGGCGAAAAATGAGTTTTCCCACTGGTTTTCTTCCAGGATGGAATGAAGCGCCTGCCCGGTATGGGAATCAAGGGTTACAGCGGCAAAGTAATCTCGGATCGTTTTGGCATCGGCTGCCGGACAGTTCTTCCGGGAAATGACGATGATAAGTTCCGGCAGGAATCACGAACCAGGGCGGAACCGGCAGCCCCCAGCGGGTCATGCGGGCGAGATTGGCGCCCTTCCCTCCCAGAGCGGCGGGGTCGGGTATGGTGATCATTTCCGGTGTCAGGATGAGTTTCTGAGACTTCATGGGCTTTCATTTCCAGTAGGGGCAATCCCCCTGTGGTTGCCCCGGCAAAGGGCAGGCACGGGGGCCTGCCCCTACGGGATGTCCGAGTGTAGGGGCAATCCCCCTGTGGTTGCCCCCGGCGAAGGGCAGGCACGGGGGCCTGCCCCTACTGTCAAGATATCATCATATCCAGATAATCGAACAGCTTTCCGGCTAAAAAATAGGGTAAATTCATCAGCTTGTATGATTTACCACCGGTCGTTACCGCATCTGTGACATTCAGCTCTCCCGCATAAAACCGGACCGCATACGCATGATCCGCTCTATCCATGAACTGGTGCAGAGACTTCAATGTTCCGGCTTTCCCGGACTTCACTTCGACCGGTATGACATAATTCTGATACTGCACCAGCATATCGACTTCGGCGTTGGATTGCTTTTTTTCCCTGACCCAGAATGGAATTTTCTGGTTGCTGAACATGTTAACCGCAGTCATTTCCTGACGGACAATATGTTCCGCGATGAGTCCCTGATAAAAGCCGTGCAGATCTTCATATCGGAAGTATTCAGGCTGCAGTCCGGCAAAATAGTTCAGCAAACCGGTATCGATGAACTGAAGTTTGGGCGATTTCCTCAAGTCGGTTCGGATGGGAATTTTTGTCGAGGTGGAAGGATAAACCAGATAGATCAACATCGCCCTTTCAATCAGGCGGAGGGCTTCTCCGACCTCTCTGGACGGATAGTTCGATCTGCCGAACCCCTGGAATTTGATTCGGTTGCCCGCTTCGTAGGGGACGGCTTCGATGGAATGACGCAGAACCTGACGTGCCGATTGACTTTTTGCATATTTTTCAGCGTCATTCAGGTAAGAAATCAGCAAGGATTCATAGGTTCTGTTCAAGGAGGAAATCTCCGCGCCACCCGAATATTTCTGAACGATTTCCGGCATGCCGCCGATCATCGTGTACTCATGAAACAGCGAAAGGAATTTTGAGTGAGCGAATTTTTTATATGGAACCTCATGGTAAACACCGAGGAGTTGTTTTTCGCCTTTCGCCTCCAGATATTCAGGAAATGACATGGGATACAGGTAAAGATATTCGACCCGGCCTACCGGAAAACTGATTTTGGCCTCGTCCAGCATGATTTCCAGCAATGATCCGGCACCGATAAGGTGCAATTCCTTCATCTCTTCATAAAAATAGCGAAGCAATGCAACCGCTTTCGGCGAATTCTGAATTTCATCAATAAAAATCAAGGTATTACCTGTTCTTACCTCAACATTTTTGATGACCTGCATGGCCTGAAATACATCATGGACGGAAAGATTTCCTTCGAAAATTTCCCTGTCATGTCCCAATTCGAGATTCAGATAGATATAGTTCTCGAACTCACTTGAAAACAATTCCACCGCCGTGGTTTTCCCGACCTGTCTGGCACCTCTTAAAATCAGGGGTTTTCTGTCCGGGCGATCCTTCCACTGGTCGAGAAGGGGTATGATGGTTCTGTTCAGCAATTTGTATTTATCCAATGATATTATAGCTTTCTGCGATGAAAAGTCTTGAAGCCAAGGAAATCGTCTGCAGCAAAGCAAACTCACGGATCGAATCCCTATTCAATTTTGCACCAAATATGGCTTACTTTATAACTTAATTTGTCTCAAAGTCAACCATATCCATGACAATCTCCGTTTATCGTATCAGAATACTTGCATTAACCTGTTTGAACCAGCCGATCCCTCCCGCTCGAAAGGCCGAATGGGGGCGTCTCCCCGCTTCCCGGTTTGGCCATATGCCCGCGATTCCCGAAAAATCGATCGACGGTTCGGCCAAAATCGTTTATACATCGAAAGATCGAACAAACCTTCAACGCCATTGATTGGCTCGCAGGGATTAAATGGAAATTTTAGAGAGTACATATCTTCTCAGATTTACAATTTTTTTTATTCTGTTTTTTGTCGTTTCCGGTTCACTTTTCATGACCATGTGGCGTAAAATTCTCTCGTTTGTTTTTTTTAGAATGTTTATCGGTCCTGGGATCATAATACATGAGTGTTCTCACGCTTTGGGATGCCTGATTACCGGAGCAAAAATCAACTCAGTTCAATTCTTTAACAGAAAAGGTGGGAAGGTTGTTCATGGGCCGGCTAAAATAAAATTTATCGGGCCTGTAATCATTTCGATGGCACCCATTTTTGGGGGATTGGCGATTCTTCTTTTTCTGAACTGGTTTCTGGGAAATCCATTTCAAGAAGTGGGAGTTGGAGGAGGGGCGGCATCCACTTTTGTTACCTTTTTTAACAGCTTCATTCATGTCGATTGGCTGGACTGGAAGACCTGGTTCTACATCTATTGTGTGATTAATCTTCTTTGTGTTATGGGGCCTAGTAAGAAAGATTTTAAAAATTGTTTCATTGGGCTTCTTGGAATAAGCATTATCCTCTTTTGGATTGAATTTTCCGGTTTGGTGAATGGAAAAGAGGTATCAGCAAAACTTCTGGGCTCACTTTGGGCGGATTCCGGTATTATTGCCGCAAGCCTTCTGATCTCAATTCCTCTCTATTTTCTGGCAAAAAATGTGAAATAAAATTTCACCTCGCTTTTCATTCTGCTATCCAATCGAAAAAGTTCTTATTTTGAAAAGTATCTCGCTTTTTTTTCACGGTCGGAACGCCCGACGGGCAGGGCTCTCCGCTTCCCGGTTTGGGGATCTGCCCGCAATTCGCCCATGCTTACACGATCAATGGCGTCACGCCCAGTATCAGATACATCCCCAGCGTCCAGATGCCGGACATGGTTTCAATGCCTTTTGCATCGGACTGGCGGCCCGACGCCACAAAGATCATTCCGCGCCCGAGGCAGACCAGCAGCAGGATCGCCAGAAGAAGGCTGCCGCTTTTTCCGAAGCCGCCGGACCAGGCTGCGGCGATGCTGAACAGATAGGCCAGGAACAGGGCCCCCATCCAGAGCAGGGTCGCCTTTCGGGGACCATAGAGAACGGAGTAGGTTTCTACCCCGGTTTCCTCCGCTTCGGGGGCACGGATCTTTCGCCCGACTTCGATGACCACGCCGGTGAAAAAGGAGACGACCAGAAAGAGGCTCACGCCTTCGGGCGGCGGGGTTCCGGCAATGAGCCAGTCCAGGCCGGTGGTGTAGAGATCGATCAGGGGCATGATCATCATGTGGGAAATCATGTAGGTCAGCGGATGGGCCTTGAGCCAGTCGGGTCTGAAAAACTCCCGGGTCATGAGAAAAAGATAGACCAGGGTCACCGCCATCGGAACCAGCATCACCGGAATGAGCAGGAGATTGAGAATGACGACGACCACGAACAGCCCGGCTGCGATGCCGGACAGTTCCCTCAGCCGGATCAGCCCCCGGGGGACCGGACGGTACGGCCGGTACCGGCAGTCATCCGCATGGTCCTTGTATTCATCCGTGACCCGCAGCAGGAAAAAGAAACAGAGACTGGTCAGGATACCGGCAATCAGGTGCGTCAGCGGAATCATGCCGGTTTCGCCCCGTGCGGCACGGGAGAAGGTGGAAGCGGAAAAGGTAAAAGCGGCGATCAGGGGACCGTGCTGGACGATCGGAAACCGTTCTTTCTGGTACTGCACCAGCCGTTTGAAAAGCGGGGCGTTTCCCCCTGGTCCCGGCGCTCCCGATCTTGTCGCCACTGAGGACGCCGGCCCGGCATCACCGGATGAAATCTTCTCCTGCGGATCCGGTCCGGCATGTCCGGAGGATATTTCCTCCTTCTGCACCGCACCGGCTGTGCCGTAAGGAATATCGGAATTCACGCCTTCTCCTTTCGTGAAAAGGCTTGATGGGAGCGGGAAAAGTCGCCCGAGGTCAGTGCCGCGATGATGGACAGTTCACCGGCCAGACACAGAGCCCCCGCGATTTCGGAAAACGCCCTCGCCTTCCCCGGCCCGGCCATGCCCATGATCTTCAGGCAGGCATTCTGGGCCGGCAGCCCGGTTCCGCCGCCGACGGTTCCGATCATCAGGTTGGGCAGGGTCACCGAAGCATACAAATCCCCTTCCCCGGTGACTTCCAGCCGTGTGACGCCNACGGCGGATTCGGAGACGCAGGCGGCATCCTGTCCGCAGGCGATGTAGAGCGCGGCCAGGCCGTTGGCGAAATGGCCCTGCATCCCGATGGTGCCGCTCAGGGAACCGCCGATGGAGGAGATGCGCCAGTAATCTTCCAGTTCTTCCGGCGTGGCCCGCAGATACTGACGGGCGATGTCGGCGGGGATGAGGGCTTCGGCGGTGACCTTCTTGCCCCGGACCGAGTTGAAGGACTGAAACGATGCCTTTTTGTCTCCGGAGAGATTGGCTTCCACATACCATTTCCGGGGTTTTACCGGGCTTTTTTCCAGAATGTATTCGCAGATGGCCTGGGTGGCGAAGGTGACCATGTTCTGGCCTGACGCATCGCCGGTGGTGTATTCGAAGCAGAGGTAGACATGGTTGCCTTCCACGGTCATTTTCATGTCCGCCAGACGGCCGTGGCGGGTGCTTTTGTCCACCAGTTCATGAAAGACATCTTCCTGGCGGCTGACCCAGACGGCGAACGCCCCCACCTCGGCCAGATCGTTGAAAATGAAGCCGGGGGCCCGGGCCACGCCTTCGCTCAGCAGCGCCGCGGTGCATCCGCCGGAAGCGGTAAGGGTACGTGCTCCCCGGCTGTAGGAAGCCACCAGGGTCGCCTCTGTGGTGGCAAGGGGGATATGGTACAGCCCGTCGGCGAACAGCCCCCGCACCCGCAGAGGACCGGCGATTCCCACCGGCATCTGGACGCTGCCGATGAAATTTTCGATGTTTCCGACGGAGGTTCCGAGAAGAGTTTGACTTTCTTCGTTCCAGAGCGCCCGCGTCTCTTCCGGTGTAAGATCCAGAAGGTCCCACCGTTTCTCTGTGTCTTCGGCGGTATGCCCCGGACGAATCAGGGGAACCGACTTCTGCCCTCCCCTTTTCAGCCGGTTCAGAATATCCTCCCGGGATTCTTCCTTCAGCAGATCATCGATATACCCTCGAAACTGATAGAAACTGCGAGACATCCGCCCCCCTTTCTGCATCGGTTGTCAGGAATCGGCACGTTCGAATACCCTATCCGAAAGACCCCGACGGTTCAAGCATTTATGCGCCTACTGTGATTTCAGGTCATTTATAGGTGATTGACCGTATGGCTTACATTGAAAATCTTTGCTAATTAAACGGTAATTCACAAAATAATGGTCGTTGTGCGAGAACACCAATCCCAACGCATGGATGACCGAAAAGGTCTGCGGCGACACCGGCGCCGGCATCTTCGGCTATTCCCTTATGCTGGGCGGGTATGCCGGCGGCCGGGGTCCCGACGCCTGCATCGACGCCGTCGGGCTGGAGGCCCACGGCACCGGCATCGGCAATTTTTAGGATCAGGCCAAACAGAAGGTGCGGCTCGAAACCGACCGTCCCTGGGTGCTGCGTCAGGCGATCATGGCCTGCCGCAAAGGCGGCACTCTGTCCATCCCCGGGGTTTACGGTGGGCGACTGTATCAAGGTGGTAATGACCCCCTGAGAACGGCGGTGAATTCCCGGCTCGGTTCCGGCACCACACCTTTTGAGATGCTTCCAATGCGACCCCGAACAGCGAAACACCAGGAGACCCTGTGAACACGCCCTCACTTCAGAATCAGGTCCCGAATCTGTCCTTTTTGACCCGGATTCGCAAAAACCCCGGCCTCACCCATCCCGCTTTCGGCGATCTCGCCCGGTTGGATGCGGTGCGGATGTCGCGGGAATCCCCCCGGCCCGCCGTCCGCTTCACCGAAGAAGACGGCATGATGATTTACCTCACCGTGACCGGCCGCTGCAACGCCCACTGCGCCGGATGCATCAACAGCGCCGTGACCCTGGGCAATGACGATCCGCGGAACCTGCTGACCACCTCCCGGGAGAGCGAACCGGAGCGGGACGCGGCCATCGTGGTCCGCTTGGCCGAAGCCCGGCCGGAGCAGAGAATCACGGTCTGTTTTTACGGCGGCGAACCCTTTATGGCAACGGAAAAGATGGGTCGGATTCGGCAAATCCTGAACCACTCCGCCATCGGGGACCGGGTCCGATTCATGGTCAACACCAACGGCGAGCTGCTGGACCGTCAGATGGACCGGTACCCGGACCTGATGAAGGCGATCTGGCTCTACACCGTCTCCATCGACGGGGATGAAACCCAGCACAACCGGTGTCGGCCCGGCACCCATCTGAACGTGATCGAGGCCAACCTGAAGCGGTTGAAGGCCGCCGCAGACCGCCCGGTGCTTTTCTGGTCGACCCTTCGGGAGGATCAGTCTCTGACCGCCTGTTTTCAGGAATTTCTCAAACTCTATGACGCCGGTGAGGTGCACTACCTCTTCTGGCACTGGGCCGAAAGCCGGGAGCCGTTTGACCATTTTGAAGATTTTGCCGGCCGCTACGGCGAGGAATTGGAAACCCTTTTGGATGTTTACCTCGACCGTCTGGCGAAGGGGGAATTGCTCCCGATCATCCATCTCAATGAACTGGTGATCTACCTGGCCACCGGCAGAGAACGGGGCCATTCGGCCTGCGCCGTGGAACTGGCCCGGAATTTCGACATCATGGGAGGACAGATCTGCGCCTGCTCGGACCTGCCTCCGGAGATGAGCCTGGGAGAGCTGGATGCATCCGGAAATCTCGACATCACCGACCGAGACCTGAATCCGCTGGTGGCCTATAAGGACTGGCTGGGATGCACCCGTTGCGGGGTCCATCCCTATTGCGGCGGACGCTGCCCGGTCCAGGCATTGGCCGGCGATCCCCGACGGACCCTTCAATACTGTCAACTGATGCGACTGCATGTGGGGATCGTGCAACAACGCATGACCCGGATCGAGACCGAACTGGCCCGGCACGGCATCGACCTGCAGGCGGTACACGATCATTCGGCCTATTTGACCAAATATACCGATGTGGTGCCGTGAATACGGTCCTGGTCGATGAAAATTCCAGGGGTATTCCTTTACAGAATGAATGAAATTTATTATCAGGAGAACAATTTCAGGGAGGCGGCGGCTTAAAATAAGTTCAAGCATCACCGAAGAGTAGACAAATGAAACCCATTCGCCGAAAAGATTCAGACCCTCGAGGGTTTAAAACCTCTGCAAACCTTCAGCCCTTTATGGCGGCCATCGTGGCGCATACCGAAGATACGGTCATCGCCAAATCCCTGGATGGGACGATCTGCTTCTGGAACCCCAGCGCCGAGCGTTTGTTCGGGTATACCGCCGAAGAGGCGATCGGCCGCCCCATCACCCTGATCATCCCCCCGGAACTTCAGGAAAAAGAAAGCCGAATTCTCGAAAAAATCCGCAGGGGCGAACGGATGGACCACTACGAAACCGTTCGTATGACTCGGGACGACCGTCAAATCGAGGTCTCCCTGACCGTCTCCCCGATCTATGATGAATCCGGCCGCATTATCGGGGCCTCCAAAATACTGCGGGATATTTCCGATCGAAAACAGACCGAAAGGGAGCTCGAACGCCTTCGAACCCGGGCCGAGGCCGATTTTCGCGGAATGAAACACCTGCACCGCATCAGCAACCGCCTGGTCAATAAAGAAAACATGACCTCCCTGTTCGAGGAGATCATTCGGGCTGCCGTGGCTGTGGTCGAGGCGGACAAAGGCGCCGTTCAAATTCTCAATTCCGAAGCCGGTTCCCTGGCAGTGGCGGCCCAAGTAGGCTTTGACTCTTCGTTCATTCAACGGATCGGCACCGTCTCCGGCGGGCGCCTGGCATCCGGGGCGGCCCTACAGACCCGAGAACGGATCATCGTGGAAGACATCACGAAAAGTTCCCTCTATGACCACACCCCGGTGCGGGAAATTCTGCTCTCCGACGCCATCCGCAGCGTTCAAGCCACCCCCCTGTTGAGCCGTTCCGGAGAACTGCTGGGGGTGCTCTCGACCCACCATGCCGGTCCGGGCCGCCCGCCCGAAGACCGGCTGCGGCTTCTGGACCTGATCGCACGCCAGGCCGCCGATTTCATCGATCTGCTTCAGGCGGAACGGAGCCTGGCCGAAAGCAGGCTCCGGTTCGAAACGATCTTCAACAATCTCGGAGAAGCGGCCATTTTCGCAAACAAGAATCGGCGAATCGTTCTGGTCAACCCGGCCTTTACCAAAACCTTCGGCTATGAATCAAAAGAGGCCCTCGGCCGAACCCCCCGGTTTCTCTATGAAGATTCATCGGAATTCGACCGGCAGGGTCGCAAATCCTACCGCCCCGGCCCGAAGCCGGAATCGAAGCCGTTTGAGATTCGGTACCGCCGAAAGGACGGCTCCTGTTTCTGGGCCGAAACCCTGGCCGTTCAGGTTCGCGATCCCAAGGACGAACATATCGGGTACCTGGGCCTTCACCGGGATATTACGGATCGAAAGCGGGATGAAGACGCCCTGCGGGAAAGCGAAGCCCGGCTCAGTCTGTCGCTGCGGGCCTCGGGCAGCGGGGTCTGGGACTGGAACCTGATCACCGATGCGGTCTGGTGTTCCCCCGAAATGGGGGATGTCTGGGGACCCGATATCGCCGGAAACATCACCGGCAAACAGGCCATGGAGAGGGTGGCGGACGAAGACCGGGATGCATTTGTGCAGCGGCTTCAGGAGACCTGGGACAATCGGGAGGAATGGAAGCACGAGTTCCGCATCGATCACCCGGTTCACGGCCGCCGATGGATCGCCGCCCTCGGACGGACCTACTATGATGAAACCGAACGGCCGGTGCGGATGATCGGCATCAACTTCGACAACACCGACCGGCGGGAGACCGAGGAAGCCCTCAAAGAACTCAATGAATCCCTCGAAAAACGGGTGGCCGAGCGAACCGAAGAAAGCCGCCGGCTGACCGATCAGCTTCGCGCCCTGGCCGCGGAACTGACCCGGGTGGAGCAGCGGGAGCGCACCCGGTTGGCCAAAATCCTTCATGAAGACCTGCAGCAGCTGCTGACCGCGGCCCGCCTCAAGACCGACTGGATGACCCGGCATACCGAAAAAAAGGACCCGGAACCCGCCCTGCAGGAAGTCGCGGCCATCCTCGACCAGGCGGTGAAGACCTCCCGGTCCCTGACCGAAGAGCTGAGCCCGCCGATCCTGTCGGATGCCGGCCTGATCGGCGGACTGAACTGGCTGGCGGCGCGTATGGCGGAAAAATACCGGCTGCAGGTCATGCTTTGTCTCGACCCAGCGGCCGAACCCCCGGCGGAGGAGATCCGCCTCATGCTGTTTCAGGCGGTGCGGGAGCTTCTTCTCAACGTGGCGCGATACGCCGGGGTTGAAGAGGCCCGGGTCTCGCTGGAACGATCCGACACCGGCAGTACCCGACTGACCGTATCGGATCATGGCAAGGGATTCGATCCCCAAACCCTCGACGGCGCCGGATCGGATGACGGCGGGACCTACGGCCTTTTCAGCATTCAGCAGCGGCTGACCCACCTCGGCGGCCGTATGGAACTGACCGCCAAACCCGGCAGCGGCGTCACCGTCACCCTCTTCGCCCCCACGTCGGATACCCTATCGGCCGTGAATGACCCGGAACCGGCCGCGCCCCGCATCGAAAAAGCGGCGGATATTCACCCTGAAAAAAAGCCGGCGGAAACCATTCGGATACTTCTGGCGGACGACCACAAAATTCTTCGGGAAGGGCTGGCGGAACTCCTGGGGGCCGAGCCCGACTTCCGTATTGTCGGCCAGGCCGAAGACGGACATCAGGCGGTGGAACTGACGAAAAAGCACCGCCCCGACGTGGTGGTAATGGACATCAACATGCCCGGCATCAACGGCATCGAGGCCACCCGCATCCTCTCCCGAACCCTGCCCGAAACCCGAATAATCGGATTGTCCATGCATGTGGACCCGCACATCGCCAAGACCATGCGGGAAGCCGGAGCCGTCGCCTATTTTTCCAAAGGAGAGGCCGCCGGGGGACTCGTCGAGGCAATTCGGGCCTGCGTCGGAAAAAACGGACCATCTCTCGACTGATCCGGTACGGGAGAATAGCGGAAGGGGCTTCGAGTTTTTTTGGGTCTTCTATCAGACGATCCTTGATGGCCCCGATCTTTTCTTTG
>JGI12210J13797_10294632_pt1 | contig 10690 bp, 7 predicted proteins | sample ElkSlonscriptome_3_FD_13797 | JGI IMG/M metagenome (IMG submission 13797) | reverse complement strand
TCGAGCCTGACGGCACAATCATCGACCTGTCAGAAGGCCCCGCGGATGATGTGGCGGCGCGCGAGGCTGCCGAAGCTGAAGAGAAGGCCCGAGCCGAGGCCGAAGCTGAAGAGAAGGCCCGAGCCGAGGCCGAGGCGAAAGCCAAAGCAGAGGCAGCAGCGAAGGCGAAAGCGGAGGCTGAGGCCAAAAAGCGCGCCGAGGCGGAAGAAAAGAAGCGCAAAGCTGCCGAAGCCAAAGCCGCCGAAGAAGCCCGCAAGAAGGCCGAGGCCCGTGCGAAAGCCGAAGCCGAAGCTCGCGCCCGCGAGGAAGAAGAGACCCGCGCCGCCGAAGAAGCTCGCCTGAAAGCCGCAGAGGAGGCGAAGGCCAAGGCGCGCGCCAAAGCAAAGGCAAAAGCAGAGGCCGAAGCCAAGGCGGCGGCGGAAGCGAAAGCAGCGGCGGAAGAAGAAGCGCGTCGCAAAGCGGAGGCGGAAGAAAAGGCCAGAGCGGAGGCGGAAGCGGAAGCCAGAGCAGCGGCGGAGGCCAAAGCCAAGGCGAAAGCTGAAGCAGAAGCGCTCGCAAAAAAACAGGCTGAGGAAAAGAAGGCTGCCGAGGCCGCAGAAAAGGCCGCCGCAGAAGCCAAGGCAAAGGAAGAGGCGGAGGCCGCAGCCCAGGCCGCCGCAAAAGCCGCCGCCGCAGAAGCCAAAGCCAAACGAGCCGCCGACGCCAAGGCCAAACGCGACGCCGCCGCCAAGGCGAAAGAAAGGGCGAAGGCCGCGAAAGAAGCTGAGGAAAAAGCTCTCGCCGAACGCAAGGCTGAAGAAGAAGCCAAAGCCAGGGAAGAGGCCGCCGCCAAGGCCGAGAAGCAGGCGGAAGCTGAACGCAAGGCTGAAGAGGCAGCAAAGGCCAAAGCCAAAGCCGATGCAGCCGCCAAGAAGGGCGAGGCTCAAAAATCCAAATCTGCCAGCAAGAAAGGCAAATCAAAGGGCGAAGGAGCGGCTCAAAAGCCAGGACTGTCTGCCAAGAGCCCGACTGACCTTACCGCCAGCTACCGCCGCCTTATTGCCTCCACCGGTCCGATCAGCCTCGCGCAATATATGGGGGAGAGCAACGCGCGCTATTACGCCAGCCGCGATCCTCTGGGGGATGAAGGCGATTTCATCACCGCGCCCGAAGTCAGCCAGATGTTCGGCGAATTGATCGGGCTGTGGTTTGCCGATCTGTGGGTCAAAATGGGTTCGTCAGACCGCATTCACTATGTCGAGCTCGGACCGGGTAGAGGGACGCTGTCCATCGACGCGATGCGCTCGGCGGGCCGGTATGGTTTTGAGCCGCAGATGCACTTTGTCGAAGGCTCGCCCGCTTTGCGCAAGATCCAGAAAGAGGCCTTTCCCGATGTCATCCATCACAATGACATGTCGACACTGCCCGAAGATCGCCCGCTGCTGATCATCGCGAACGAGTTTTTCGATGCTCTGCCGATCCACCAGCTCGTGCGCTCGGCAACCGGTTGGCATGAGCGCATGATCGGGCTGGAAAGCGACCAGCTGGCTTTCGTTGCGGGTGATCAGCCGATGGATTCCATCGTCCCGCCGAGCTGGAAGAATGCAGCGCAGGGGACAATGATCGAAACCAGTCCTGCCTCCGCTGCGCTGATGGGAGAGATTGCGACGCGATTGAAGGATCAGGGCGGGGCTGCTCTCATCATCGACTATGGCCCGTTTGAGGCGCGCTCTGGTTCGACTCTGCAAGCGCTGAAAAAGCACAAGCATGTCGATCCGCTCTCGCATCCCGGCGATGCCGATCTGACCGCGCATGTCGATTTCGAACTGCTTCAGCAGGTCGCGGAAAAGCACGGCGCGGATGTGATGGGGCTGGAAATGCAGGGCGAGTGGCTGCGCCAGATGGGGATTGAAGCCCGCCATGAAGCCCTCAAACGCAAGGATCCGAAACAATCGGACATTTTTGACCGGCAGTTCCACCGCCTGACCGCTGATGACCAGATGGGCACCTTGTTCAAGGTAATGGGCGTGTGCGGACGGCGCTGGCCCATCGGGTTTGGGTTTGGGGATGATGGGTTTGACCTCACCGGCTGACGGCTGATTGCAGCATGTGATTTCAACCTTGTTATAACCTCAGTGAGTTCTGTGCCGAACCGGATGTGTGACGCAGACCGTTTCACGCTGCACTTGTTCCATTACAGGAGAGACATCCGTGCCTGCCCTTCAATCGTACTGCCATCTGGCTCTCGCCGTCATCTCTGGCGCCGCCATTCCCTCGGCCGCAAATGCTGCCGACCCCATATCCGGCCGCTGGATCACGCAGGACAAGGACGCGGTTGTCTCCATCGGCAAATGCGGGGCGAAAACATGCGGGAGGATCGCGCAGTTTCTGGTTCCGCCGCCAGATGGCCTGGATCAGCGCGACATTTACAATCCCGATCCCGAAAAGAAGCAGCGCAAATTGAAGGGCCTGCCCGTGCTCTACAATTTTGCCGAGGAAGCGGACCTTTGGCGCGGGCGGATTTACGATCCGAAAACGGGCAAGAGTTACCGCTCTGTCCTGCGGCGCAAGAGCGCGAATGTGCTTGAGGTGAAAGGCTGCATCAGCTTTTTTTGTCAGACACAAATCTGGCGCAGAGCCAGATAACGGGAGGGAAGCGCGCTCTCTAGAGCCCGATCTTTTCTGCCAGTTCCTCAGCTGCGCGCTTGGGGGAGACTTTGCGATCATCCTCGCGGTCGACAGCGTAATTGGCCTCGCGCATGGCTTCGACATTGATCGCGCCGAGCAACGGTTGCAGTGCGGCGACCACCGCCTGATTGCCACCGATACGCGGGCTCAACATCAACATCGCATCATAGGATGGGAGTGCGCCCAGCGGGTCCTCGAGCAGGAAATAGGTCTTGGCTGAAAGCCTGCCATCGCTGCTATAGGCGCTGATCGCGTCTGCCTCGCCCGCTTTCAAAGCGTTGAACATGAAGGTGGGCGAGAAATTGCGAATCTCGTCGAAGTCCAGACCGTAGGCCTCACTCACGGCAAACCATTCGGGCCGTTCAAAGAATTCCGGGTCACCGCCAACTGTCATCTGCGAGGCGACAGGTTTCAGGTCGTGCAAAGTGGTGATGCCGCCCAGCTCCTCTGCGCGATCGCGGCGCATGGCAAAGGCGTAGGCGTTTTCAAAGCCGAGCCGCCCCAACACCCGCGTGCCGGTATTCTCGCGTTCCCATGCGACGATGGTTTCAAACATCTCTTCACGCGGGGGAATATCCGTCCGGCGCAATTCGTTGACCCACACCGTGCCGGTGTAATCGACCGAGATATCGACGCTGGAATTCGCCACCGCGCCATGCAGGACGCCTGAACCAAGCCCGGTGCGGTATTCGACTTCGAAACCCGCTTTCTTCAGCTGGGACCCGATAAGCTGCGACAGGATATAGCTTTCGGAAAACTGCTTTGACCCGATTACGATAGGGCCCGGATCGCCGTCCGCGCGCTCTTCGGCAAACAGTGCATCGCCATACTGGAACGTCACTGCGACAAGGATGCCGAGGGTGACGGCGCCAAAGCCTGCGCCATATTGCCAGCGTCGGCGCAGCGCGAGGCCACGCTCGATTACGCCCAACAGCAAATCGACCGCCAGAGCCAATCCGGCGCTCGCGAAGCATCCTGCGAGCACCAGATTCCAGTTCTGTGTTTGCAGGCCTGCAAAGATCGGATCGCCCAGGCTTGGTTGGCCGATTGTGGTTGAAAGGGTCGCCGCGCCGATGGTCCACACGCTGGCGGTGCGAATGCCAGCCATGATGAAGGGCGCAGACAGCGGGGCTTCGACCAGCGTCAGTTTCTGCCACGGCGTCATGCCGACGCCATCGGCGGCTTCGAGCACACCGGGGTCGAGATTGGCCTGCGCGGTTACCGCGTTGCGCAGTACCGGCAACAATGCATACAGCGCGAGCGCAAGCAGCGCGGGAAGAAAGCCAAGCGTCGGCAAATCCTCGCCAAACACCGCGCGCAAAGACAGCAGGATCGGAAAGAAAAGCGCCAGCAGCGCGAGCGCCGGAATGGTCTGGACCAGGCTCGCAAAGCCGAGCGCCACGCGCGCGACGTTCTGTGATCGGCTGGCCCAGACAGCCAGCGGCAAGGCTACGACAATCCCCAGTCCGATTGCGCTGGCAGAGAGGACCACATGCGCGGTCAGCTTGTCGCCAAGACCAAACAGCGTTTCCCAAAAACCCATCATGGGGCGCGGCCTTCTTCTGCAGCTTTCGCGCGTGCTCTCTCCTTGGCTCTCTCCTTGGCTTTTTCAGCCGCCTTGGCTGCGATACTCTCTTCCATCGCGGCAAGCTTTTCCGCCTGATCGCGCGGCACCGCGACAAGGCCTTGCGCGATCTCTCCACCTGCGCCGCCAAGCAGTCCGCGCGGCGTTTCATCCGCGACCAGTTGGCCAGCATCCATCACCAGCACACGGTCCGCCAGCAGCAGCGCCTCGGCCATGTCATGCGTGACCATCACTGTCGTGAGGCCAAGTTCCTCATGCAATTCGCGCACTCTTTCGCCCAGCGCATCGCGCGTGATCGGGTCGAGGGCGCCGAACGGTTCGTCCATCAACAGCAATTGGGGATCGCCCGCCAGCGCGCGCGCCACGCCGACGCGCTGACGCTGACCTCCGGAAAGCTCATCGGGCATCCGGCTCGCCATGTCCGGCTCCAGTTCCACCAGCGAAAGCAGCTTTTCAATGCGGGCTGCGGGAAGCTGTTCTCCCGTCAGACGCGGGCCAATCGCGATATTCTCTCCCACGCGGAAATGTGGAAACAGGCCGATCCCCTGAAACACATATCCCACACGGCGCCGCAGTTGTGACTGTTTCAGTGTGGTGACGTCCTCCCCGTCAAACAACACGCGGCCAGCGGACGGTTCGACGAGAGTGTTGACCATTTTAAGCAGCGTGGATTTGCCCGAACCCGATGCCCCGACCAGTGCGACGAAAGACCCTTTGGCAACAGAGCAGGTAACACCGTCCACCGCGATCACTTCACCATTTGTGTCCCCGGGCGTGCCATAGCGCCGCTCCGCCGCATCGAAGTGCAGCAGGCTGTTGGTATTCTGGCTAAGTTGCCCCGTCGCGATCGGTTCAGCCCCCACCATCGACTGGGCTATCATTGGGGCTATCGCTCGTGTTGTCCCCATCCAGAATGGCGGGGAGCGTGTAATTGACGCTTTTCACGATGATCGCGCGGCCATCGGTGTGGGTCATGCGCATTGTGCCGTCTTTATCGGGTGCGCCGTGATCCCAGCACGCTCTGTCACCTGCATCCGGCTCAAAACAGATCCGCCCATCGGCGTTCTGCTCCCACGTTCCGGCAAAGGCGACCGCGCCGTTTCTGAGGTCGCGATAGCGTCCATCGCGATCAACATAGGTTGTGAACACTTCCCCATCCCGGCTGACAGAGAGCCACGCGGTTTCGGCCATCGCAAGGCGCTCTGACGGAGATGCGCTTTCCTCTCCGCCGTCATTGGCCGAGGCGCTGGCATCTGACGGGTCAGAGCCGCTCTCGGGCGCGCAAGCGGCAAGGCTCAACGCGCCCAGCGCGGCAAGACCAGACCGGGCAAGAATAGTGGTACGAAGGATTGAAAAAGACATTGTACGCCAAAGCTTAGAGCGACAATCGCGCCGCGCCAACCCGTTAAGGGGGATTAGGGCCGCATTACCCGGCTTCAGGTGCCTACATCGTGAGCCGCGCCAGCGAGACAGTGATCTGTGTGCAAAGACCCTCGGGCCGCCACTCCATCGTCATTTCCCCACCCAGCTGATGGTTGATTGCCATGGCGATCAGCCGCGATCCAAACCCTTCGTCCTTGGGTGGCTCGATGCGCGGGCCACCGCTTTCCTGCCAGGTGATGGACGCGTTTTCAGCGTCGCGTTTGACCGTGATCGCAACGCTGCCCGAGGCCGCGCTGAGCGCACCGTACTTGGCGGAATTGGTTGCGAGTTCATGGAACACCAGCGCCAGCGGTGTTGCCGCGCGCGCGCCGAATTGCACATCATCGCCCGATATGCTGACCGCGCTGGAATCTGGGCTGGAATCTGGGCTGGAATCGGTGCTGGAACCCGGCACGCCGTACGGCGCCATCAAAACCTCCAGCAGGACTTTCAGATCCTCCGCCTTGATCTGGTCGATCTGAAGCGCAAATTCCTGCGCCCGCGACAAGGCGCGGATGTTCTCCGACAATAGCTCGGAAAATGCCCGCGTCGTCGCATTCCCGCGTCCGTGCAAAGAGATAAGGCCGATAATTACCGAAAATATGTTCTTGATCCGGTGCGCCAGTTCGCCTGCAACCAGTTCGCGCTCTTTGGAGATGCGGTACGCATCGTCAATGTCCGTCAGCGTGCCAAACCAGCGCGAGGTCTCCGGATCATCGGTAGAGGGAATAGCGCGGCTCAGCACCCAGCGATAACTGCCGTCGGCCTGCCGAATCCGCCATTGATCCTCGAAGGATTCCGCCTTTTGCACAGCGCCGATAAACTTCGCCCGGCTTTCTTCGTAATCGTCGGGATGGATGACCGCCCGCCAATCCTCGACATGGCGCGGAGCGGGGAAGCCGGTCACCTTCTGCCAGCGCGCATTGACGTAATCGAATTGCGCACCTGGCCCTGCGGACCAGGCAATATCGGGCACGGAATCGATCATGAACTGCAGTCGATCAGCGCTGGCCCGCAATTCCAGTGTCGCCCGATAGGCCTGGCGATGCGCCAGTAGACGGCGCTTTACAGCGTCTGCCAGAACCAACAGTCCTTCGCGCTGCAATTCGGTCAGCCCGCCGGGACGCGGGACACGATCAATAACGCACAACGATCCAAGTGGCGCACCTTCCGCGCTGATCAGCGGGGCGCCCGCATAAAATCGCAGATGTGCCTCGCCGGTGACCAAGGCAAATTCGGCATAGCGAGGATCCTGCGACGCATCCGGCACCTCAAGCAACTCACCGGAAAGCATCGCGTGCGCGCAGATGCTCGTGGAGCGCGGCGTCTCAGTGGTGCTGAGGCCCTGTCTGGCGAGGAAAAGCTGGCGTTCTGCTTCAACCAGGCTGATGGCGGATTGCGGTGTCTCGCACAATTGCGCCGCAAACCGGACGATCCGTGCCAGTTCCGTATCGCCATTAAGGTCTGAAACCGAATAACTTGCCAGAGTGATGAGGCGCTCTTTCTCATCGCACATATCAGATGCGGGATCAGTGCCGGTCGGCCAAAGGGTAGGTTCTGAATAGCTCACGGCATCGCTCACGGCACGGCTGACGGGGGCTAACTGCGGGGTTAGCGGATTCATGGGCCATACAGGATCACCCGCGCGCGTCAAAACAGATCAGTTCATTATGTGGCAGCGCGGTGATAGCTTGCCTCCGGCTGTCACTGGCGTTGGCCTTTGGCAGCAACATTGCTAAGCCGCGCAACATATGAACGCGCGCGCGGCTGACTCCTCATAAAGGTTCAAAGCACAGCCGGCACAAAGGGATAAGAGAGACATATGCGAGCCACCCCCGACTTTGATTTTCAGCTTGGCGAAGCAGGCGAGATGATCCGTGAAACCACCGCGCGGTTTGCCGATGAGCAGATCATGCCGCTGGCCGAAAAGACCGACCGCGAAGACCGCTTCCCGCGCGAGCTGTGGAAGCCAATGGGCGAGCTGGGCCTGCATGGTATTACGGTGGAAGAGGAATGGGGCGGACTTGGGCTCGGCTATCTCGAACATGTGATCGCGGTTGAGGAAGTGTCGCGGGCCAGCGCTAGCATCGGCCTGTCCTACGGGGCGCATTCCAACCTGTGTCTCAACCAGATCCGCCGCTGGGGCAATGACGAGCAGAAGGCGAAGTACCTGCCCGGCCTGATCTCCGGCGAGCATGTCGGCAGCCTTGCCATGAGCGAGGCGGGGGCGGGCTCTGACGTGGTCTCCATGAAGCTGAAAGCGGAGGAAGTTCAGGGCGGCTACGTGCTCAACGGCACAAAGTTCTGGATCACCAATGCACCCGAGGCAGATACGCTGGTGGTCTATGCAAAAACCGATGGCCACGCCGGATCGCGCGGGATCACCGCGTTCCTGATCGAAAAGGGCGATGATGGTTTCTCCATCGGCCAGAAAATCGAGAAAGTCGGCATGAAAGGCTCGCCCACCGCTGAGCTGGTGTTTGACGATTGCCATATCCCAGAAGACCGCATCATGGGGCCATTGAATGGCGGCGTCGGCGTGCTGATGAGCGGGCTGGACTATGAGCGCGTGGTGCTCGCCGGATTGCAGCTCGGTATAATGCAGGCGTGTCTCGACACAGTCATCCCCTACCTGCGCGAGCGTAAGCAGTTCGGCAAACCCATCGGGTCTTTCCAGATCATGCAAGCCAAAGTCGCCGACATGTATGTCGCCCTGCAATCCGCGCGCGCCTACACCTATGCGGTCGCCAAGGCGTGCGATGCGGGCCAGACGACGCGCTTCGATGCAGCGGGCGTAATCCTGCTGGCGTCTGAAAACGCGTTCCGGGTGGCCGCCGAAAGCGTTCAGGCATTGGGCGGGGCGGGTTACACGCTCGACTGGCCGGTGGAGCGTTACATGCGCGATGCCAAGCTGCTCGATATCGGGGCAGGGACGAACGAGATCAGGCGGATGCTGATCGGACGCGAATTGATCGGGGCTGCGGGGTGAGGTTTGGCACGTTCCTTTGCGGGGTTGTCGCGCTCGGCACTGCAGTTGCGGCAAACGGGCAAGACATTGCTGACGCTTGGAGTGACGAGGCAATCTGGGTAACCGTTGCTGAAACTCACGGGTTCAAACAGAAGCTTCGAGGCCTCATCTTCGAAAATCAGGATGTGCGGCAGCAGATCAGGCGGGCGGGTGTGATGCCTGCCTGTCGTATGATTGCCGACTTTATTGACCGAAGGGCAAATGCTGTCAGCGAAGAATACCGAGCCCTTATCGTCGCCGAAGCGCGGGCGATGTTGCCTGAGGGGCGGACCTTCCAAGAGCAGATCAGCATTCATCCATCAGGGCATCGGTTTGGCCGATTGGTCGAGAGTGTAGAGCGCAAGGCTCCCGAACTCTTCGCCCCACTTCCCATGCTGATCGAAACTGATCTTGTCGCTGAGATCGCCAAATTAGCATCGGCGGAAGGCGAGTGGCGTGGACCGGTCGCAGACTGGAATTTCGATGGCCCAAACCAGTCCGTTTGGGCAACCGCCTGCACGATTTCTAATTTACGCGACCCGGCGAACGCGAAAGTCGCATTCGATGGATTCTATAGAGAGCGTCCCGCGCAATGACCGCCCCCACTCTCACCACCAAACTCGACCGCGAGAGCCCCGAGGCCAAGGCCCGCTTCGCCCACAACCAGCGCCTCGCGCAGGAATTGCGCGCTGCCGTCGCCGAAACCGCGCTCGGCGGCAACGAGCGGTCGCGCGCACGGCATACCTCGCGCGGGAAGCTGCTGCCTCGCGAGCGGGTGGAGCGGCTGCTCGATCCGGGCTCGCCGTTCCTCGAGATCGGCCAGCTCGCTGCGAACGGGATGTATGAGGGCCCAGATGGAGAAGGCGTCAACGGCGCTTCGCTCATCTGCGGGGTGGGGCGCGTCTCGGGCCGCCAAGTGATGATCGTGTGCAACGATGCCACCGTGAAGGGCGGCACCTACTACCCGATGACGGTCAAGAAGCACCTGCGCGCGCAGGAAATCGCGCAGGAGAACCGCCTGCCGTGCATCTACCTCGTCGATTCTGGCGGGGCCAACCTGCCGCATCAGGCCGAGGTGTTTCCGGACCGCGACCACTTCGGGCGCATCTTCTTCAATCAGGCCAATATGAGCGCTCTCGGCATCCCGCAGATCGCCTGCGTGATGGGGAGCTGCACCGCAGGCGGGGCTTATGTCCCCGCCATGTCTGACGAGACTGTTATCGTGCGCAATCAGGGCACAATCTTCCTCGCCGGACCGCCGCTGGTGAAGGCCGCGACGGGCGAGGAAATCAGCGCCGAGGATCTGGGCGGCGGCGACTTGCATGCGAAGAAATCGGGCGTGGTCGATCACTTGGCCGAAAACGACGAGCACGCGCTCACCATTGTGCGCGATATCGTCAGCCACCTCGGCGCGAATACCGGCGCGGCGAAAGACATCGCGCTCAAAGACCCGCGCCCGCCCAAATTCGACGCGGACGACCTCTATGCCATCGTGCCTGACGATGTCCGCGCGCCCTATGACGTGAAGGAAGTGATCGCGCGGCTGGTCGATGGCAGCGAGTTTCACGAGTTCAAGGCGCAATACGGTTCCACGCTGGTCTGCGGCTTTGCCCATATCTGGGGGATGCCGGTCGCGATTCTTGCGAATAACGGCGTGCTGTTCTCCGAAAGCGCACAGAAAGGCGCGCATTTCATTGAACTTGCCTGCCAGCGGCGCATCCCGCTCCTGTTCCTGCAAAATATCAGCGGCTTCATGGTCGGCGGCAAGTATGAGGCGGAAGGCATTGCCAAGCATGGCGCAAAGCTCGTCACCGCCGTCGCCACCGCCGCCGTGCCCAAGATCACCGTGGTGATCGGCGGCTCATTCGGCGCGGGCAATTACGGCATGGCGGGCCGCGCCTATTCGCCGCGCTTCCTGTTCACATGGCCCAATGCGCGCATTTCCGTGATGGGCGGAGAGCAGGCGGCGTCGGTGCTCGCCACCGTCCACCGCGATGCGGACAGCTGGA
>JGI12210J13797_10199248_pt1 | contig 10690 bp, 6 predicted proteins | sample ElkSlonscriptome_3_FD_13797 | JGI IMG/M metagenome (IMG submission 13797) | reverse complement strand
CCAACCGGGTCTCCTGGCCGCTCTCGATGTCGAAACCGAGTGCTTCCTGCGTTAGGAGAACGCCGTTCGCTTTGGATACTTTAATCAGCGTGGCCGGTCCGCTCTGCTCGCCGGGTTGAGCCGAGGAAGACATCAGCATCAGGAGCGTCCCGTCCGGATGGAAGGCGAGACCCTGCGCGAAGTCGTCCCCCGCGCCCCCGAACTGGGCTGTCCACTGGCGGTTCCCCGAGGCGTCGTACCGGGTCACCGCCACGTCGTAGCCGCCGCTCGAGGTGAATCCGCCATCGTCGCCGTCGAAGAAGAGGGACTGCTGAAACCGGGCCGCGACGTACACGAAGTCGTCGTCGTCGATGAGCACCCGGCTCGCCTCCTCGAGCGCGTTGCTGCCGAGGCTCGCGTTCCAGCGCGCGCCCTCGGGGTAGACGGGTCCGCAGACGGGAAGCCCCGGGTCGATGCACTCCCAGGCGCCGTCGATGCACCTCGCGGGTAAGCTATCTCCGCATTCGTCGATGCAGTCAGTCGGCTCCTCCGTGGGACACGAATCACAGGTGAAGACCGGCGGCGGAACCGGACACTGCCACTGCCCGCCCTCGCAGACCAACGCGGCGCCGCTCGGCCGTCCACAAGCGTCGAGGCAGCCGCCCGCGTCTGGCTCGGGGCCGCAATCGTCGAGGAACAGCTCCGCATTGCAGGCCGTGGAGGAGAAGGCGGCGACGACGAGCAGAGAGGCAGCGAACGAGAGATGACGGGCAGCGTGCATGAGGAAGCTCCAGCGATGGGTGACACACGACTGCATTACAAGTGCCATGCCGAGCCGGGCTCGCGACTCCGAGGAGTCGGCGAAACCTCATCATTTTAGACTTTTGAGGTAACCGCACGACTCCGCGGAGACGTCTTGTGTGCCATCGATGGCCACGGGCGTGCTACCTGAGCTTCGCTATGTGTGCCTGGTTGGCCCCGATACTGTGCCACTTCGCCGGGCGATGGTGTCACCACTTGGCGTAGTGCTGCTCGGTGACGCCGAAGACCCGCTCCAGCTCGATCTCGCTTCCGTCGTCGGCGCGCAGCCTCCCGCTGAACCAGCCGTAGGGCTGGTGGAACTGACTCGCGACGAGGCCGAAGTCGACGTCGTCCACCCGCTGGCCGAGGGGCGAGAACCGCAGATCGACGCGACCCTCCGGCTCGGTGATCCGCCAAGGGCCGAGGATGTCCCCGGGGTCGTAGGCGAAGTCGACCCGCGCCAGCTTGGTACGGGTGATCCCTTGGTTCCCCTCCATCCACAGGGCGCAGTCGGCCGCGTCCGACGCTTCGGGAGGCGCGCTTTGGTCCCAGGGACGGTGCACGGTGAGGTTGAAGCCGAGGCGACGGCCCTGCGGGCTTCGTCCCGCTGCAGCGGCCCAGTTCCACCAGGTCTCGCGCGGACGGTAGCCGCGGTTGTAGTCGAGGCCGGCGAGCCCGTGCGTCACCTCGACCCGCAGCTCGCCCACCTCGACGCGACCTCGTGCGCGGAGGCCGTAGCACTTGTGGGTGTAGAGCCAGAGCCCGGGCGCGCTCCGCTCGACGACCACCACCGGGTCGGGGTCGTGGCCCGGATCCTCGATGGTGAAGCGAACGTGTAGCGGGGGTGCGGGGTCGTTCGGATCGAGGCGTCCCTCGAGGTGAGCCTCGATGGTGCGGATCCCACGCTCGCCGTCGTTGTCGAGCCAGATTTGACCCCAGCCCCGCTGCTCGATCGAAGTGCGGCCGTCGATGGAGTTGGCGGCCACGACGACCCGATGCGCGAGCGGGCGGAGCGTCGTGTACTCGATACAGCGCCCCGTTCGCAGATCGACCACGTAGGCGAAGGCGGTGCCGACGTAGCCCGCGTCGACGATGGCGCAGGCGAAGAATACGTCGTCCGTGACGACGCTCGTGTAGTGCCACTGCTTGAGGCGCATGCGGCGGAACGGGCGCTCGAGGACCCCGAGGGGACCGCCGCGCAGACCGCTGAGGAGGTGGCGCGAGGGCGCCTGCTCGAGGTTGGCGTCGACGAAGGGCCGCTCGAACCACCCCTCGTGCACGCGCTCCCCCTCCACGATGCGGGCGGGCGTGGGCTGCAGCATATCCGCGGTCATGAAGCTGCGACGCTACCCCCGACCGCCGCGTGCGATCCAGGCCGTTGAAGTGGCGCCGCGCTTGTCCCACAAAGGGGGCATGCCCCTCAGCCGTCTCCATCGCGCGCGCCTCGCCGTGGTGGCGGCGGCGGTCCTGTTCTCCACCGGAGGGGTGGCGATCAAGGCCTGCTCGCTCACCGGTTGGCAGGTCGCGAGCTTTCGGTCCGGCATCGCCGCGGTCTTCCTCTACCTCGCGGTGCCGTCGGCGCGGAAGATCGGCGGGTGGCGCAACGCCGTGGTCGGACTCGCCTACGCGGCCACGATGGTGCTCTTCGCCGTCGCGAACAAACAGACCACGGCCGCCAACGCGATCTTTTTGCAGTCGACGTCGCCGCTCTATCTGGTTCTGCTGTCACCGCTGTTGCTGCGCGAGCCGATCCGCCGCCGCGACCTCCCCGTCGTGCTCGCGATCGCAGGTGGCCTTGCGCTCTTCTTCGTGGGCCTGCCCCCGACCCAGGACACGGCCCCCCGTCCACTCCTGGGCAACGTCCTCGGCGCCACCACCGGCGTCACCTGGGCCTTCACCCTGCTGGGGCTTCGCTGGCTCAGTCGCGACGGAAACCAGGGCGGGGGACTGTCGGCCGTGGTGGTGGGCAACGCCATCGCCTGCGGGCTTGCGCTCCCGATGGCCCTGTCGACCGAGGCGTCGCCGTCGTCGTTCGACCTGTTGCTCTTGGCGCACCTCGGCGTGGTGCAAATCGGGCTCGCCTACATCTTGCTCACCCGCGGCTTTCGCGACGTGCCCGCCTTCGAGGTCTCGCTCCTCATCGTGCTCGAGCCGACCCTCAACCCCGTTTGGACCTGGCTGCTGCATCGCGAGAACCCGGGCCGGCTCGGACTGCTCGGCGGCGCGATCATTCTCGCGGCGTCCACCTTCAAGTCGTGGCTCGACACCCGCCGGCTGACCCGACGCGGGACGCAGCCCGAAGGCCCGCCTGAGCTCAGCTCGGATCGATGAGCACTTTGAGGGTGCCCCGGCGACCCGCGTGCTCGAGGGCCGCGGTCCCCTGCGCGAGCGAGTAGCGCCCCGCCACCATCGGCGCGACCTCGATGCGACCATCGGCCAAAGCCGCGACGGCCGGGGCGAAGGGACCGCAGCGTGAGCCCACCACCCGGATCTCGTGGATGACGAGAGGGGCTAGATCGACCGCGGGACGGTCGGCGACCGTGCTCTTGAGAACGAGGGTCCCCCGCGGGCGCGTCGCCGCCATCGCGAGCTCGAAGCCGGTCGCGGTGCCCGTGGCCTCCACCACCAGAGGTCGCGCGGTGCGGTCCCAGTCGTCGAGCAGAACGGTCTCGATGCCGCGGCTGCGCAGGATGGCGAGGTGCTCGTCGTGCTTGCCCACCGCCAGCACCTGCGCGCCGGCCACCCGCAGCACCTGCGCGATGAGCATGCCCAGCTTTCCGTCGCCCAGGACCAACGCCTCGGTTCCCGGCGCGAGGTGCACCTGCTCGAGGATCTCGAAGGCGGCCGCGAGGGGCTCGACGAAGACCGCGCGGTCGCTCTCGAGGACCTCGGGCACCGCGTGCAGATTCTCCGGCGGCGCCACCATGCGCTCGGCGAAGACGCCGTCCTGGTTCAAGATCCCCAGGACCGAACGATGAGGACAGTGCCGGCCCATCCCTTGCGCGCACGCGGCACATTGGCCGCAGGCGAAGTTGATCTCGCACGTCACCCGCTCCCCGCGCCGGGGGCCGTCGAGCACCTCGGCCACCACCTCGTGACCGAGCGTCCCGGCAAAGCCCATGTAGCCGCGCACGATCTCCAGATCGGTATTGCAGACCCCACAAACGAGGGGTCGCAGGGTCACCCATCCGTCGGGCAAAGTAGGGTCAGGTCGGTCTGCGAGCTGCGCATCGCCGTCTTCGAACACCAGTGCCTTCATGCGCTATGCTCGTATCACGGGCTCTCAATCGATGGCCCATGACCCGACGACGATGCTCAACTCCCGATCTGTCCTTTCTTCCGTCACCCTCGCCGCGCTCGTCCTTGCCAGCGCCTGCGGCATCGACACGACTCTGTTCGGTCCCCCTGCAGGCGGAACCGGGGGCACCGGCGCCGGCGTCAACGTAGGGGGCGGGACCGGCGGAGACGGAGGCGACGACCGACCGCCCGCCAAAGCCGAGCGCGTCGACCTCTTGTTGGTCGTCGACAACTCGCGGTCCATGGCCGACAAGCAGGAGATCCTCAGCCTGGCCATCCCCAACCTCCTGCGCTCTTTCACCAATCCCCGCTGCGTCGACGAGGACGACCGCGCCGTCGACAACCAGCCGCTGAGCGCCGACGACCCGTGCCCGGCGGGGAGCGCGCGGCAGTTCCCGCCCGTCACCGACATGAACGTCGGCGTCATCAGCTCCAGCCTCGGCGGACGCGGCGCGGATACGTGCACCGGACAGGGCGACCCGAGCGAGAACGATCGGGCTCGCCTCATCACCCGCGCGCCGGGAAGTGGGACGGTCAACACGTACCAACAGCTCGGCTTCCTCGCCTGGGACCCACGCCTCGAGCGCGACCCGACCGGCGAGACCAACCAGTCCAACCTCGAGACCAACCTCAAGGGGATCCTCCTCGGCACCGGTCAGGTGGGCTGCGGCTACGAGGCCACCCTAGAGAGCTGGTACCGCTTCCTCGTCGACCCCAATCCCTACGAGACGATCGAGGTCCAGGGCGGGGCCGCCCGGCTCCTCGGAACCGACACCGTGTTGCTCGAGCAGCGGCGCTCGTTCTTGCGCCCCGACTCGCTGCTCATCATCGCGAGCCTCAGCGACGAGAACGACTGCTCCATCCGCGACGGCAGCCAGTTCTACCTCGCGGCCCAGACCTTCAACCCCAACAACTCGAGCCAGCTCTACCGGCTCCCGCGCCCGCGGGCCGCGTGCGCCGAGGACCCCAACGACCCTTGCTGCCGCTCGTGCGGACAGGAGCCGGGCGCCGGCTGCGACACCAGCCAGGACGACTGCGCCTCACCGCTGCCCGCAGCGCGAGACAACCTCAACGTCCGGTGCTGGCAACAGAAGCGCCGCTTCGGCATCGACTTCCTCCAGCCGATCGAGCGCTACACCCAGGGCCTGACCAATCCCGAGGTGGCCGACCGCAACGGCACGGTCGAGCCCAATCCGGTCTTCAGCGATCTCAACCCGAACGACGACATCAGCACCGTGCGCGACGAGCGCCTCGTGATCATGACCTCGCTCGTGGGCGTGCCGTGGCAGGACATCGCGCGCCGAAACGCCAACGGACAGCCCGACCTCGACGCCGGCCTCGACGCCGAGGGCCGCCCCCGCGGCGCCTTCCAGTCGGCGGCCGAGCTCGCGCAAAACGGTACCTGGGATCTCATCCTCGGCGACCCCGACCGCTACTTCTCCGACGAGGGCGCCTTCCCCCGCGACCCTCACATGCTCGAGTCGATCGCACCGCGGAGCGGAAGCAACCCGATCACCGGCGACCCCATCTCCCCGCCCGGCGCCTCGCTCAGCGCCAACGCGATCAACGGCCACGAGTACAGCATCCCGGGCAACGACGACCTGCAGTACGCCTGCATCTTCCCCCTCCTGTCGCCGCGCGACTGCACCAACGTCGGCGCCAACGAGTCGTGCGACTGCAAGGACCCGAACAACGACAACCCGCTCTGCCAAGACGACATGGACGCCTTCGGCACCGTGCAGCGCCGGGCGAAGGCCTACCCCGGACTACGCCATCTCGAGATGCTGCGCGGCCTCGGCGCGCGGGGCGTGGTGGGGTCGATCTGTCCGGCTCAGCTGAGCGCTGCGTCGCGATCCGATTTCGGGTACGTCCCGCTCGTTCGGTCCCTCGTGGAGACCGTCGCCCCGATCCTGTCGCCCTGATCCTCTGGGGGCACCCTACGCCGCCCGCGGAGGACGGAGCACCCGTTTTGCGTCAGGCCTCGTCGGGGCCGACGAGCTGCTCGACGGTCTGCCGCACGAGGTCGCGCGTCTGCTTCAGGAGGGGGCGCTTGAGTCGAGCGCGCGCCGAGACGAGGGCGAGGAAGCCGAGTCCGAGGTCGCCGGCGCCGACCGCGAGCACCGCCCCCAGAAGCCGAAGCGGGGTGGCCTCCGTCAGATAAACCACGAGCGCGACGTGGCTCATGGCCACCGCCGCCCCGAGGAGCAACATGCCAAAGACCCCGAGGATGACGCCGGAGAAGAGGCGGCCCGCGTCGGTGGCGGCTTCGCGTTGCGCGTACTGCAAGTGCAGGCCGGCCATGGTGCCGAGCGCACCTCCAAGCCCGCGCCAGAGCTTTCCCCCAGCGGCTCCCTCAGGCGCCGCGGCCACGCCCGAGTCCCCGCAGGATGAAGCCGACCACGAAGCCGAGACCCACCGCCATGAGGAGGGCGACGAGCGGGTTCTTGTTCACCTGTCCTCGCGCGTCCACGAGCATCTGCTCACGGACGTAGTTGGACACCTCTTGGCTGCGCGCGGTGAGACGGTCGACCATGCCCTGAAGCCGCTTGATCTCGTTGTCCTGCTCCTCGTCCTTGTCGCCGCTCTTGGCCTGGGCGACGTCCGATATCTCCCCGAGCTGCTTCTTCACCAGCGCCTTGCTGTGCTCGGTCTCGGTGGCGATGAGCGAGACGAGGAGGTCGTAGTCCCCCTGCGTCTGCTCCAGCGCGTCGCCGTCGATCTGCGGCCATTGCTCGAGGATGAGGGGTCGAATGCGAGTGAAGTCGTCTCGAAACGAGACATGTGTAGATGCGGTTCCGTTGGAGCTCATGTGAGTCATGGTACGGGGGAACCGGCAGTCTCGCAAAAGCGAAGCTTGAAGCGCACCGCGTAAGGGTCGACCATGGGGCGTTGGGCGAAACCTGCGTCCGGCGAGGGAGAAGCGAAGAAGCGATGAAGCGTTGGCTTTGGATGATGATCATGGCCGCCGTGACGTTCCTGTACTCACAGGACGCGCAGGCGACTCACTTTCGGTACGGCAACATCACCTGGCGGGTGCCAGACCCCCAGAATGCACCGCTCACGGTCGAGTATACGGTCACCATCGGGTGGCGGAGCTCGTTCTTGGGCTCGGTGAGCTTCAACTACGGTGACGGCGGTGCGACGACCCTCAACGCGGGCAACGGCACCAACATCGGTGGCGGAACGGACGCGAGCAACGAGAGCTACACGATTCTCCAGTACGTCCGGACCCGCACCTACGCGAGCCCCGGGCAGTACCAGGCTTTCTTCCAGAGCTGCTGCCGCCTGAGCTCCCTCGAGAACGCCGGCGACGACAACTTCAGAGTCGAGGCGGACGTCTCCCTCGTGAACGACGCGAGCAATACATCCGGACCGATATCCGGCATCCCCGTCATCATCCAGTTCGAAGTGGGGTCGGTGACTTCGTTCGTGTTGCCGGTCTTCGATCCCGACAACGACCCCTTCACCTGCTCGTTCGCCACCCAGGCGGAGAGCGGGATCGCGGGCGGAAACCCACCCGTGCTCCCCGGCGGTCAAGGCGGCAACCCCCTCACCTTCATTCAGCCCGGCTGCACCATCGAGTGGGACCTGACCAACGCCACCGCCGGCGACAAGTACTCCACGAGCATCGAGGTCACCTCGACCCACCAGGGTCAGCCGAGCAAGGTGATGATCGACTACATCATCGAGCTCGTCCCCCCGAACTCGAAGCCGGACTGCGTGGGTGGCGGCAACTTCACCGCCAACATCGGACAGGCGTTCAGCCAGGCGGTGACCTTCAGCGACCCCAACGGCCTCAACCTGAACCTCTTCACCAACGGGGTCCCCGGAGGCGCGACGGTGAACCCGCCGGGGGGCAGCACCCTCACGGCTCCTTACCCACAGAACGTCACCTTCAACTGGACGCCCGGCCTCGGCGACGCGGGCACCACGCGGCTGGTTCAGTTCCAGGGCACCAACACCCAGAACACGAGCGACTTCTGCACCATGATCATCACGGTGCCGGAGTGTCCCAACTTCGGGCAGGCGTGCAGCACCGGTCTCCAGGGCATCTGCGCCTCGGGCACCAACGTCTGTATCGGCAACACGACGGTCTGCTCGCAGAACGTCTTCCCGAGCCCCGAGACCTGCAACGGGGCGGACGACGACTGCAACGGCACCACCGACGACAACCCGACCGACGCGGGTAGCTCGTGCGCCACGGGTCAACCCGGCGTCTGCGCGCCCGGCACCGAGGTCTGCACCGGCGGCTCGCTCGTCTGCACGTCCAACGTCATGCCCATGGCGGAGGCCTGCAACGGCCTCGACGACAACTGCAACGGCCCCGTCGACGAGGGCTTCAACGTCGGCAACACGTGCACCGTGGGCCTCGGCGCGTGTGAGAACACCGGCAGCATCATCTGCGACGGCAACGGCGGCGCCACCTGTAGCGCGACCCCCGGCAACCCGAGCATGGAGATCTGCGGCAGCCAAATCGATGAGGACTGCGACGGCAACCTCAACAACGGCTGCACCGACACCGACGGCGACGGCATCATCGACGACGTCGAGATCCAGATCGGCAGCGATCCGAACGACCCCGACAGTGACGACGACGGCGTACCCGACGGCCAAGAGCCTTCCGGGTGCATCGACTTCGCGGCCTGCTTCGTCGACACCGACGGCGACGGCCTCATCAACATCCTCGACCCCGACAGCGACAACGATGGTCTGCTCGACGGAACCGAGATGGGCTTCGACTGCATGGGTGCCGGCACCGATGCGATGGCCGGCAACTGCATCCCCGACGGCGACCAGGGCGCCACCACCACCGACCCCCTCGACGCCGACACCGACAACGGCGGGGTGACCGACGGCAGTGAGGATGTCGATCTCGACGGCGTCATCGACAACGGCGAGACCGACCCCACCGCCGGCAACGGCGCCGACGACATGAACGCGGTCAACGTCGACACCGACGGCGACGGCCTCAGCGACAACTTCGAGAACCAGATCGGCAGTGATCCGAACGACGCCGATACCGACGACGACGGTGTGCCCGACGGTCTGGAGCCCAACCCGACCCTCGACACCGATGGCGACGGGCTCATCAACGTGCTCGACGTCGACAGCGACAACGACGGGCTCTTCGACGGCACCGAGCTCGGCCTCGACTGCAGCAACCCGGACACCGATCTCGGCCCGCCGCTGCACTGCATCCCCGACGGCGACAACGGCGCCACCGTGACCTCGCCGCTGCTCTTCGACACCGACGGCGGCGGCGTGAGCGACGGCAGCGAGGACAGCAACCTCAACGGCGTCATCGACGGCATGGAGACCGACCCCACGGCCGGCAACGGCGCCGACGACACCGACGCGGTCAATGTCGACACGGACGGCGACGGCCTCTCCGACGACCTCGAGATCTTCATCGGGAGCGATCCCAACGATGCGGACAGCGACGACGACGGCGTGCCCGACGGTCTGGAGCCCAACCCGACCGACGACAACGACGGCGACGGCGTGCCCAACGTGCTCGACGTCGACAGCGACAACGACGGTCTCTACGACGGCACTGAGCTCGGGTTCGACTGCAACGACCCCGACACCGATCCGGGACCGCCCAGCCACTGCATCCCGGACGGCGACATGGGCGCCACCGTCACCAGTGCTCTCCTGAAGGACACCGACGGCGGTGGCGTGAGTGACGGCAGCGAAGACACGAACCTCGACGGCGTTCCCGATGCCGGCGAGCTCGATCCCAACGACCCCAACGACGACGTCAACGTGGTCGACACCGACGGCGACGGCCTGAGCGACGACCTCGAGATCTTCCTCGGAAGTGACCCGAACGACGCCGACACCGACGACGACGGCACCCTCGATGGTGACGAGCCCAACCCCGCCGACGACAACGACGGCGACGGGCTCATCAACATCCTGGATGTCGACAGCGACGACGACGGGCTCTACGACGGCACCGAGATGGGCTTCCCCTGCAACGATCCGCCGACGGATCCGGGACCGCCCAGCCACTGCATCCCCGACGGCGACATGGGCGCCACCGTCACCAGCGCCCTCCTGAAGGACACCGATGGCGGCGGCGTGAGTGACGGCAGCGAGGACAGCAACCTCAACGGCGTGGTCGACGGCGGTGAGCTCGACCCCAACGACGGCGGCGACGACGTCAACGTGGTCGACACCGACGGCGACGGCTTGAGCGACGACTTCGAGATCACCATCGGCACCGATCCCAACGATGCCGACAGTGACGACGACGGTCTGCTCGACGGGCTCGAGAACAACCCCGCCGACGACCTCGACGGCGACGGCAACGCCAACGCCGCCGACGAGGACAGCGACGGCGACGGGCTCTTCGACGGCACCGAGAAGGGCTTGCCCTGCAGCGACCCGGCGACCGACCCCAACGCCGGCAACTGCATCCCCGACGGCGACATGGGCGCCACCACCACCAACCACCTCGACTCCGACACCGACGACGGCGGCGTGAGCGACGGCGATGAGGACACCGACAAGGACGGTGTCGTCGACGACGGCGAGCGCGACCCCAACGACCCCATCGACGACGACGACAGCACCGGCGTCGGCGGCATGGGCGGCATGGGCGGCATGG
>JGI12210J13797_10044985_pt1 | contig 10690 bp, 12 predicted proteins | sample ElkSlonscriptome_3_FD_13797 | JGI IMG/M metagenome (IMG submission 13797) | reverse complement strand
GTGAGTTTTGCTTTTCTATACCCGTACCTGATCGACACCATGGTGAATACTAATATCCTGGTTTTCAATTTTTTTATCGTGTATTTCCTGTTTTTGGCCTGGGAGGTACGCGAGGTGTACCTGCTTATTGGCAAGGGAGCCCGTCTCAACGGGTAGCGCAGGTCATAAGTTTTCCTTTTTTTTCCACTATTCTTTTAAATATTTATCTCTACATTTGCCCCGATTTTTAAAAAGGCTAAGTTGACACTTTATACAATGAGTAAATATTTAAAACTCAGTTCTTTAGCACTTTTGGTGCTGATGGTGGGATTCTCAGGAAGCTTGCGTGCTCAGGACGGAAATGAGCACGGACATGAAGATCGCTCAAGCGATAAAGTAGAAATGTCGCATACTGAACTGGAAGAGCATCACCAAGACAATGCCCACCCTGAAGAGGATAGCGAGGCCTTTGATCCTGCAGAGATGATCCTGCATCACATTAAAGACTCACATGGTTTTCACGTGTTTGGCGAAGGCCACAATGCGGTATCGGTATCACTTCCGGTAATCCTGTGGACGGAGAATGGATTGGTGACTTTTATGTCATCTGCCTTTCATCATGATATTGAAGGCAATGTAGTGGTAGAGAAAAACGGGATGGGTTTTGTAAACCTGCATGAGCATATTTATAAGCTGGATGAAGGTGAAGAGCAACTGAAGCTTGATGATGCCCACCATCCTGTGAATGCCGGCATGCCTCTTGACTTCTCAATTACCAAGAATGTATTTACGCTTTTAATGTCAGCTGTTTTTCTTTGTCTGATATTCATTCCTGTAGCAAGTAAATATAAAAAGGGACATGTGGTGCCAAAGGGACTGGCTTCTTTTATGGAACCCCTTGTGGTATTTGTAAGAGATGAAATAGCCAGACCTAATATTGGTAAAAAGTACGAGAAGTACATGACCTTCCTGCTCACCCTGTTTTTCCTTATATGGATAAACAACCTTATAGGTCTTGTTCCGTTTTTCCCATTCAGTGCTAACCTTTCGGGAAATATTGCATTCACCATGACGCTGGCTTTGTTTACTCTGATTGTGGTAAACATCAGTGGAACGAAACATTACTGGGGTCACATTTTTGCACCACCCACACATTGGTCACTATGGATCATTATGATCCCGATTGAATTTATAGGAATACTTACTAAGCCATTTGCCCTGATGATTCGTCTTTTTGCCAACATCTCGGCAGGTCACATTATTATCCTCAGCTTAATGTCACTCATTTTTGTTTTCAAAAATGCGGCAGTTGCAGGAATTTCAGTGCCGTTTGCACTTTTTATATCAGTATTAGAGCTGCTTGTAGCAGCATTACAGGCCTTTATCTTCACCATGCTTGCAGCCTTGTTTATAGGGCAGGCTACAGAAGAGGGTCATTAAGATGATTTTTTTAATGTTTAATTTCAAATCTAAGTAACATGAGTTATGCTGCAATTGGAGCAGGTCTTGCTGTAATCGGTGCCGGATTCGGTATTGGTAAAATCGGTGGGAGTGCTATGGATGGTATTGCCCGTCAGCCTGAGGCTGCTGGTAAAATCCAAACTGCTATGATTATCGCTGCTGCACTTGTTGAGGGTGTTGCCCTTTTTGGTGTAGTAGTAGCCTTCTTGAAGTAATTAAAGAAGCAAAAACCGAAGTGCTGTAGCGGTTGGCTGCACGCTTCGGTTTAAATTAAACACAAGACAAGTACTTACAATAAAGAAATAAACCAGTTTAGAAGATGGATTTAGTAACGCCCTCAATTGGATTGATCGTTTGGACCACCCTTACCTTTCTTATCCTGCTTTTTCTTTTGGGAAAATTTGCCTGGAAGCCGATCTTAAAAGCGGTTAAAGACCGTGAGTCATCAATTTCAGATGCCTTGAAATCTGCTGATAAGGCTCGTGAAGAAATGGAGCGCCTGAAGAGCGATAACGAAAAAATACTTCGTGAAGCCCGTGCAGAGCGTGATGGTATTCTTAGAGATGCCCGCGAGATTAGCGAGAAAATGGTGGCTGATGCCAAGGAAAAGGCCAATGCTGAAGGTGCTAAGATGATTGAGCAAGCCAGGGAGCAGATAGAAAATCAGAAAATGGCGGCCATTACTGATCTTAAAAACCAGGTTGCTGCGATGTCTATAGAAATTGCTGAGAAGGTAATCCGCAAAGAACTTTCGGACAAAAGCAACCAGGAGGCACTGGTAGGTCAGCAGTTACAGGATTTTAAATTAAACTAAGAAACCGCACTGATGATAGTAACCGCACTAAACCGCAGATACGCAAAATCATTGCTGGATCTGGCGCTGGAGCAGAATAAGCTCGAAGACGTGAAGAAGGATATCGACCTCCTCCGTGAGGTGGTGGATGCATCACGCGAACTTCGGGTATTGCTTAAAAGCCCTGTGGTAAATGAAGATAAAAAGGAGGCCATTATGAGCAGTCTTTTTAAAGATAAGATTGATGATCTCACTTTCAGGTTTATAGTAATAGTGCTGAAGAAAGGACGCGAAGCACAGATGGAAGGTATAGCGCAGGGATTTGTAAACTTGTACCGCGCACATAAAGGTATAGAGGAAGCTGTGGTTACCAGTGCAGTGGAATTGAGCGAGACCCAGCGCAAGGAAATCCGTGAAAAGCTAATGAGCCTTACCGGAAACTCTATAGAAATTACAGAGACGATAGATCCATCTATTATTGGTGGAGTAAAAATAAGAGTGGGCGACAAGCAGTATAATGGTAGCGTGGCTTACCAGCTTGATCAGCTCAAAAGACAATTTGAGTCTAACGAGTATATAGCAGATTTTTAAAGAAACCATTCATAAAGGCTAATCGAAATGGCAGATGTAAAACCAGCTGAAGTATCAGCAATTTTAAGACAACAACTTTCAGGTTATAAGAGTGAATCTGAGCTTGAAGAAGTAGGAACCGTATTGCAGGTAGGTGACGGTATTGCCCGTGCCTATGGCCTCGGAAATGCGCAAGCCGGTGAGTTGGTGGAATTTGAAAATGGACTTAGAGGTATTGTACTAAACCTTGAGGAAGATAACGTAGGTATTGTACTATTGGGTAGTGCTGATGATATCAAAGAGGGTAGTACTGTAAAGCGTACCAGTCGCATTGCTTCACTTAATGTAGGCGAAGGAATGCTGGGCCGTGTAGTGGATACACTTGGTAACCCAATTGATGGCAAAGGACCCATCCAGGGAGAGACCTTTGAAATGCCACTTGAGCGTAAAGCTCCTGGTGTTATCTACCGTCAACCGGTAAATGAGCCTTTGCAAACAGGTATTAAAGCTATCGACTCTATGATTCCTGTAGGACGTGGACAACGTGAGCTTATCATTGGGGACCGCCAGACTGGTAAATCTACGGTAGCCATCGATACAATTATCAACCAAAAGGAATTTTACGATAGGGGAGAGCCTGTATTCTGTATCTATGTGGCTATCGGCCAAAAAGGATCTACAGTAGCAGGTATTGCAAAAACCCTTGAAGATAAAGGAGCAATGGACTATACCGTGATCGTAGCATCAAATGCTGCTGATCCTGCACCAATGCAATTTTACGCACCTTTTGCCGGAGCTGCTATTGGTGAATATTTCCGCGATACAGGTCGTCCTGCTTTGATCGTATTTGATGACTTGTCTAAGCAAGCTGTTGCTTACCGTGAGGTATCTCTTCTATTGAGACGTCCTCCGGGTCGTGAGGCGTATCCTGGTGACGTGTTTTACCTGCACAGCCGCTTATTGGAGCGTGCAGCAAAGGTGATTGCAGATGATGGTATTGCATCTCAGATGAATGACCTTCCGGAGTCATTGAAAGGAAAAGTAAAAGGTGGTGGTTCACTTACCGCTCTTCCAATTATCGAAACTCAGGCGGGTGACGTATCTGCGTATATCCCTACCAACGTAATTTCGATTACTGACGGACAGATTTTCCTTGAGTCTGACTTGTTCTTATCTGGTGTACGTCCTGCGATTAACGTAGGTATTTCTGTATCACGTGTAGGAGGAAACGCGCAGATTAAGTCAATGAAGAAAGTAGCGGGTACCCTCAAGCTAGACCAGGCTCAGTACCGCGAATTAGAAGCATTTGCTAAGTTCGGTTCTGATCTTGATGCGGCTACCATGGCAGTGATTAATAAAGGTAAGCGCAACGTTGAAATACTTAAGCAAGGTGTAAACAGCCCGGTAGCAGTAGAAAAGCAGATTGCAATCATCTACGCTGGTACTAAGGGGTTGCTGAACAAAGTGCCTGTAAATAAAGTAAGACAATTTGAAGCAGAGTATATTGACTTCTTGAGCAACAAGCACCAGGACGTGCTGGATACACTCAAAAGCGGTAAACTTACAGATGAAGTTACAGACGTATTGACGAAAGTAGCGAAGGATTTAGCATCAAATTATTAGTAGGAAATTAGTAAGGATTAGGGAGTCGGTAATAAAGACTCCAGATTCCCTGCGTCCAACTCCATACTCACAAAAATGGCGAACTTAAAGGAATTAAGAAACAGGATTACCACGGTATCATCTACTATGCAGATTACCTCTGCTATGAAGATGGTATCTGCGGCTAAGCTTAAGCGTGCGCAAGACGCTATCACCGAGATGCGCCCTTATGCACAAAAGCTGGAAGAGATTTTGGTGAACGTAAGTGCCACTCTTGATTCCAGCGAAGGCGTTTACGCCCGAAAGGCGGAAAACGTGCAAAAGGTGCTATTGGTAGCTATCTCTTCAAATCGTGGCCTTGCAGGTGCTTTCAATGCAAACATCATGAAAGCTGTAACCAGGCAGATCAACACTAATCCCGGAGTACAGTATGACCTTTATGCCATGGGAAAAAAGGTATTTGACCTTTCCAGCAGAAGGGGATTAAGCATGTTGGGTGAGCGCAACAGTATTTATGATGATCTTACTTTCGATAACGTTAGTGAGATTGCCGAAATGTTAATGGAGAAGTTTCGCGAAGGTGAATACGACCGTATTGAGTTGGTATATAACCAATTTAAAAATGCCGCTGTTCAGTATGTTCAGGTTGAGCAATTCCTCCCCGTACGCGAAGTGGAAGGTGATGATAGTGCGCAAACAGACTACATCTATGAGCCTTCAAAAGTGGAGATACTCGAGGACTTGATTCCAAAGTCATTAAAGACTCAGCTTTTTAAAGCTATGTTGGATAGCTATGCCTCTGAACATGGAGCCCGGATGACAGCTATGCACAAAGCAACTGATAATGCATCAGATCTTAAAAAGCAACTGAAACTGTCGTACAACCAGGCACGTCAGGCAGCTATTACAAACGAAATTTTAGAGATTGTTGGTGGTGCTGAAGCATTGAAGGGATAATAAACTGAGTACCGGGTACTGAGTATTTAGTATCAGGTATTAAGAATTAGGAAACCCTGATTGGCGCGAGCCAGTCAGGGTTTTTTGGTTTAGTTTAGGACTAAATTTCTCAAGATCTTTTATGAGTATTAGGCACGCAAAAAGTGAACATGACTTCCTCCAAATCGAAATCCTCGCCCGCGAAATATGGGAAGAGCATTACTCCCCGATTATTGGCGAAGCTCAAGTTACCTATATGCTGGATAAGTTTCAAAGTGTAGCAGCTATGCAAAGGCAGGTTGCGGATGGTTATGAGTATTTTATGATCCATAAAGGTGATGAGCTGGTTGGCTATTTAGCTTTTAAGGAAGAACAGGACGGGCTTTTTCTCAGCAAAGTGTACGTTCATGCCGAGATGCGTGGAAAAGGCCTTGGGAAAGCCGCTATTGAGTTTGTAAAAAGGGAAGTACAACAACGTGGACTTTTACAAATCAGGCTCACCGTAAACAGGTATAACCGCAACAGTATAGAGGCTTATCTGAAAATGGGCTTCGAGAAAATTAGTGAACTTGTAATGGATATTGGTGAAGGCTATGTGATGGATGATTATGAGATGAGGCTGGTAGTAAGGAGTCCGGAGTAAGGAAGTGGAATTCTAAAAATAAGGACTACCGAATTAATCATTCTACCAATCCACGAATTAATGAAGCAAGCGACTTTGGCGTTAGATTTGATAAGTTAGAGGCGAGAAAAGAAAACTTTTTGACACGATTTAAGCTGACATTACGGGGTCGGATTTTCATTTCGATGATTCTCGTCATCCTCATTTCCTTCTTCCTTACTGGTATTATCTACTTCTATCATTTTAAGATGGAGAACGAGAAGTACCACCATGAGCGCCTGCGCAGGAAGGAATTTGCGGTGGTGGAAGCTATTAATTTTTTGCTTCGGGAAGAAACCAGTGCCATGCATACCGACTCGCTGGTAAAGGTCTTCGATACAGAAATCTGTAAACTCTCCAAAATCAACTCTATGGATATTAACATCTATAGTGTAAACGGAGGTTTGCTTATAAGCTCAACCCCTGATTTATTTGACAAAGGCGGGCTAAAGGATACCTTGAGGGAAAGTATGCTTGTGGCGATGCAAAACTCGCGCGATCCGCTTTTGGTAGAAGCCCATACAGATAGTATGGAATATCTCTCCACCTATGATTATATCCGCAATGAAAATGGAAAGCCAATAGCTATTATCAACCTTCCGTATTTTGATACGGAAGACTTTCACCGGCAGGATACCGAAAGCTTTTTGATGCGGTTAGGTCAGATTTATCTATTGTTGGGAATTGTTTCTGTTTTTATCGCCTATTTGCTGTCGAATTATATCACAGGTTCACTCAATGCTATTGGGCAAAAGCTGAAAAACATTAAGATAAATGAGTCCAACCCACCTCTGAAGTGGCGCTTTGATGACGAAATAGGGACGTTGGTAGATGAGTATAACCGGATGCTTGCCGCCTTGGAGGAAAGTGCTATAAAACTGGCAAAAACTGAACGTGAAAGTGCCTGGCAGGAAATGGCAAAACAGGTGGCACACGAAATTAAAAACCCGCTTACACCTATGCGGCTAAATGTGCAGTACCTGGAGCGATCCATTAAATGCGATAAGCCCGAAAAGCTGAAGGAGTTTACCGAAAGCATGATTAGCCAGATAGATACCCTTAGCAGCATAGCAGAGGCTTTTGCTAGGTTTGCAAGTATGCCTGAGTTGCAGTTCCAGAACTTTCCCGCTCAGGAAATAATCCAAAGAACCACAGCCCTGTACCCCGGCTATAGCATAGAGTTTATCTGTGAAGATCCTGATGCTATGATTTATGGTGATAAAGATCAGCTCGTGCGTGTGATGAATAACCTTATCAATAATGCCATACAGGCCATTCCGGAAGACCGGGAGCCCCAAATAAGGGTGCGTATGGAACAAAAGGAAAATGAGGTGGTAATAAGTATTAGTGATAATGGTTGTGGGATAGCCGAAGAGCAGGGGGATAAAATTTTTGAACCACGCTTTACTACCAAAACAAAAGGAATGGGGCTGGGCCTGGCAATGGTTAAAAATATTGTAGATGGCTTTGGGGGTAAAGTCTGGTACAATTCCAATGTAGGGGTGGGCACCACTTTTTATGTAAGCCTTCCGCTATCTAATGTTTAATTCAATAAAAAGTATATCATGAAAACAAGATGGATAGGTGTTGTATTAGCAGCATTGATGTTTTATTCTGCACCAGGGCTTTACGGCCAGTCAGATCAGGTGGAAGCAAAAGCGCCCGGTACGATTAGTGTAATGGGTGAAGCCAGTGTGGAGCTTGTTGCCGACCGGGTAAATATTCAGATCGTGGCGGAACATAATATGGCTACCGCCCGTGAGGCCTATAAAATGACTACTGAAGAAATGGCTGAAGCAATTGCCCTATTGAAAAAGCGCAATGATATTGAAGAGCTGAAAACCACTCAGGTAATGCTAAACCCGAGGGTAAGAGATTATCAAAAGGGAACAAAAGAATACAATGCCCGTCAAACGCTTAGCTTTACGCTTACCAGGCTGGAGAAGTATGACGAGCTGATGCTAAACCTTATTGATCTCGGTATTAATGGTGTAGGGCAGGTGCACTTTATAAATAGTGAAGCTGAAAAGTACGAGGAGATATTGATGCGCCAGGCGGTACAGGATGCTCGGAAAAAAGCCGTTATTTTGACCTCTGAGCTTGGCCAGGAAGTGGGCCGGGCTGTGGTGATAAGTGACCGTTATGTGAGCTCGCCTTACCCGAGAATGGAAGCGATGATGAGCTACGACTCTAAATCTGCCGGGGGGCCTTCAGTAGTGCCGGGAAACCTTGAGATCACCAAAACCGTGAACATACAATTTGAACTAAAGTAAAAAAGTACAACATGGCTTACGAAAATGTAGTAATCAACCACGAGGAGCAATACTCCATTGTTACCATCAACCGCCCAAAGCAGATGAATGCCCTGAACAGGCAAACCATTGAAGAGCTGAATGATGTGTTATCCAAACTGAATAATGATGATGCAGTGCGCGCGGTAATTATTACCGGCAGCGGTGAAAAAGCGTTTGTAGCAGGTGCAGATATTAAGGAGTTTGCTAACTATAATGTGAGTGAAGGTACGGAGCTCGCTGCACGTGGTCATGAGTTGCTTTTTGATTATATAGAAAACTTTAATAAGCCTGTAGTGGCTGCCATCAATGGGTTTGCGCTTGGTGGTGGTTTGGAACTGGCCATGGCTTGCCATGTTCGAGTAGCTTCCTATAATGCCAAGCTTGGGTTGCCTGAAACAGGTCTCGGGCTTATTCCAGGCTATGGAGGCACCCAGCGCCTTGCCAGACTTATAGGCCATGGTAGAGCCATTGAAATGATAGCCACCGCCCAAATGATAGATGCCGAGAGGGCACACGAAACAGGGTTGGTAAATCATCTCTATACAGCGGATGAGCTCATGAATCAGGCTGTAGCCATGGTGAAAAAGATGATTAAAAACTCGCCCAGTGCCCTCAAAAGCGCCATCAGGAGTGTAAACGCAGGCTACCGCGCAGGGATGGATGGCTACAAAGTGGAAATTGAAGAATTCGGAAAGTGCTTTGGCACCAAAGATTTTGTAGAAGGAACTACGGCATTTCTTGAAAAGAGAAAGCCCTCCTTTTGATGTTGCAACAACCCCATTACATTACAGTAGAAAAAACGGCTCGCTATTACCTTAGCGGGCCGTTGTCAAATAGGTATAGTCATGTATGTTTTGTACTGCATGGTTATGGGCAGCTTGTACCATATTTTATAAGGCATTTTGAGGAGCTTGGCAGAGATGATATATTATTTATAGCACCCGAAGGCCTGCATCGATATTACCTTAGTGGAAGCAAGGGAAGAGTGGGAGCCAGCTGGATGACTAAAGAGGACCGACTGAATGATATTGCTGATTACTGTCGCTACCTTGATCAATTGTACAATCACTTTTCAGGCAAAATATCAGAGGCACAATCTATTGGCGTATTTGCATTTTCGCAAGGTGTGGCTACAGCAACACGCTGGATCAGTAGTACAACGAATCACCTTGATTACTTCATTAACTACGCTGGGGTTTTTCCTCCCGACCTGGACATCAGTCAGGCGGTTGATGCAATGTCAAAAATGAAAATACAAATGCTGGTAGGGAATGAAGATGAGTTTATTTCTGAAGAGAAGTATCAGACCCATGTGGCTGAGCTTAAAGATCGCGGTTTTCCTGTAGAGTCATTCATCTTTGAAGGGGAGCACCGCCTGTATAAGCCCGTTTTAAAAGAGCTTTTTGCAAAAATGCTGGCCTCTTAATCTTTGAAATCGTCAAGGTCCCTGCGCTCTTTTTTGGTAGGGCGGCCGGTTCCTTTTTTACGATCAAAGCTTCGCATCATTTGAATGAACTCTTTTTTGTTCAACTCTTCCTCAGGGGTGATGTCAACAATATAATCGACTACCAGCTTTGCGCCCACCCTGGATTTCGGTAAATCCTTAACCTTGAGGCCATACTCTATACCTTCCCTCCGAAAGTGAACGGTATCATCCACCTTTACTTCGCGTGATGGCTTTGCTGTTTCACCATTAAGCTTCACCCGCTCTTTACGTATTTCTTCTGTTGAAAGGCTACGGGTTTTATACTTCCTTACGCACCATAAAAATTTGTCTATCCTCATATTATACGCAATAGGGCGGTCAAGATTAATGAAAATGTTTTAACATTGTGAATACTTAACTAATTTAGTCGGGTAGTTTTGCCACTTTAACAATTAAAAGCCAATTGTCACACACGGCATGCCGAACGGACGATAACTCTACATGAAGCCACTGAAGTGCATTATTGTTGATGACGACCCGCTTTCTCGAGAAGCGCTGCGTCATAGTATAGGAAAACACAAGGATTTACGGCTTGAAGGAAGCTATCACAATGCGCTTGAAGCCAAAATGGCCCTCGCTAAAAAGGATCTTGATGTGGTGTTCCTCGATGTGGAAATGCCTGAAATGTCGGGCTTCGAGCTTCTGAATTCCTACAAAAATATTCCCCAGGTAATAATGGTGACCTCCAACAAGGCGCATGCCTTTGAGGCCTTCCGCTATGATGTGACCGATTTTTTAGGGAAACCCATAGATCAAAAGCGATTTGACCAGTCAATCGAACGGGTGAAGAAATATGTGCAAAGCATGCCCGAGCGTGTGGAGGAACATAGTTTGGTAATAAAATCTGATGGGGCTCTGGTAAAGATAAATGCCTCAGACATTGATTATGTAGAGGCAATGGGTGATTA
>JGI12210J13797_10379577_pt1 | contig 10692 bp, 6 predicted proteins | sample ElkSlonscriptome_3_FD_13797 | JGI IMG/M metagenome (IMG submission 13797) | reverse complement strand
GCCTGTACCACCTCCGATTATATTGAAAGTACCACATCTACGTATTTACCAAGCCAAACAATATCACTAACAGAATTAACTGCTTTTGAAGAGCTATCGGCAAATTGGAGCTTGGCTAGTAAGGTATACGCCAATCGGAACGAAAAGAATGCTTTGGAAATAGAGCCGGGAACGGGCATACTAGCTAACCAGCCTCAGGAAGAGGCTCGTGGTAATTTGTTCACCACTTTTGAACACGGCGACTTGGATTTGGAGTTGGAGTTTATGATGCCTGAATCTTCTAACTCGGGGGTATACCTCCAGAGTAGGTATGAAGTACAATTATTCGATAGTTGGGGAAAAGATAGTGTCCGCTTTTCTGACTGCGGAGGTATTTACCAACGTTGGAATAATAATCAGGGCTTCGATGGACATGCACCTCGCACTAATGCCAGTTATGCTCCGGGATTATGGCAGCATCTTTCCATCAAGTTTGAAGCACCTCGGTTCGATTCTTCAGGAAAAAAGGTGCAAGATGCCATATTTCGGGAAGTCAAGCTGAATGGAGTGGTTGTTCACGAAAATGTAACCGTGAGTGGCCCTACTCGGGCGGCTGCCTTTGATGATGAACAACCTACTGCCCCTCTAATGCTCCAAGGCGACCATGGTCCAGTTGCTTTTCGTAATATTCACTATAAGAGCTACGGGTTTGAAAAGGTTGAACTAAGCAATATTAGTTACGAGTACTACGAAGGAAAATTTTCAACTCCCGATACACTTACTACTCTGAAACCCAAAGACAGTGGCACTACAGATTCTATTAGTTATCAGTTGTCGCCTCAACCTCAAGGTTATGCATTAGTTTTCTCCGGTACACTTAATGCACCCACCAGCGGTGGCTATCTAATGACGCTAAACTCAGCCGGTGCTAGCTGGCTGTGGATTGATGATAAAATGGTGGTAGATCATTCAGAAGGGCAAAATTTAGGATCACCGGGCAATGGGCAAGTTCAACTGGAAAGTGGTGAACACTCATTTAAGTTAATTTTTAACAAACCTGGAAGAGGCTGGCGACGAGGATTGGCTTGGAAATATGAAGGGCCAGAAATCCCAGCAACAGCGCTACAAGCTCCTGGTTCAATACCCAAGCAAAAACCCCCACCGCCTCACGTAGTTGAAGCATCATCTGAACCTGTTCTTCAGCGAGGCTTTTGGTGGGTTGATGAAGAAACTAAAAAAACGCATACTTTAGCGGTTGGTCTGCCATCTCAAGTAAACTACGTATACGACTTACGAAGTGGAGCATTGCTGGCTGGTTGGGGTGGTGACTTTGTGGATGCTACTCAAATGTGGCACAGCCGTGGAGTAGACCAGTCTTTAACCGCCTTAGGAGGAATCATACCTTTTCAGTTACACCCTCCGTTCGCCCAACTTACTTCTGTCCAAGCTAGTTGGCCTGACTCAGTTGATCTAGAGTCGGAGAACTTTCGCTACAAAGGGTATCAGTTGAACGCCGAACGTATTCCGGTGTTTGAGTACGAATTAAGCGGAGGTATATTGTACGATCAAATTGAGCAACAAAAAGAAGGGCGTAGTCTGACTCGAAAAATCAGGACTAATTTTAGCCGGTCAGCTTCCACCTGGTACTGTTTAGTGGCTGAAGGCAGTTCAGTTGAAAAACTACCCGACGGCAGTTATAGTGTAGATGATTATAGATACTACGTGACAATTGATAAATCCGCTAATGCGCCTATTGAGCGTCAACAAAACGGAAAAACCCAGTTATTACTACCCCTCATTGCCCAAAATGGCGAAACCGAAGCATCTTATACCATTATCTGGTAATTATACCGTTATGAAAAACTTTGTCATTCTACTACTACTTATCATTCCTACCTGGTTATTCGCTCAATCAGAAGACGAATATTATCGGATTGAGACCATTCCTATTCCCGATAGTATTGTATTAGAAGTTGGCGGGTTGGCTTTTACTGATGAAGGAAAGTTAGGCGTTTCCACTCGTCGGGGTGAGGTTTGGCTATTGGATCGTCCTACTTCAGCCCGTCCGGTTTTCACGCGCTTTGCTCACGGTCTTCACGAACCATTAGGGCTGGCGTACCGCAATGGTTCATTTTATACTACTCAGCGAGCTGAAGTTACTAAACTTACTGACAATGATAACGACGGGGTAGCCGATCGCTATCGATCCATTTATTCCTGGCCGCTTTCCGGCAATTATCATGAATATTCCTACGGGCCATTGTTCCTACCAAACGGTGATATGCTCGTGACGCTAAATCTGGCTTGGATTGGCTACGGAGAAAGCCCAGTGAAGTGGCGAGGTTGGTTGCTTAAAATTTCCGAAGATGGTAACATGACGCCCATTGCTACGGGACTGCGGTCGCCAGCGGGTTATGGCTTTGATATTGATGGGGAATTATTTTATGGAGAGAATCAAGGCGATTGGATTGGCTCCGGACGTATCACTCATCTGGAGAAAGGGGATTTTGCCGGAAATCCTGCTGGATTAAACTGGAGTCAGGAACCTGATTCGCCGTTGCGACTTAAGCGGACTAATATTCCTGATTCAGTAGGGCTGATGCATGAGTTTGCGAAGAATATTTCCAGCATGAAGCCACCGACGGTTTGGTTTCCGCATACGATTATGGGAATTTCTACCTCCGACATTATGACCGATACCACTCAAGGTGGGTTTGGGCCTTTCGCCGGACAAATGTTCGTAGGCGATCAGGGGCACAGTAAAGTAATGAGGGTATTCCTGGAAAAAATCAACGGCGAGTACCAGGGAGCTTGTTTTCCTTTTCGAGAAGGTTTTTCATCCGGTATTTTACGGATGCGGTGGGGGCCGGATGATAATATGTATGTGGGCATGACCAGCCGAGGTTGGGCATCTACCGGTAAAGAACCCTATGGTTTACAACGCTTAGTGTGGACGGGTAAAACTCCGTTCGAAATTAAAGCCATTCGGGCTGTGGCCAATGGGTTTGAACTGGAGTTCACCCAACCAGTCAATGAGGCGGTAGCTTCTCAAGCTTCTTCTTATCCAATTAATAGTTTCATTTATAGCTACCATCGCAGTTACGGTAGCCCAATTATTAATCAGCAGGAGTGTAACGTACATAGTGCTGAAGTTTCGGCTGATCGGACTAGAGTGCGTTTGCATATGGACGGACTTCGGGAAGGCTATGTTCACGAAATTAGGGTTGATGGCTTAAAATCAGCTAGCGGCCAGTCTTTACTACATGACGTAGGATACTATACGCTCAATAGCTTCGCAGAAGGAACTGAAATGGCGGTTCCTATTGCCCAAAATGAAGCATCAGAAATGCCGCCATGCGAGGAATCTGAAAAGCGCTTAACCGAAATGCCTAGTGATTGGGAACAACCTGATGTAGTAATTACGGTAGGTACTGAACCGGGGTTGAAGTACGATCTAAGTAATTTTACTGTTGCCGAAGGTGCGAAAGTGCAGATTATCTTCAATAATAATGATGATATGTTGCACAATTTAGTAGTAACGGAGCCCAATACTGCCGATCAAGTAGGAGAAGAAGCAATGAATTTGGGATTGGCGGGAACGGATCGGGGTTACGTACCCGTCATGGACGAAGTATTGTTCCACACTTGTATCCTACAGCCCGAAACTTCCGAGAGTATTTATTTCGTGGCGCCTTCGGCGGGCGATTATGAATACGTCTGTACGTTTCCCGGTCACTACAAAGTGATGCGAGGCAAAATGCTTGTCACTTCAAAAGAAACTGCTTCTCGGTGAGTGGTAAGAACTAAATATCAGTAACCTGCTGCTTGTCCGTCTTTTCTGGATTCGGACGCGCCGATGTAGACATCATTTTCGGCATCGTACTTAATGGCTTGGTAGCCACCGTATACCCCTCGGGCAAATTGAATGGTATGTCGCTTTCTCATCAGTTCTTGGATAGTTTCTGGCGAAAAACCAGTCTCCATTCGGAGTATACCGCCATCGGTCATTTTACCGCCGGTAGGTTGTGAATCGCTGGCATGATTAATCCGGGGGGCATCTCCGGCTTCCTGTACGTTCATACCGAAGTCAATCATATTCACCAGTACTTGCACATGACCCTGAGGCTGCATCGCTCCGCCCATCAGTCCAAAGCTCAGGTACGGCTTGCTATCTTTAGTGACAAAAGCTGGAATAATCGTATGGAACGGACGTTTGTGGGGTTCATACACATTATTATGACCTTCCTCCAGACTAAATAACGCTCCCCGGTTCTGGAGGATAAACCCTAAACCAGGAGGAGTCATTCCCGAACCCATGCCGGCATAGTTACTCTGGATAAGTGAAATCATATTGCCTTCGTCGTCAGCCACAGTCATATAAATGGTGTTGCCTTGCTCTAGCTCTCCGGCGGGATATTCAACACCGGCTCGTTCAGGATCAATCAGTTCGGCGCGAGCCTGAGCGTACTCCTTAGAAATCAGTTGACCCATCGGAATCTGCACGAAGTCAGGATCAGCGTAGTACTTCGCTCGGTCTTCGTACGCTATTTTTTTGGCTTCTACCAGGTGGTGGATGTACTCCGCGCTACCAAAGCCCATACTGGCTAAGTCGTAACCCTCCAGAATATTGAGCATTTGCAGTACCGCTGTGCCCTGGCCGTTGGGAGGTAGTTCGTACACCTCGTAGCCCCGGTAGTTGGTAGAAACCGGATCTACCCAATCCGCGGTATGATCCGCTAAATCTTTGGTAGATAAAAATCCTCCTTGTTTTTTGATGTAGTCAGCAATGGTCTTGGCAATCTCACCTTGATAAAACGCATCCTGCCCTTCATTGGCAATTTTTTCTAGCGTGTTTGCCAGTCCCGGATTTTTGAATATCTCTCCCTTTTCTGGAGTTTTGCCATTGGGCATAAAGACATCAGAAAAGCCTTCGTACTGCTGTAGCACTCGGGCGTTTCCTTTCCAGCCAGAAGCAATCACTTCTGTGAGTGGAAAACCGTTGCGAGCATAATCAATTGCCGGTTGCAGGATGGTGGTCATGGGTAGGCTTCCCATTTTCTCGTGCAGGGCAAACCAACCGCTCACACAGCCGGGTACACTCACTGATAATGGCCCTCGATAGGGTACTTCCTCATGACCGTTTTCTTCAAGATATGCTAGCGATAAATCATAAGGGGAACGACCGCTGGCGTTCAACCCGAGTAGTTCTTCACTTTGGGCATTCCAAACGATAGCAAATAGATCGCCGCCAATTCCATTGCCGGTAGGCTCAGTTAATCCTAATACGGCGTTAGCGGCAATGGCAGCATCAATAGCATTACCACCCTGCCGGAGAATATAGAGCGCTGTTTGCGTAGCCAGTGGCTGACTGGTCGCCGCCATTCCGTGTTGAGCGATTACTTCGGAGCGAGTAGCAAATTGTTCACCCGTCAATCGGTCTTGAGCGAGTAATCCAAAAGGAAGAAGGAGAAGAACAGTAAGTAAAGGTTTCATAAGCTGTGCGGTTAGGTCTGTTTGGGAAAGAAACAGAATATCCGCTGGAATGGCAAGTTTACTTAAGAAAGTATAAAAACTTCGGGATAGTATTGGCTATCTCCATACGGTTCGGCAATGGTAGTCTGCGAGATATACTGATGCCCAATATTATTCGTCTCTTAAAGCGCGAATAGGGTTTGCTGATGCGGCTCGAGTCGCATGAAAAAGAGTGGTGGCGACTGCTGTTATCAGTACTATTGATCCTCCTGATAAGAACTGGTCAATAGAAAAGGCGGTCTTATACGCAAATATTTGTAGCCAACGATTCATGACGAGCCAAGTGATAGGAATAGAGAAGATGAAAGCCAAGAACACATAGAGAATAAAATCCTTCTGTAACAGATGAATAATATTCCAGAAACTAGCTCCGTGTACTTTACGTATTCCTACCTCTCTGGATTTCCGCTCTACAGTAAAGTTAATCATCGCTAATAAACTAATACACGAGATGATTACTGCTATGATGCCGAAGACTTGAAATAGCATACCGGCCTGATGATAAGTTGCATGTTGATTATGGTACCGATCCGCTAATAAAACATAGTCCATTGGGTAGTCTGGATTTACTTCTTGGTAAGCTTTCTCAATGTAGGCAACCATTTCGTTTTCCGTACCCTCTCTCATACTCACGTATACGTTCCCGGAACTACCGTGAATAATAAACAGAGGTTCAATTGCTTTAGTCAGGCTCCAATAATGAAAATCTTTGACGACTCCAATGATGGTTCTATCTTCCTCTTCGCCAGGTAGTCTTACCTTTTTACCGGTTGCTAAATCCCAGCCCATAGCGCGAGCTGCTGCTTGATTAATGACGAGCGATTCATCTTCGGTCAGGCGGTCATCATAAAATCTACCCTCCACCATTTCAATTTCCAACGTCTTAGCAAATTCTTGATCGGCAGTCATGGGTCTTACCATGATGGATTCTTCACTACTTTTACCTTCCCAATCAGCGATTGTCATATCAAAGTAAACGTACTCAAAAGAGCTTTGAGACACATTTAATACATTGGCGTGTTGTTGTAGTTTGTCTCTAAAGACTGGAAGAGTTGGGGCAGTCTGGTTGTTTAGCCGAATAGAGAGTACCTGATCTTTACGATACCCAAGTTCCTTATTTTGAATGAAATCGAGCTGCTTCTGAAAAATTAGTAAGCTGATAATCATGCTAATACTCACGCAGAACTGAAGAATAACCAACCCTCTTCGTAAAGAACTGCTGGAAAGTGTATGTTCTTCATTTTTTCGCAATAAAGCCATTGGTGGAATAGTCTTCAGCGTCAACGCAGGTAATACCGTATTAAAAAAGATCATACTGAGACACACCCCAAGCACAATCCAAGTAATATGGTTAAGGTGCAATGTTTCTGCAAGGTTCAGCAGATCAATATCCTCATAGTATCTTTGGAAGAGCAGCAGAAATAAGCTGGCTACGATGAGTGCTAGCGATGTATGAAGGAAGGCTTCTATCAAGTATTTGTGAGACGATTGCCAGTAGCCAGCGCCTAATAGTTTTTCAAGGCCAATTTGGCGGAAATGGGTGACAAACTTTGCCGTAGTAAGGCTTACATAGTTAAGGCAAGATAAGATCAGAATGACGAAACCAGCAATAGAAAATATCCAGATTAAATTCAAATTACCACTTTGGGGGAAGAAGGGAGTCATCTTATCGTGAAAGTAGAAATCTGGAAGGGGAATGAAGCGGGACGACCATTTTGCTTTATCAATGGTATCATAAAAGGTTTTAAGACTATTTGTAGAGGTTAAGAATTGCTGTGGTTCTATTTGCTCATCCAGTTGAATCAAGGTCGCGCAGAACCAAGCACCCCAATTCTGCTCGGTAATCGGTTCAAACGGAATGACGAAGTCAAATTGAAATGAAGAATTTTTTGGCACGTCTTCCAGAACCGCAGCTACCAGATACGTCTCTTCTTGATTGATAGAAAGAATTTTCCCTATAGCGTTTTTATCGGGAAAGTATTTATCAGCAGTGCTTTCAGTTAGAATAATTTTGTTTCCTTCAAAATTATGAAGGCTACCTTCCTTAAAGGTAAAATCAAACATATTGAAAAACGACGAGTCTACCTTAGCTCCTTGTTCCATCAACTGCTGGTCGCCTACTTTCAATAGCATTCCATCGTGAAAGTAGCTATAGCGAGAAGCACGAATAATTTCGGGAAATTCTGAAGCTAGGGAAGATGCCAAAGGCGCTGGGGTTACGACACTTTCTTCCCAACCATCCAGTAGAAGTTCTACCATAAAAATTTCGTCTTTCTTACTATGGAATTGATCAAAGCTTAGCTCGCCAGCTACCCATAAAAAAATTCCCAGGCAGCAAGCCAGGCCGAGGCCCAATCCGAGTATCTCAAGTAACGATGTAGCTTTTTTTCGCTGAAGGTTGCGCCAAGTAACTTTCAGGTGATTACGTAGTAGACTTCTATAGTTCATGGGAAGGCTTGGTGAAACAAAATAAATTAATCCCGGACGAAATAAGAGTAAGACTTCTTGGTACAGAAAAGTACTCGCTTTTTCGCGACCCCAGTCGCTCTGCCTACGGTAATATGTTTCCAGTAAATCTCCTTCAATATCGCTATGGTATTCCGGCTGGCAAAACCACTTCAGCAACCTGAAGGGAAACTTTGGTGGTGGGGTAGGTTCATTTTTCACTTACTTGAGATTTAGAACCAGTTGAGGTAATGCATTCCATAAGTTATTTCGGGTTTCTTTAGCGTATTCTAATAGCTGCTTCCCATAAGGAGTGATCTCAAAATATAACTTGGGTCGGCCGCCTCTCAATGGATTTGTTTCACCGTGAGCGGACGTAAGGTATCCTTTCTTCTCCATACGTCTGAGCGTAACCTGTAGCGATCCAATACTAACGGATCTGTCCAGTCGCCTTTCAATTTCCTCTCGGATAGAAACCCCATAGGCATTACCATGAAGAATACCAACCGTTAGCAAAACAATCTCTTCAAACTCACCTAAATAGCGCTGTTTCATAGCCAATACTATTTTGTAGTATTGCAATTATAAGAAAAAATTTGGGTTTATATACTAGTGTAGTATTCTTTTCTATAGATAGTTAATTGCCTAGAAAGGTTGAGAGACCAACTGTTGTTGAAAAAAAATGATTTTGCGAAAGGGATAATAACCTCTTTAGAGCGCGTAGCGAAGTGGCTGAGTGGGGGCTATAATACAACTCTATTGGAGAGAGAAAAGAATTGAAGGTGGAAACGGAAGAACATAGGTACTAAGCCAAAGAATTTCATAGCTTTTGCACTTCCATTATTCAACAACTGCCTTTTCTCGGCTAAGTAGTATACCCACCCCAATAAGCTGGCTAAACTGAAGTTCATCAATCTGATCAAAATCGTACAGGGCAATCGCTGAGAAGTTGACATTGATATATTGAGTCAGTTTAGCAGCCAGGGTTACATCCAACCGATGGTCAATCTGATCTAGGGATAGGTTTTCGTAGTTGGCGTAGGTCAAATAACGAGTCTGGAGGCTAATATTATCAGTAATATTTTTATTCCAGCTTAATAGCATCTGAAATGCTAGCCATTCATAACGCACGGTTTCACCAATTTCAACTCCGTAGTTTGTATTATTCTCGGTATTAAGGTATAGCTCAGTATCGTTTACAATTGTGATACGCGGTGAAAATGGGCTGAGCCGTAGAGAGAAGTTATCAGTAGGCATATATTCAAACCCTAATGATAATGTTAAGAACGCTGGTGCTAGAAAATCTGAAATCCGCAACGCATCTTCTCCTCCGGTTGCTAAGTCCACGTAACGAAATCCTGGACCAAACTGCGTAAGAAAGTTTAGCGAGCCGTAACCATTCCAATCTTCAGAAATATCATAACCTACTTTACTGTCCAAAAAGATTCGGTCTTGCGTCTTGCGTACCCCTTGTCCCTGATTGTTGACCACTCCAAATAGCAAATCAGCGGTATTATTCCACGACCAAGAGCCACTTTTGTAATTCGCTAAATAGTTGAACAAACCAGAAAAAGCAACGGAATTCACCGCACCCCCCGTCCAATTATCGCTAAAAGCAGCTTGATTGAAATTAAGCCCAAATTTAGTGGAAGTAGTCCATACGGTATCAGCTCCTAAAGTATCGGGAGGAGACAAAAAAACGGTAGGGTCGGGTTCTACTTGAGCTAGTAGGTTTAGCTGACATAACGTAACCAGTACAATTAATAATAAGACTTTTTTCATAGTACAGTCTTGTTTAGGCAGCATGTAGCTGACTTACATAAAATTGATTAGATATTGAAAACAATTAATACTGCAATATTACTGCCCCGATGTGTTTTGGTGAAGATGAGCATCTACTTGAGGATAAGGAATACTAATACCGTTAGCATCAAATGCCTTCTTTATTGCTTCGGTTTTATCAAATAGTAGGCTCCAGTAGTCAGCCTGATTGCACTGAGCGCGCACCTTAAAGTTAACCGAGCTATCGGCCAGTTCCGCAAGATTGATGAACGGAGCATCTTGATTTAGTACTCGCTCGTCGGTAAACACGGTATCTTTAATAATCTGCCGAGCTTTATCAATATCATCATCGTAGCCAATGCCAAATACCCACTCTACCGTACGAGTAGCTTCAGTAGAGTAGTTGGTGATCTTGTCGTTAGATAATGGGCCATTAGGAATGATAATTGTCTTATTATCGTAACTTTTAAGTATTGTATGAAAAATCTGTATTTCTGAAACTGAAGCAGTAACCCCTTGAGCTTCAATAACATCACCTACCTTAAATGGCTTTAAAATAAGTATGAGTACTCCGCCAGCAAAATTGGCCAAGCTGCCCTGTAAGGCTAAACCAATGGCTAAACCGGCTGCACCAAGCACAGCAACAAACGAGGCGACAGCAACACCCAACTGACCAGCTACGCTAATTACTAAAATAATAATGAGTAGTGCTTTAATAAGGCTGGATAAAAACGGAACCAACGAAGGGTCTACTTGCCGTTTAGTTAAAGCATTTCTAATACTTTTAATAACCTGATTGATAATCCATAAGCCAACGATTAGGGTAATGATAGCAAGTAATAGCTTTGGAACATATAGAGCTGCGTATTCGCTCAGTGTTTGAATTGCAGCAGAAACGTCTATGTTTTCCATTTTGAAGTACGTTATTTTGGTAAATGGTTATGGGCACAAATA
>JGI12210J13797_10502880_pt1 | contig 10695 bp, 6 predicted proteins | sample ElkSlonscriptome_3_FD_13797 | JGI IMG/M metagenome (IMG submission 13797) | reverse complement strand
AGGTTTTCTTACCCGGATGTGACTCAGAGGGCAATTTACCCTTTGGCAATACCACCTCATCGGTGTACGATGCTGATGCTCCTGTAGAAGTTACCGTAAAAAAGGATATCTTTGTCACCTATACAGGACGATAAGTCGGGAAATCTGTGAAGGTAGGGAGCAGAGGGAGCAGAGGGAGCTGGGAAGCTGGGGAAGTTGGGAAATTTGAGCATAAATCAGTCAATTGTAGGGGCGGGTTTAGGGACTCAGGTTAGCTTTTTACCAATAACGGAAAAGCAAAACCCGCCCTGATTCATCAGTCTTGGCTACGGAACCCTTTCCTTCGTTCAAGGGAACCTGCTTTTGAGTCGCGATCGCGCCTTTTATCCTCCTTATCTTCATAGCAAACGAGACAACAGCAAATACATCAAACGAAATAGAGCCGTTATCGCGATCGCACTCGCCGCCGCAATCCCTCCAGCAATGATTACTTCTAGGATAGACCAGCCGCTCCATAGGAGAGGGATGAGCAAGACAGCAAAAGTAATTCCGCTAATAATTAGCAAATTTTTGTTGTTGATCCGGTGATTGTATTGTGTATAAACTAAACCGCCAACGACCATACCCAATACTCCCACACTTATACCTGAAATACCCAGTAAACTGTTTATAACAATGAAAAGTAATCCACCTTCAAATCCAATAAATGCCGCTTCCGCAAAAATTTCTGATAGTGAACGAGGTGGAATTGGGGGAATTGGGGGAATCGATGGAATCGACGGAATTGGGGAATGGGGTTGTTGTGAGAATTGAGTCGGAGGTGATAACGGTTGTGAGTCCAGAACATCTATCACCTCTTGAGCCGATTGAAAACGCTGAATTGGTGCTTCTAAGAGAAGCTTGTCTAATACATCGGCTAGAGTATCGCTAACTTGAATATACTGTTTCCAATGCCAACAATTAGTATGGGAATCGCGCAGATCTTTCAGTTCTTTACCTGTCAACAAGACCACTATTGTCACAGCTAAGGCATACAAGTCAGATGAAGGTTTAACCTCTCCCCCTCTCATCTGTTCAGGTGGAGCATATCCAGGAGAATAAATGCCCGTCGAGGATCTAGACGATCTTTCCCCTGCCGTTTTGCTAACCTGCTTAACTGCACCAAAATCCAACAGGTACAACCGTCCATTCCGGTGACGCATAATATTGGAGGGTTTAATATCCCGATGGATTGAACCATTCTCATGGACAAACTTGAGGACTGCCAGCATTTCTCTGAAAATTTCTATCACTTCCGTTTCCGAGAAAGTTCCTTTGGTTTGCAGTTCCTCTTCTAAATCTTGTCCATCAATAAATTCCTGTACTAAGTAAAAGTATTTCTCTTGGGTATCAGGTTGGGATAACTTGGCAATACTTAAGGGGAAAAAGGCATAGAGATTAGGAATTTGAGGATGAGTATTACCCAGTTTTTCTAAAACCTCTGCCTCTTGCTCAAATAGCTCTTGAGCTTTAGCGAGTTCAACAGGACTTAATTGATCAGAAGGCTGAAACTGCTTGACGACACAATAGCGCATCATTGGGGTGTGGCGATCGCGTGCCAAAAACGTTGTACCAAAACCTCCCTGATTGAGCAACTGGGTTGGAATATAACCACCCCCCAAAATGAGTGGTATTCCACAAGCTGTACAATATCTCTGCTGTGCTGTTTGCAGCGTAGCTTTCTGATCCAGTTCAGCAAAGAAGTTTTGGGGACGAGGGCAATGGGGGCGAGTGCAGTGGATTTCCATTGTTCATATCCAAAGAAGTCATAAGTTATCAGTTATATATAAGTTATAAATCAATTGTAGGGGCGGGTTTAGGGACTCAGGTCAGCTTTTCACCAATAACTGAAAAGCAAAACCCGCCCTGATTCATCAGTCTTGGCTACGGAACCCTTCACTTCGTTCAAGGGAACCTGGTTTTGAGTCGCGATCGCGCCTTGTATCACTCTTATCTTCATAGGAAACGAGACAGTAGTAAATAAATCAAGCGAAATAGGACAGTTATCGCGATCGCACCAGCGCCAACCAACACTCCAGCCACGATGACGGCTGGGATTGATTTATCGGCGAGGAATACTAGGATAAGCGATAAAACTAAAGTAATTCCGGCAATAATGGGCAAGTCTTTGCCTTCAATAATCCGGCGGTATTGCATATAAATTAAACCCCCGACAATCATTCCCACTAATCCCACACTAATCCCTGAGATTCCCAGAACACTTTTTAGAGCACTAAAAAGTAACGCCCCTTCAAAGCCCGTAAACCCTGCCCCGATTAACGTTTCCGATAGAGTAAAGCTGGGTTTTTGTCGCTGAATAGCGGGTTGTTGTTGAACTGAAGGTTGCGGCTGAACCACAGGTTGCGGTTGAACCACAGGTTGTTGTTGAACGGCTGGTTGGGGTTTGGGAGTGGGGGGAGGTGGAGGCGGTGGCGGTGGTGCAGGGGGAGTTCGACGCGGTTTCAGGGCGTCCATCACCTCTTGAGCCGATTGAAAGCGTTGATTCGGGGTTGGCAGAAGCATACGGTTTAAGGCGTCTGCTAGCGTATCACTAACCTGGGTATAGGGTCTCCAGTTCCAAGAGTTATTGTAGGAATCATATAACTCTTCTGGCTCTTTCCCCGTGAGCAACATAATCAACGTTACCGCCAACGCATACAAATCCGTTGACGGGTACACTTGCGCCCCTGACATCTGTTCTGGTGGCGCAAATCCCATCGAATAAATTCCCGTGGATTTGCCAGAGGGGGTTCCTGCTGCGCCTTTGGTAACTTGTTGTTTAACCGCACCAAAATCCAACAGGTACAAGCGTCCATTCTGGTGACGCATGATATTAGAGGGTTTAATATCCCGATGGATTGAACCATTCTCATGGACAAACTGAAGTACTTTCAGCATTGCCTGTAACACTTCTAGGACTTCAGCTGCCGAGAATGTCCCTTTCGTTTGCAGTTCCTCCTCCAAGTCTTGTCCATCAATAAATTCCTGGACTAAGTAGAAAAACTGGTCTTCTTTACCCGATTGGTGCAGGTTACTAACACTTAAAGGGAAAAAGGCATAAAGATTGGGAATTTGGGGATGATCATTACCGAGTTGTTCTAATACTTCCGCTTCCCGTTCAAATAAACCTTGGGCGATGGCGAGTTGTTGGGGACTTAAGTCGCCAGAGGGCTGGAACTGCTTGGCGACACAATCACGCATCGTTGGCGTATAGCGATCGCGTGCCAGAAATGCGGTACCAAAGCCGCCCTGACCCAGTAACTTGGTAGGAAGATAGCGACCCACTAAAATCAGGGGCATCCCACAAGCCGTACAATACTTCTGTTGTGCCGTTTGCAGTGTCGCCTTGTCATCGAGATCGGCAAAAAAGTTTTGGGGGCGAGGACAGGTGGGACGAGTGCAGTAAATTTCCATGTTTCCAAGAGCGCTGGCACTAACTAATTGTATCGCCCTCTTCGTTGGGGTTTGCCCTGGAAGAGCGGGTTTAGTTGAATGTATCGATGATATCTTTTCTGGAGTGACTTGCACCTGCTCCTACCTCAGATTTAAGCTAGGGTTTGCTGCATAACTTGTCACCCATTTAAATTGGGAATGGGTAGCGAGCAAGATGCAAAGCCTGCGGCATGGCTTCGCTTAACGCATTACAACGGTTTTGCAGGTGTTGAATAATACTATGTCAGAAATTAGTAACGAAAACGAAAAAGATAATACTTTGTTGAACCAATGGCGTCAGAAAATCGAAATCGCCAATCGCAACAACATTTTTTGTCACTGTCGCCATTGCGGTGATGAATGGGTGGACTCCTCGTTAAAGAGTGCCTGTAATCACTGCGGTAGCTACGATATTGAACGGATTCCCTGTTGGCAATTTCCAGACGGTTAAATTAAGTAGGCAAGAATAATTTAGATCGTCATTGGTCATTGGTCATTGCTCATACTCGCTTCGCTCCCAGCAAGCTACGTCATTTATCGAAGCACTCAATCGGGGCGGGTTTAGTGATATCAGGGTGACAAGCCAATGTTAATGGTAAAACCCGCCCCTACAATAGACGTTCTAATTGCACCCCCAGCTCCCCCAGCTCCCCCAGCTCCCTCAGCCTTCTTAAGGCGATCGCAGAGTCCGAATCGTTAACACCTGGGGTGGTGTTGCATCCGCCGGATAGATAAAATCCACCTCAACCAAACGGCGATCGCCTGGAGGCATTTTTAGGGTTAACAATGGTTCCCCAGCTTGACCCCGGTGTTGCACCAGATGAACCGAACGGGTACGGGCTAATCCCCGATCATCGGTGTAGCGCAGTTGTACAGTACCCCGAAAGAAGACCTGGGAATCGGGAGGATTCAAAAAGTGCAGTTTGTCGGTTTCTTCTTCTTCATCGGGTTTAAGTGGGGTTTGAATCGCTAAGGTTACGGTTTGTGAAGCATCTGTGCGGTTAACCAAGGGCAAAGTAAGGTGATACTGCACCCCATAATTGCCATGGGCGTGATAAGCAGTATCTGGGTAACGGACTTTTAGAGGCGCACTCTGTACTTGATCAGTCCCTAAAGTGATAAACGGAACCGTACTGAGGGGATAGGAAAACGCTTGACCCGGTTGAGGAATCGTCAGATCCAACGCACCTGGACGGTCTACAACCTCAGTACGCCATTGAGAACCAATCGCCACACCTGCGACTCGACCATAGACAATCTTACCGTTAGTTTGGTTGGGTGGTGTCGGGATGCGATCGCGTGGTCCAGCTAAATTGCCTTTAAATAATAAATACCGCCATTCGTCAAGAGTCGGTGGACGATAGGGAAGCCCAGGTGTCCCTAAAGGTTTTCCATCCACTTTGCGATCAGAGTTCAGGGGTGCATACATGGCTAAACTTGCCATATAAATCGGTCGATTGGTTCGCAGACGCATCAACGTAGACCGGGAATTGCCTAACGCAATGGGTAAATTCAATACCATTTCGCTCTGTCGCGGCGGAATAACAACTTGAGAAGGAAACGAGGATTGATGCACACCACGTAGGATATCGGTGGCTACCCGTGAACCGGGACCAGAGTAGACCAAACCAAAGGGATTATCCATATAGGGCGGTAAGTTGATAAACGGCGCATCCGGATTGGTTACATAACTCACCGCTTGCAAAATATCTAAGGTTACAGGTTGACTCCCTGCATTGTGAACCAGAACCCCTTGGTACATGGGTCGCCATTCCTCTGGTGTATTGGAACGGGCAATATGATGAGCAAATACATCAAAGCGTCCAGAAAGCGGAAAATTTAAATGAGCGCCAGGACTCGCTTTTCCGTAAGGGGGGAAGGTTGACAGTAAAATCCCCTCGGTTTGGATCACTTCGGGACTATTGCTATTAAAGACAGGTATCTGATCCAGTTGTCCGGGTAGGGGTCGTATTTGCTGGGGTTGCACCACCAATTCCTGGGCGGGAGGAGGAGTTGGGGTTGTCGGGGGGACAGGGATAACAACTTGAGCCAGCGAGAAATTGGCGAATAGAGACAGCATGAACGAAGGGGTTTTCCAACCTCACACACACAACAACAGTTCTCAGTTTCAGCGTTTCACTCCCGTCATCAGCAATAAACTGACAACAAGGGCAGAGTGATTAAGTATAGACCGATACTAAGAACTGTAGATTTATCATCCTACCGCTTGTGATTGGTCATTGGTCATTGGTCATTGGTCATTTGTTAGGGAACAGGGAACACCTCGGCTTCGCTCGGTGTGTAACAGGGAACAGGGAATTCAAACTGCATAAGCTGACACTACCGAGATATACGTTCCAGCGACGGCATAATTTGGATATTGACTATGACTTTCAGCTTCTACCATAAACTGAATCGCCTGATTCTCAGCGGAACCACAACCACAATCCTAGCCACCACCTCCCTAACCAGTTTTATCCTCGCCGCCTCACGTCCCGCACAAGCTAACCCGGAAGTTGACCTTTACACCTTATGCACGAAATTCCCCTTAAATTCGCGCTGTGAAGGCTACGAACCCCCCGTCTCGCTCAAACAGCGTTCGGGTCATGAGGGAATCTGTGCCTTAACCTCTGGTGAAACTGATCTATCCGGTAAATGCAAAATCTCCCTCACTGAGGGAATCATAACCGCTTATATTGAACAAGGCGATCGCCTCGCGGTTTTGGATGATGAAAGACCCACCCAGGAAATTACTGTTGCGGCAAGTAATGTTGATACCCTAACCTATCAAGAAGGCAAAAAAGCTAACGTGGGTCGGATTATTGGTAATACTTTGCTGTTCGGCGTTCTGGGTGCCGTTTTCACCAAACCGGATAAGATTGCCCAAATTGAGGTAGGTTTCACCGGAAACTCTGATCCCGCAACGACACAGGTTTTGACCTTAGTAACCGAACGGGAATTGGGACTGACGTTAAGAAGCAATTTGGAACGATTAACGGGAATTTTCGCGGAAATTCCTGCCGAAGAGGAACCGGAACCTCAAGAAACAACAGTAGAGAATCCTGAGACTTCTTCAACAGATTTAGATGAATTCTGTGAGTCTTATCCACACAATTCGCGTTGTCAGAATTCCACGGATGAATAGAGAAGCTAGCGACTCAAGAACCTATTTTTGATCGTAAGGAAGGGCGGGTTTTGTTGTTCCGTCATCAGTAATAAGCAGATTGAGTGCCTAAACCCGCCCCTACAACTATGTGATTTCAGTTATCATTCTGTTTACCTCCATCACCCCATTCCTCCCCAAATCAGCCGCGCTACCCAAAACGGCGCTAAAGTCGCGATCGCGATCCAGTCTCCCCAGTGTAAACGAAGTTGATGCCATTGGACTCGATGCTGGTTGGGACTGGTAAAGCCACGCACCGTCATGGCTTTAGCAATTTGATCGGCTCGCATAAGTAGGTTTTCTAATAACCGTTCAGTCACCATGATCCAAACTTGGGCGCTGCGGCGAACTCCTAGCTTTTTCCAGTTAATCGCCCGAGTCCGAATCGAACGGACTAAATTTTGCACTTCCTCCAAAACTAAGGGAATAAAACGCAAGGATAAGGTTAATGTCAGAGCAATTTCTGTAACTGGAATATTCAGACGCCGTAAGGGAAGCATTAGACTTTCTAACCCGGCGGTAATTTCTTCGGGAGCGGTGGTGAGCAAGTAAAGATTGGTACTATAAATTAGTGTAAAAATTACGGTACTGACCCGAACCGCTAGATCCAATGAGCGACGGGTAATTGTCACTGGACCGGCTTCCAAGAGAATATATCTGTAGTCCGTCGGTTGGGGTAAATTGGTCAAGATAACGGTTTCACTCGCAGACGTTTCTGGAACCGATTCACGTCCGATGCCAAAGGGATTATACCAGGGTCTAGGTTGAGGCGATTCCTGTGCTGAGGTTTCAGCAGACTCAACCATGAGAATGTCCGCTTCCGGAAGCCGAGACTGATGATCAACCGCCAATCCATCGGGTGCGATCGCGGTGAGAATAAATACAAATACCGATAGCATCAGCAACCAACCCATTTGCTGACGCCAAACCCGTAACGGGATACGAGCTGACAGGGTGAACAAAATCAGTACCACAACAACTGCCACACGGCAATAGGGATTGGCTAATAACGGTACTGCCAAAAAGCTCATTAACCATATAAGTTTTACCCGAGAATCCAGGTAATGGAGCCAAGTTACAGGTTGTTCCAGGTATAGCCCTAACGGGAGCGATCGCAGTAAGTCCATGGTTTGTCATTTGTCATTTGTCATTCGTCATTCGTCATTCGTCATTCGTCATACTCGCTTTCATCGAGAAGCAAGCTACGTTAGTCAGCAAAAGGGAATGGGGAATAGGCAAAAATATGCCCTCGAAGGTTGTCAAGAATCAATGTATCCCATCTCACTATTGTTTTAACCATTGACCATTGACAAAGGACATAAGACAAAGGACAAATTAAACCCGAACGGCTCGATTAGCTCTGCTGCTTTCAACGTCGCGGACTTTCTTCCCACGCCATAATAGACGCAAGGGTGTCCCTGTAAAACCCAGTTGTTGGCGAAATTGACGCTCAATATAGCGGCGATAGTTTTCATTAAATCGTTTCGGATCATTGACAAACAGGGCAATCGTTGGGGGTTTAGTTTTCACCTGGGTGCCGTAGTAAATTTTGCCTTGGCGTCCTTGGCGGTTGGTGGGCGGGGAATGCCAGTTAATGGCTTCTTCAAGCACTTCATTAATCACAGACGTACTGACGCGGCGCTGGTGTTCGGCGGCAACAGTATCGACTAAATCGAGAATTTTGTCTACTCGTTTTCCGGTTAAGGCGCTGACAAAAATCATTGGTGCCCATTCAATAAAATAGAGGCGATTTTTCAGCAGTTTTTCGTATTCATAGATCGTATAAGTATCTTTCTCAATCGCATCCCATTTGTTTACCAAGATAACCGCCGCCCGTCCGTCTTCAGCAATGCGTCCAGCAAGTTTTTGGTCTTGTTCGGTAACACCATCTAGGGCATCAACCACGAACAGAACCACATCAGCACGGCGAATAGCTTTGAAGGCGCGATTAATGCCAAAAAATTCCGGTCCATATTCGACATTTTTCTTCCTGCGAATGCCTGCGGTATCAATAAGACGATAGAGTTGAGATTCAGTCTCGGTTTCTGGGTTTCCGGGGCGTTCGACAATCATATCAATGGCATCGCGGGTAGTACCAGAAACGGAACTGACGATCGCCCGTTTTTCTCCCGTCAGGGCATTTAATAGACTAGATTTACCCACATTCGGACGTCCGACAATCGCCACGTTGATTTCTGAGGTGTCGGGAAGCATTCCCACCGTGGGCAAATGGGTAATCAGTTGATCCAGGAGTTCCCCTGTTCCTGCACCGTGAATCCCAGAGACAGGAAAGGGTTCACCTAAACCGAGTTCCCAAAACTCAGCCGCTTGGATTAGTCCTTGTTGGGGAGATTCGCACTTGTTTACAGCCAGAACAACCGGGACAGGGTGCTGGCGTAGCCAATCTGCGATCGCATAATCGGCGGCGGTGGGACCCATTTGACCATCGACCACTAATATAGCGGCGCTGGCTTCGCTGAGGGCTGCCATTGCCTGTTCTCGAATCAGGGGCAGAAATTCGGTATCATCATCAAAAACCAACCCCCCGGTGTCTACAATCGAGTAATCCCGGTCTTGCCAGAACGCGGGTCGATAAGTGCGATCGCGGGTAACTCCCGGTTGATCATGGACAATCGCATCCATCACCCCGGCTAACCGATTGACAAGCGTTGATTTGCCCACATTCGGGCGTCCGATTACAGCAACTACTGGCAAACCCATCGTCATCCCCCTAACTTATAGGAAGCATTACGCTTCAGTCTTCCTATTGTAGCGACGTCAGAGGGAGTAGCTGATTCCTTTATCGGCTGGAATCTTCGGAAACGGCAATCATAGACAGCGTTTGACGAACTGAGGGGGAAAGAGGCGGTTGTACAATCTAGAAGACTACCCATCCAATCCACTATGCCCAAACCCGTTATTCCCCGCATCGAGCAACTGAGAGTCAAAAACTATCGTGCTTTACGCGATCTTGAACTGAAAAATATTACACCACTAACAGTCTTCTTGGGTCCCAATGGCAGTGGTAAATCCACCATTTTTGATATATTTGCGTTTCTCTCCGAATGCTTTCAATTTGGTCTACGTCGGGCTTGGGATCGGCGGGGACGGTTTCGAGAATTGCGAACTCGCGGGGCGGAGGGTCTCATATCCTTTGAGTTGAAATATCGGGAAAAACCACAAGCTCCAATTATCACCTACTACCTGGCAATTGACGAAGGTTCTCGTGGTCCTTATGTTGCCGAAGAATCTTTACAATGGCGACGAGGACAAAAAGGTGCGCCATTTCGGTTTTTGAACTTTAAGGAGGGGACAGGTGAAGTCATCAGCGGTGAAATGCCGGAAAAAGAAGACGAACGTATTTCTCAACAGCTAGACTCTCCTGATATTCTCGCCGTGAATACCCTGGGACAATTCGCCAGTAATCCTCGGGTGAGCGCTCTGCGTCGATTTATCAGCGGTTGGTATCTGTCTTATCTCACGGCTGATCATACCCGTAGCACACCCGAAGCGGGTACTCAAGAAAAGCTTTCTGAAACAGGTGATAACCTGCCTAATGTCATTCAATATCTAAAAGAACAGTATCCGGATCGACTCAATCAAATTCTGACAACCCTTACTCATCGGATTCCGCGCCTAGAAAGCATTGATGCAGAGATGATGCAGGATGGGCGATTGCTCTTACAAGTCAAAGATGCCCCATTTCAAAGACCCATTTTGGCTAAATTTGCCTCAGATGGCACCCTGAAAATGTTTGCCTATTTGACTGTTCTCTATGATCCTGATCCACCTAAACTCATCGGTATCGAAGAACCAGAAAACCATCTCCACCCTCGTTTGCTACCTGAGCTAGCCGAAGAGTGCCGAACTGCATCTGGACAAAGCCAGTTAATGGTGACGACTCACTCACCTTACTTTGTCGATGCTCTGCGCCCAGAAGAACTTTGGGTACTCTATCGTGATCAAGAGGGCTTCACTCAGGCGAAGCGTGCTGCCGATATGCGCGGTATTCCTGAATTTATGGCTGAAGGTGCAACCCTGGGTAATCTCTGGATGGAGGGATACTTTGAATTTGGTGATCC
>JGI12210J13797_11149586_pt1 | contig 10696 bp, 12 predicted proteins | sample ElkSlonscriptome_3_FD_13797 | JGI IMG/M metagenome (IMG submission 13797) | reverse complement strand
ATTTCGTTTAGCACTAGCCACTGATGCGCGTGGTCTTCCAGGTTGAGTTAGCAATTCCCAAGGGGCTTGACGTTGTGCTATTTCGATACGTAACGACTCTCGCTGAGTAAGAAATTCATTTAGGTTATCGGTTGCAATTTCAAGCTCTCGCTGAATGTCACTATATTGACGGGCAACGGATGAAAGCTGCTGAATACGCTGGTTAAGCGACTGAATAGCATCATCAACAGCCTGACCACGAAAACTAAGTTCTCTTATTCGGCTTGCCAGCAATTGCTGTATTCGCTGACCTTCTTGCTGAACAAGGGGAATAAGATTTTCTCGTTGAGCTTGAAGGGTTTGAATTTCTGGGCTTTCCTCGAGTAATAGGGCAGATTGCTGAGCGATCTGGCTATCTACACCTAAAACTTGATCTAGTAACTCACTATATCGAGGATCTTCAACTAATACTGTTGCAGCGGCTAAAGCACCATTTTGATTGAGTTCTTGCTGAAGGCTAGTATAAAGCTGCTGTGCTTCATCCAGTTGAACATTCAAGCTTGTCTTTTCTTGCTGAAGCCCACCAATTTGAGATGAAAGTTGTTCTCCCTCTAGTAAGGGATCAATTAAGTTATTCTCCTGCCGTAACGATTCGAGATCAGACTGGAGTAAATTAACTCTGTCCCTTAACTGAGGCAGTTGCTCGTCTACGAATGTAATGCCACGCTGAATATCGCTTTGGCGATCGCGAAGACTAAACTCGATATACGCATTTGAAACTTCCTCAAGCACATCATTCACGATACCGGGTTCTAAACCTCGATACGAAACTACTAAAATATCTTCTGACGTTGGCTTGACAGTTAGATTATTAAATAAACTTCTATAGGTGATGCGAGGGTATTGAGAATTAAGAGCTTGAACAATCGGCTCTAGAACACGAGGACTTTTAAGAATTCTCAATTTTGCTTCATCAACTGATGCTTCAAGATTTTCTTGATTGCTCAAAGTTTCAGGATTTAAATTAGAAATGATGCGTGTTTCCAGCGTTACGGATTCGGACAAAATTTCAAAGCTTGCTTCGTACGTTGGTTTATCTACGAGTGCTTTAAGAACTGCTCCAGTTGCAACGACTGTTGTAATTCCAGCAATTAAAAAGATGCGCCGACGAAAAACAGAAAAGATTTGCCCGAGTTCAAGGCCTCCTTCCTCTTCAATACCTTTCGCTGAAATTAGCTGTTCATCAGTCATATTTACATTCGTATCATTAAATTATTGAGTTCTAGAATAGTCAGAGATTGGTTAAAAGATTTAGAGCATCAGTACTCCTTATTTTTAATCAAATAATCGAATAATCGAAAACGGAGCAGTTATGAGGCTGAAAAAACGACCAATTGGACTAGCAACAGTTTCTAACGCATCTGAAACACTAGCTATAGCAGATCGCCTAACAATTATCACGTCACCATTTTGAAGAGCCGGATTTAACTCTTGATTAATCCCCTGCTCAAAGTCAACAGGAATTGAGCGTGCTAGAACAGTTCCATTTGGATTGAGACGGATTAAGTCTACAGTCCCTCGGCTTGCTCGGTTGTTGAACCCTCCAGCTGATAGAAGTCCTTGAGTCAATGATGAATTTGGCGGAATTTCTACAACCCCTGGTTTGTCGATTTCCCCAACAATATTCACTCTAATAGAGTCTGGGGAAAAACTTGCAGATGCTAACTGCGCAGACTCCTCCATATTATCTTCTTCAGCCGTTGGTACTATAATTGTGTCCCCTTCTTGTAGGGCTAAATCTTGCCTTAAATCACCAGTTTGCAGCAGTTGCCATAGGTTAACCTGGATTGTTTGATCAATTCCTTCTCGAGTATTCCGAAGAATTTGAATGTTCCGCACATCAGCCAGTGGCTTAATGCCTCCAGCAACTTGGATGGCTCGAGTAACAGTTGGAAGCCTGCCAGCTCCCTGTGTTTGCCCTGTCTCTCCTGCCTCTCCAGTCTGAGCACTACCCGTTACCGTATGCGAGCCTGGACGAAATACTTCTCCAACTACGGCAATATTTATTTCCTGATTGTCGTCCCCAGCAAAGCTTAGGGTTGGTAGCTCAGCCAAATTTTGAAGATCGGGACGATCAGCAGCAGGAACAACAATTGTATCGCCATCGCGAAGAGTAATATCTTCGCTTAGACCTCCCACTCGGAGCAACGTTAGCAAGTTCACAGTAATAGCACTGGCACCGTTCAAACCTTGGCGACGTATCTCTATTTGACTGAGATCTGCAGATAAACGAATGCCTCCAGCTTCTTCAAGAACTTGAGTTAGTGTCGGAAATTCTGTGTCTGATGAGCTGATAGTGTAAGAACCAGGATGATTCACTTCTCCCGAAACACCAATTTGCAAAGAGCGCCGAGACAGCAGACTAAGAGATACCGTGGGTTGTCGTAAGATTTGGGAATAGCGTGATGCGATCGCCCTTGTAGCCTGCTCGAGGGTCATGCTGTCCACCGACACAGCTCCAATGACAGGAAGGTTCACGACACCACCAACCAAAACATCAAGCTCGCCACTATACTGGGGCAATTGAAAAACATCAACTCGAATGCGATCGCCTGCACCTAGCGTATAAGGGTCTTCTATCCGAGATACGCTACTGACACGTTCGGGCGCTGCACGCCCATCAGCCTGTGCGATCGCCCTCGGCACATATAGCAAATATAAAGAGGAGCACGTTAGAGATACGACAACGGCTTCAGAGATCCAGCGCTGAAGGAACTTGAAATCCTTAACTGTCGTTATTTTCAACTGGCAGCAACAAGTTCTCATAAAGTTGTCATCTAAAATTAATGAACGTTCAGTATATTTATAGCGAATATTACGTAAACCTCTATCTGTACAGTTCTAGCCGAAAAGTGAAAAACTCGCATGTCTTGTAGATCATTTTTGGCCTTTCTCAAGAATTTCCTAGGGCTCCAACCTTAGTGGTGCAGAGAAGTCCTGAAATTCCTGGTATTCCTAGAGTCTCAAGCTAGGACTGAGGTGATAGTAGGGGTATTCCATGAGAAGCTTAAGTTCCCCAACTCAAAGTTAGCTCAATGGAAACACCCCACCTCTATCGTCAACTGATGAACCAACTGAGTCAATGGGTAGTGCCCAAAGACCAGCGCCACCTGCAGGGCGTTGCAGAGGCAGTCGCTGCCATTCTGCAGTCGCAAAGTGCTTGCTTCGGGAAGTGGATGAGCTACCTGAGCCACCGAGACTGCGAAGCTAGGGCTCACATGGAGCGTCTGAGCAACTTGGTTCACAACCCGCACATCAGTGCAGAACGATTCTATGCACCGCTTCTAAGCTACGCTTTGCAAGCGTTTGACGGTAGCGCCGTGACCCTGACGCTAGACACCAGCATGCTATGGGAGCAGTTTTGCCTGGTCGAAGTCACCCTCGTCTGGGGCGGACGCTCGTTCACCTTGGCTCAGGTGGTGTTAGAGCACAAGAGCGCCAGTGTCGCCTTTGAGGACTACCAACAGGTGCTAGCGGCGGCCAAATCGCTGGTGCCTCCAAGCTGCGCTGTGACGCTGCTGGCTGACCGAGGCTTCGCCCACAAGGACTTGCTAGTTTGACTAGAGCAATGCCAGTGGCAGTGGGCGATTCGGCTCAAGTGTGACATGCAGGTGCGCCTTGCCCGTGGGGTCACTCGCTCAGTGAAATCCCTATTCCCCGCCGCAGGGCACGCCTATCTGCTGCACAATGTCACCGCTTTAGGGGACATCCAAGGAAAAATCCATCCCCTAGCTAGGCAGGCGTCGGCACGATTTCGACGAACCACTTTTCTAGCCCTGGTACTCGCTGCAGGTTCTGTTCGAATTCCATCATGGCCTTTTGAGTGAGTTTCACGCCTGTGTGATAAGTCTGTGTGACCAGGCTGACCGTAGGATGATGTCCCTTGAAGGTGAGTGCTTCAGCGAAGCGGATCACCGTTTCGACGGAGTCCAATAGGCTACCCTGCCAATGCTGTTCTAACCAACCGAACGTGCGCTTGACCGGATTATATTTGCTGTGATAGGGCGGATAATAGGCCAACTGAATCGTGAGTTGCTCCTGCTGGGCAAGTGCGACTAATCGCGCCATAAATTGAGTGCGTCGGGAGTGATTTTCAGGGCCATTATCCGCGTTGATCACCCAACGATGGATGTGAGGGAAGCGAGCTTTAACCTGCTGCCACCAGTCTTCTAGGCGATCCACAATGGCATCAGCCGTTAGTTTAGAGTACACAAAACTCAACCACAGGTCGTTGGAGGCAGGTAGAAAGATGCCGAATGGCGTTAGCGTCTCAGTCGGCTTAAAGTCATGGTCAACCGCCTGGATCGGCCTCCGATTTTTTTCCCCCACGGTCATAGTCACCGATTTTGACCGTCGCCTTGGCATCAATGGAGAGTCGTAAGGTGTGTTCATCGGCATCCGCCGCCTGATTCACGTCATTGACGTTGGCAAAAATCGCTTCCGTTTCAGCGATCACCTTTTGAGGCTTGGTTTTGGCCACCCGCTTGAGACGATACCCAAACTGATTCAGCCGCTGCCGGATCACTTCTTCGGTCGGCAGATCCGCATCACAATAGCCTTTTTGGCGGATGAGTTGACGGCGCACCTCGGCGGCACTGAGACGGGTATACAATCGCGAACTCGTTAAGCTCGGGTCAGCCTGGGGTTGCGGCTCAACAATGGCTCTGATGTCATCCCGCAACTGGAGTAAGCGGGCCTCTACAGGCTTTCGACCCCGGTGCTCGAAGGCATCTCGGATGGAGCCATGCTCCAGCTCGTAGAGACCTTTGCGAATCGTGCCTCGGTTCCACCCCAGCTCTCGCTCGGATTAGGCTTGACCGCCGGGGCCTAAGGCTTGAACGACTTGCGCCATAAACTGACGTCGCTCAGTACCTTTCAGTCGTTTGGCCGTGTCTTTGAAGATACTTTTCAGAGGGGCTGTTAATTCTAGAGCAACACCTGACAGCTTTACCTGAAGACGCTCAACATAGATTTAGTATCTTAACGGATGGTTATTTGGTTGGACTACTCTTAATCTCTCGAATCAACAGATTGCCCAAGAGTTGAGCCTGCACAAAGATGATGTGCATCAGATGACCCGCGAGTTGCGCCAAGCGATAGCAGAGCACCGGCCAGAGGTTCAGCTATCAGGAACGGTTGAGTTCAATGAAGTCTAGACACGGCGGGTCATCAAGGCCAGCCTGAGAAGGTTAAAAAAGGTCGCCACGGGCGACGGCGGAAACTCAAAGGGGTTTTGGGGGAGAGGGACGCTCGAAAAAGAGAAACCGCCCATCTTCGGAATGATTCAGCGGGGCAGAGGGGTGGTTATCAAGATGTTGGAAAATGATCAGCAGAAAACTATCCAACCGATCATTCAGGCGATCGCACGGGTAGTTGAGCAGCTTCAAAGACTATAGTTACCAGAGATGCTGTTCCCAGTCTGACCACTGAGCCTTAATACTCTCTAGCATCCACCCACCCACGGTGACGGAGGCTTCATGAGAAGCATAGACAATCCAATCTAAACAGTCAGATGTCCAATAGCCCTAATAGCCATTGTATAGCGGTATGCAGGTTGGTCAAGCACAGTAGCAACCATGGGTGAACCAATGATGCACATCCTGTTAGGTAATCAGAGCGATCCCCCGAGTGACAGCAATTCTCAGTATGGCAATTCAACTTGTATTGGGCGGGATGTCTCGCTCTAGACCTTTGAGCATGAAGGTGAGCAAGTGATCCCAACTGTCGAAATACATGTATCGGGTTAATGCCCGCAAGTCATCAAAGAAGGTCTTGCGGGTGGGCAAGTGAGATCGCAGCAGCTTGTACTTCAAGTCGAGCAACTCTAGCAACGTGTGGAATAGCAGAGACAAGATGTTGAGAGTCGCTAGCAACGAGAAGAGATGCTGCTTTCCATGCCCAAAATTGTGTTCCAGGTTGTAGCCCTTAGTTTTAAGGGTGTTGTTATTCTCATTCTCCACCTTCCAGCGGGTACGCCCGGCTAGAACGATGTCTGCTACATTGTCATTACTTAGAAGGTGATGGGTAGCAAACGAATTTTTATAGGTCACCTTACCGTCAGGACGGCTGACTGTGACCTCGCACCAGTTGACCAACAGGGCATCATCACTATCTCTCAGGGGCACTCCGTTGAGATAACGATAGGTGTAGGTCTCCTCAACTTTGCCGGTCCACCGCTTCGTGATAACGGTCGGCAGGTCAATGCCCTCCAGATGCTCGTAGAGAGTAGTGTGGGATTCCGGACGACATACCAGGATGAAGTTGAATTGTTGGGCTAAAAGCTGCTGACACAGGGGTTGGTGGCAATAAAGGTCATCCCCTAAAACAGTTACGTTCAGATCACTCAAGCGTTTCCCATGCTGCGCCAACCAGCGTTTTGCGGCGGCGTTCTCACAGTCCTGTTTGTCATGGCCATCTTGAGGGCTGATGAATTCGGGCACCAACGGAATCACGTGAGTTCGCCCCAGACAGACAATCACCGGGGTGATGACGCTATGGAAGTAGTGGGTCTCCCCCGGCTTCAGGGTGCGCTTTGAACAGTGCGAGCCGTGGATCTGCTCGCACTGAAGTATTCGGTGCCATCGATGGCCAACAACAGGGTGTCCGCTACCGAACGGAAGCCCTCCAACTGCCCCCGCTATTCTAGCACCTGCAAGATTTCCTCAAACACAGGGAAAACGTGCTTAGGGGCTACGGCATCTAGTAGGTCCCGGATTTGGTTGTCGCTGGGAATCTGATGCACGCCAAATAGGCTTTGGGCATTGCTTTTGCCTTTGCGGCCCGCCATCATGCGCTGATAGGCCAGAAATGAGAGGGTTTGGGTGAAGAAAACGCTAAATGTGCTCAAGGCTGCATCTTCCATCCCGTAGCGGGTATTTTTGCCTGTGCGCTTGTCCGGTAGCGAGGACAAACGCTGGCGAAACGAACCGACTATGGTGTCAAACAAACCCCGTTCTCTCAACGGTTCTGGCTCTCTTAGATGTCATCATAATACAGGCATTCCCAGGACTTGAACAGCTTTGCGCCATACTGAGAATTGCTGCCTGAGTGATTGCTTCATGCAACGCACCCAAAGTTCGTGCTTCAACCGATCTCAAATACCCTTTCAATTTCGACCACAAGTTCTCAATCGGATTGAAGTCTGGTGAATAGGGTGACAGGTAAATCAGTCGTGCCCCTACCGCCTCAATGGCCTGCCTCACCCCGTCTACTTTATGAGCCGGCAAGTTGTCCATAACCACTACTGCTCCAGACCACAGGCAAGGGCACAGGAGCGTTTCGATAAACCACAAAAACACATCGCCAGTCATGCTGCCTGTAATGCTCAGCCCCTCAAGAAACCCTACCTTGAGGCTCATTGCACCCAGGATGGTGAGATTTTTGCCTCGACCCTTCGGTTGTTTAGCATACGCCCGTTGACCTCGCTGTGGCCGCCCATAAAGGCACACCATGGCTACGTTAACGCCCGTTTCATCAAGAAACACGAAATCTTCAGCGCTCACCTCTCCAATGCATTGCCAATCGTCATTGCGTTGTTGCTGTTTGGTGTCGCTGTAAACTTCACTTGCCTTGAGACTTTTTTTTCACGTGATGCCCAGTTTGCTGAGGATCCGACTGATGGTGCTACCGCTGACGTGGGTTCCTGTTCGAGCAGCTAAGCGCTCAGCCAGTTGAACCAACGTGGCGTCGTTATCTGCATCGACTAACTCTTGTAACACCTGATGATGAGTAGATTGAAGCGTGGGTTGAGATCCCCCAGCACAGGGTTTAGGAGCAATGCTGCCAGTGGCTTGATAGTGTTTGACTAGTAATCGGACACTATCTTGGCTCACTTGAAATCGTTTGCCGAGTTGTCGAATTGCCCCATTACCTTGCTCGTAAAGAGTAACGATGCGATGACGTAAATCAGCGGAGTGAGGACGCATAGGCATGACCAGTACAGTACAAATGAGCGTACTGCATAAAGCTGCACACCGCTATATTTAGGGTCAAACAGCAGCCCTTTCAAGGTGGTAGTGGAGGTTGCTTGAGGAGTTTTGCCGTGGAGACGTGAGGCTTTTTGGGATTGGGCTTGCGCGGCGGCTTTTTCTTCTTGGATCCTCTGGGCGTTTTCTGAACCGATGCTAAATGAACAGGGGACGCCAACTGCTGTAACACCTCGGCCAATTGAGTGCTTGATAGCGTTTCAAACACGACCCACTGCTTGGGTTCAATGGCAATCATCATGCCGCGATACACATGCTGGATTTCATCGACTAAGTAGAAGTCGGATAACCCCGCTTCAATTTTGCCAAATCCATGCACGCTCCCTAATGCCGCTCGAACCACTGCCAAAATGTTGGCGGCGACCAAGGACATCGCAAAGCAAAACAAGGCAGCTTTGGGATAAGCCAACGTCCGGATTTCACCCTCAAAGTTGAGCGTCACGGACTGAAAGAAGCCTTCAATCGTCCAGCGTCGCCGATACATCTGGGCAACCTCCAGCGCACCAGCCGTTTCCTGGGCAAGGGGGGTGAGCATCGCTACCTCCGTGTCCCCATCGCGGATGGGTTGATCCAATCGCATGACAATCCGGCGCAGGGTCATAGAGCGCCCCTCCTGTTGCAGGATAATCGGGTGCTCCCACACAACCCCACACTCAGTGCGACCTACTTCCTGCAATTCAGCCCGAGCCTGATAGGGAAGATTGCCGTGCTGGCGAATCACAAAGCTGGCTTGGCGTTGGTGCAAACCGAAGAGAAACCCCAACGTGCACAAGTTGCGGTTCCCAACCCACAAGTCATCCGCCTCGACACTCTGCAACACCTCACCCAGCAAGGCTCGCTCCTGGGCATGGCCATCTTCACAAGGAAACACATCGGTGGCCAGATGCAATTGGGGTTGAAGTACCACTAGGCTTTTGCCAGATGGCGGGGCGGCAGCTTCATCGCGTAAGGCTTGGAACCGATGCTCAGTGGCGGCCAACCACAGACCATCAACAATCTTGACGCGATAACCCGCAACCCAAGCCTCCGCCTCGGCTCCCAGTTGCCTGACAATATCGGCCATTGGTGTTGCCGTTTGCCCCACCAAGGCATGACTCAGTCCGGGTTCAATGCCGTTCAGCTTGCCATAGAAGGCACTCAAGCTGACGGTCATATCTTTGGCTTTAGGAGATTTCCAGAAAAGAAATTACCCTGAAGCTGGACGAATGAGGATGTCCCACTTGGGCAACAGAGGGTTGCGCTCTAAGCGTGCCTCAATGGCTACCATGGCCTGTTTGGACAGGGAGATCCCTTTTTGATAGAGCGATGAGTTGAGGTGGATAACGGGTGGGTTCCCTTTCCAGGTCATACTCTGCGCCCAAGCCAGCATCGTCTGGACATTGATGAGTTGAGAGCCATTCCAGTGCTGCTCCAGGATGCCCCAACAGCGTACCCTTCGGGAAGTCTGCGCCTACAATGGGATTGTACTTGCTGTGATAGGGCGGGAAGTAGAGCAACTGTAGGGGTTTGCCGATGTGGTCAACCCAAGCCACCATGCGGTTGAGAAACTGAGTGCGAACCCCACTGCTCTCTGGGCCATTGTCGACTTTGAGCTGAATCAGCGGCATGGCCTGTTGAGCAGCAGGGGAAAGTTGATCCCACCAACCGCTCAAGACATCAGCAATGAAATCATTGGTTTTATATGAACGGCCAAACTCGATGTAGAGGGAGCCGCTAACTTCATCGACAATCCCGCAGGGAATATATTTCTCTTTAGCCTCCATATCATGGTCACTGGCCTGGGGGTCGCCTCGCGTTTTTCCACTCCGAGGATAGGAGCCTAAGCTGACGGTAGCCTTGCAGTCGATGCTTCGGCGGGCCGCCTGTTGAGCCTTGGCGGATTGGTCTTTGGCGTTGAGGTTCTCAAAAATTAGGTTCGTTTCGGGGAGTTTTTTTGAGGCTTGGCTTTGACGACTGTTCGGAGTCGATAACCCAGTCGATTCAACACCACCGCCATGGTGCTGGGATCTGGCAGCACGTCAGATGAAAACCCTTGGGCCTGAAGTTGCAGGCGAGCTTCAGCGGCGGTTAAGCGGGTGTAGGCGATTGAACGCTTGAAACTAGGATCCTGTTGGCAATGGGTTTCGGCTAAGACCCGTAAGGCTTCGGCGGCTGCGGGGTAACGCTCTTCCCACCGCTTGGTTCCCCCAAGCCCTGATTGGGAACCCGCACAAATCAGGCCGGTGCGTTTCTCTGCTAATCCCAACGCTGTCGTGTGACGCCCCCAACCCAACACCTTTTCGGCTAATCGAGCCTTCCCATCACAGTATTTCAGCATCATCTCGGCTTGGAAGGCTCGACGCGCGGATCCCGTTAAGCTCTGCGACGCTAGGCGCAAATCCGCAATTTGAGATGCACTGAGAGTCCCGCTTGCTTCGACTGGTACACGTTCCATCGCGTTCCCTCACTGCTCATATAAGGCCAGTTTTACCTTACCGCTAGGGGAAACTATTTTCTAGAAGCCTCCTTAGCTTCTCATGGAATACCCCTACTATCACCTCAGTCCTAGCTTGAGACTCTAGGAATACCAGGAATTTCAGGACTTCTCTGCACCACTAAGCCTCAGGAGGGTAGACGCGCGGTTGAGGGTCTTCTCAAAACTAGCGATGGCAGTCTCGGCATCGCTAGTTTTG
>JGI12210J13797_10401525_pt1 | contig 10697 bp, 5 predicted proteins | sample ElkSlonscriptome_3_FD_13797 | JGI IMG/M metagenome (IMG submission 13797) | reverse complement strand
TCTGGATGACGAGTGCGGCCGGATTCGATCCCACGACCGCGCCGTCGGGTGCGGCCCTCGACGCGGTGTCGCCGCTGCGCGGGATGGATCCGGGGGTGATGCGGCTCGGCGAAGAGCGCGTGCGGAGGATGATGCACGCCCAGGGCCTCTGCTTCGGCCACGACGAAGCACCCATCGGAGGCAGCGCGCAGCTCACCGGGATGGCCCAGTACTTCGCCGAGAAGTACCCGGCCACGGAGTACGATGCCATGGCGCGCGGAGAGCTCATCTACCGCGACCTTTGGATCGAGGCCTACAAGGGCATCGCAGTCCACGAGATGGGGCACTCGCTCGGGTTGCTGCACAATTTCGCCTCGTCGTGGGACGCGGCCAACTACCACCCGGGCTATTGGCAGCTCCGCACGCACGAGGGCGTGAGTCAGGCATCCTGTGAGGGGCAGCCGAGGACGGGAGAGACGAGCACCGCCGCTGGGGACGATTGCATGGGGCCCCGCTACCTCGATCCGGAGACGGACGACGAGCTCGGCCTCGCCGGCGAGCCCCGCCCGGCCATCACCTACTACGGCAACAGCTCGGTGATGGAGTACTCGCTCGAGCGCTTCGGTGAGACCATCGGCCTCGGTCAGTACGACGCGCATGCGATGAAGGCGCTCTACGGACGCGTGCTCGAGACCTACGACGACCTCGACCACGGCGGACTCGCCGATTCGGCGGCGGAGGCCATGGCACCGCGGCTCAGCTCGCAGCTCGGCTCCGACACCCGGGTCACGCGGTTCGACGGTCCTTTCGCGGGCCAGCGCTTCCCCAAGCCCACCCACTACACGGAGCTCGGGCGTCTCCTGCAGGTCTACGATGCGGGGCGCTGCCGCGAGGCCACCGAGGCGGAGAAGGCCCGCGCCGGGTGGCGCCTGGTGCACGGCAAGGTCTGTGCGCCGCCTCCGCGCGACCACGCCGCCTGGCAGGACTTCGAGCACGGCCAGGTGTTCGAAGGCTGGGAGGACACGATCGCGCCTTGGGTCCGGACGCGCGCCGATGCGGGTACTGGGGGAGGCAAGGTCCGGTGGGCCTACCGCTACGGTGCGACCTTCAACTCGTACTTCCACACCCAGAACTCGGACGCAGGAGCCGACGAGTACGAGGTGACGAAGAGCGCCATCGACGTCTTCGAGGGGCGCTACCCCTGGACCTACTTCCGCCGTCAGAACCGAGAGTACGTGTACAACGCCCTCCCGATGCGGGCCTCGGCGCGACACTTCGAGCAGCTACGGGCCTACCATTGGCAGGCCGCCAATCGCAACGCCCTCTTCCGCTCGTTCAGCGACGCCGAGTGGGAGGAGATCAGCGGCTCGGATGATTGGCACCGACCGCTGCTGATGGCCGAGACCGAGATGTTCGAGGCCCTCGCCCGCTACATCCTCATGCCGCAACCCGGCGACTACGCGCCCTTGGCGCAGCCGCCGGTCGATAGTGGCCGAGCCATCTTCGACCTCGCGGGTTTCAATCAGACCCCGCTCTTCTCGGTCGACGCCGTCGACGGTCGCTTCGTGGACCAGCAGTTCAACAGCAACCCCGATGGCGGAGGCTCGTGGAACTACCTCGAGTGGATGGAGCACGCGGGCTTTGGTGTGGAGAAGACCCTCGCGGCCATGGCCATGGCCGACGGACGCGCCGTGCTCGCGACGATCAACCGGGAGAACTACCTCGACGGCCGCGCGGTCAACATCAACTTCCGGAGCGACATGCCCCAGGCGGTCGACCGACTCCTCGGCGGGATCCTCGCCGAGGACTGGGAGAGCGTAGCGCCCTACACCACCGATGAAGGAGCGGCGGCGAAGGTGAACCTCACGCCACTCCACATCACCGATGAGATGCCGTCGCGGCCGGCGTCGGCGAACGTGCTGTTCCCCAACGTGGGGTACAAGCAGCAGCTCGGGGTGCTCATCTTCTCCCACATCTACAGCCGAATGAATGGTGACCTCACCCTCTCCAACAAGCTGCGCCTCTGGATCGACGGTCAGCTCGGCGAGGTGGAGATCCCCGACGCCCAGCAGGTGCGCTTCCACGACCCGACCAGCGGCTACACCTACGTGGCGCGCCGCTACGGCGATGACGTCATCGATGGCAAGACGGTCGACGCGGGCATCGCGTCGCGGATGGTCTCACACGCCAACGAATTGGCTGCCGTCGCCTACCAGGTGGAGGAGGTCGACGGAGAGCTGAGCTTCGACGCCTTCGGCCGTCCGGTGCTCGTGCTCGACAGCGACGGACACCCGATCGTCATCGATGCCGATCGGGAGGCAGAGCTGCGTCGCTACGTCGGTCTGATGGATGCGGCCCGGCAAATCGCGGCCCTCGTGGGCTACGGCCCACTCTGAGCGCGAGGGAAACGCGAAGACGCGCGGGGTGAGCCAGATGCTCGCCCCGCGCGTCGTTTTCTCGTCTGGCTTGGTGGCCGTCAGAACAGGGGGTTCAAGAGGGTGACGAGGCCGTCGTTGCTGGGGTCGACGGCGACGACGTCGCCATCACCGTCGCCGTCGAGGTCACCCACGACGAAGGAGGCCGGCGCGGTGCCGATGGGGGCGCGGACCACGAGGCCGTTGAGGCCGTTCTCGACCCAGACGAGCTCGTCGGTCGTCGCGTTCCGGAGGACGACGTCGGTGTCGCCGTCACCGTCGAGGTCACCCACGGCGAGCTTGGCGCCGAAGTCGCCGTCCGCGACTGTTTGCTGCAAGCTGAAGCTCCCGTCGCCGAGGTTTTCGTACCAAACGGCGTTGCCCCCACGGATGCCGACGATGTCGTCGTCACCGTCGTGGTCGAGGTCGGCGGTGTAGATGGAAGAACCCAGGCCACTGGTGTCGATGGTGCTAGGCGGAGCGAAGGCGCCTCCGAGGTTCTCGTAAACGGTGAGCTCCGCCGCGGACACGACGAGGTCGAGGTCGTTGTCACCGTCGATGTCTACGGCGGCCATGCCCGGCCCCGAGAAGGCGTTCGACGCGAGGCTGTCGATGGTGATGGGGGCGGCCATGCTGAGGCCAGCGTCGTCGCTCGTGTTGAGCGCGAGGACGAGCTGTTGGTTGCTCCGGTCGAACGCGACGATGTCGGGGCGGGCGTCGCCGTTGACCGGCATGACGATGAGGTGGGTGTAGTGCGCGGCGGAGACGAAGGTTTCGTTCGCGTAGTCGTCCTGCCCGAGGTTCTCCACGAAGACGAGGTTGCCGGGGACGTTGCCGCCCGAGACGAGGTCGAGGTCGCCATCGCCATCGAGATCGGAGAGGTCGTGCCCGTGGGGCTTGGCCGAAGTGGACACCGAAGGCCCTTCGGCGAGTAGCCCGCTGGCGTTGGTCCACTCGACGAGGCGTCGCTGGTTGTGATGACGCGTGACCACATCGAGGTCACCGTCGGCATCCACGTCGCGCAGGATGGGAGCGGACGTCCCGGCGAGACTGCCGGCGCTGGCGGCTTCGTTCCAAGCCCCCGCCATGAGGTTCAGAGCTCCATCACAGGTGCCGGAGCCATCGCTGTCGCCGGTGGCGTCGTCGCCGTGGCAGAGGTCGCGGTCGTCGCACACCGCGTCTCCATCCAGGTCGCCGGACGCGTCGTCGCCGAGGCAGGCGTCCTGGTCATCGCAGAGCCCGTCGGCGTCGGAGTCACCGCTCTCGTCGTTTCCGGCGCAGGCGTCCCGCTCGTCGCAGATCCCGTCGGCGTCGGAATCCCCGGTGGCGTCGTCGCCGGCGCAGGTGTCGATGTCGTCGCACACGCCGTCCTCGTCGGTGTCACCGGTGGCGTCGTCGCCGGCGCAGGCGTCGCCCTCGTCGCAGATCCCGTCGTCGTCGTCGTCTCCGGCGGCATCGTCTCCGAGGCAGAGGTCCTGGGCGTCGCACACGCCGTCCTCGTCGACGTCACCCGAGGCATCGTCGCCCGTACAAAGGTCCACGTCATCGCACACGTCGTCGCCATCGACGTCGAGGCAGGCGGCGGGGTCGTCTCCGGCGTTGAAGAGCTCTCCGCCACCGCACGCGGTGAGGAGGAGGGAAAGGCAGGTAAAGGAGACAAGCTTGGGGTGGGTCATGACGTCGTTCTCGCGTTTGGGTTGGTTCGGGGGCCCAGGGGGGCCGAGGGTCGACTCCACCTCGGAGGAGATGGGCCAATGACGGTCGCTTCGGCCCGTGGGCCGAGGCGGCGTCGTGTCATGACCCGAACATGGGTCGCACCTCGCCGAGCTCCACTTAATCGGAGTTAAACGAGACCGTCGCTGCACGGCTGCTGCCGAGCAGGCGACGACCCGCTTGCCTCTCGGGCGGTCGGGAGGGGACGCTCAGGTGGTGCGCAGCCCGGTGATCTCGGTCGGGGTATACGCGGCCCAGCGGGCGGGAATGCCGGAGTCGATCTCGTAGGCGGCCAGGGCCTGGTGGTAGACGTCGGACGGGATGAGCGCCTGGTCGTACCAGCCGGGGTTGAAGCGGCCGCCGCCCCCCACGATCGCGTGGAGGCTGTGCGCCGAGTCGTGGTTCTTGCCGTACTCGGTGCCGATGAGCACCAGGGTGTTGTCGAGGGCGGTCTGACCGTTGACCTCGGTGATCCCGTCGAGCGCGGCGAGGAAGTGGGTCAGCTGCTTGATGACGAAGTGCTGGTAGATACGAATCGAGGCTGCGTCGTACTGGTGGATGATCTTGTCGTGCGGCGTGCCGTTGTCGAAGAGGCTGGAGAAGTCGAGGCTCGAGCCGAGGGCGCTGTAGTTGCCCATGAAGCGCACGTGGCCGCCGCCGCCCACCATGAGCTGGCTTCCGAAGCGTAGGAGGTCGCAGGAGACGCCGATGGCCATGATGTCGCCGATGAGCTGCATGGCCGACTCGGCCACCGCGTGGTCGATGGCCGGTGCACCCGCCCCGGTCGGGCCGCTGGCGGCGTCGTAGAAGGAGTAGCCCCCCGGGTCGGCGGGCTCGCTCGGGACGGTGCAGTCCCCGAGGGGCATCGAGCCTTCGGTGGGGGCGAGGCGGTTCTCGGCGTCGCGCAGGGCCGCGAGGTGGTTCTCGATGCGCGCTTTGGACTCGGCTCCGAGCCCGCTGCGATCGGAGACGAGCGACTGGTACTGGTCCACCACGCTGTCGAGCACGCTGCGATTCACGTGACGTCGAACCAGTTCTTCCGGGTCGGGCTCGCCAGTCATCGGCGGCTGGTAGCCACCAAAGATGGCGTCGAAGACCCGGGTCGGTCGTCGCTCAGGCCGCGCGCCCGGGCTACCGTCGGGATTCCACTGGCGCGTGAACTGCGAGTCGGCGCCCGTACGCGACCAAAGACCCGCGGAGAGCTCGGGCACGCTGACGTTGGGTACCCCGTTGGGGTGTAGCGCCTGCTTGGCCACGATCTCCATGCTGGGGCCCCCGGCGTGGTAGCCCGAGCCGCCATCCTGTTGAGGGACGCCGGTGAAGAGGCTCGCCGACGTGCTGAAATGGGGTGTCCCCGAGGCGGCGAGGGGGCCTCCGTCGACGTTCCGGAAGAAGGCGGTCTTGCCGATGAACGGCGCGAAGGATTCGAGCGGACCGTTCAGCTCCTCGAGCTGCATGGCGTGCTCGATGCCAAGCCCGAACGACATGGTGAAGAGCCGGGTCGGCAGCATGTCCTGCGCCCGCGCCTCCCGCGGCAGGAGCTCGGGCAGGAAGGGGAGCGCGATGGCGATGCTGCCCGCGCCGCGCAACAGGGCGCGCCGGCCCAGCCTATGGTTTAGCGTCTTGCGCCTGCGACTCCATTTGCTCACGGCGTCACCACCTTCTGCGCGCGCAGCTGGGGGCTCAGCGCGACACTGCGCACCAGCTCGTCGAAGGTGCCCTGGTCGAAGACCTCGTAGGCCTTGCCGATGGCGTCCTGCGCGCGGCCGACGTCATGCCCGGTGGCGTACTCCATCATGTTCTGCACCAGGCAGCGGCCCACGCGCTCTGTGTCGCGGAGACCGGTCATGAGCTGAGTGGCGTCGTCGAACGAAATCGCGTCCTGGTACTCGATCTCGGGCAGCTCGCCATCGCTGTACAGGGCACGGCCATCCTCGTCGGTACGCGTGTACTGCCCGGCGATGTCGTAGCGTTCGAAGGCGTAGGCGATGGGCTCGAAGACCTGGTGGCACCCCTGACACTCGATCTCGAGGTTGAAGCGAAACTGGCTCGCCTCGCGCGGCGTCAGCTCCTCGGTCTCGGCCGCCGTCTCTTGGATGCGGTTGAAGGCTTCTTCGTTCGACGGCGGGGAGACGATCTCGATGCAGAGGATGCGCTGGCTCATGAAGACGCCGCGACCCACGAAGGAGGTGGTGCCCATCGCGCCCAGGAAGCTGGGGTGGGTCGTGATGCCGAAGCGCTGCTCGAGCTCTTCGCTTTTGTAGGCGGCCATGCCGTCCTTGGTGGTGGTGGCTCCGGCAAGCTGGGCCACGGCCGGGGTCATCCACAGCTCGTCGGTGGTCAACATGTCGAGGATGGGGCCCGCGGTGGATTCCACGCCCGACAGCCGCTCCATGGTCGTGAGCAGGGATTGGCGCAGCTCGTCCTGGACGGCCGGCTCGGCGTAGGCGAAGGGGGCGGTGGAGATGAGGGTGTAGTCCGACCAGAAAGAGGCGCGGCTCCGGGCGTAGCGCGGGTCGGCCATCAACCGGTCGACCTGGGCGGCGAGGGCGTCTTTGTCGACGGCGCCTCCATCGGGGACGGTGGCCGCGAAGTCGAGCAGGGCCTCGTCGGGACCCGACTGCCAGAGGAAGAAAGACAGTCGCGAGGCGAGCTCGTAGCCGGAGATGGGGCGGATGACGTCGGGGTCACCCGCCGTCTCGTCCTCGAGGCGGTAGAGGAAGTCGGGGGCCTGCAACAGAGCCTGAGCGATGGCGATGGTGCCGTCGTCGAAATTCGCCTCGTTCAGGTCCGCCACGCCTGCGGCCAAGCCCGCGTAGTCGAGGACCTCCTCTTCGGCGAGCGGGCGTCGATAGAGCAGCCGTCCGAGGCCCCGCGTGAAGGCGTCGCGGCACGCAGGCGTGGCCTCGTCGCAGTCGCCGAAGTCTTGCCGCAGCTGGGCGGCGGAGAGCCGGTCGGTGACCGACCGTGCGATCTCCGCGTAGGCGATGACGTACTGGGTATTGAAGAACTGCCCCTCCGCGCTGGTCGCGTAGTGCGCTTCGGCGGGGATGTCGCGGGGCAGCTTCTCGCGCTCGTCGGGGGTGAGGGGGACGCCGAGCACGTCCTCGACCGCGTTCACGTACTGCTGGTCGTTGAGCCGCAGTGCGAGGGGGGTGGGCACGTAGTCGCTAGCGGCCACCTCGGGATCGGTTGGCGCGGGCCCGTCGGGGGCCGAGCCGATCTCACCGACGCAGGCGGCGGCGAGCAACGAGGCTCCCAGTGCGCCGACGAGTACAACCCCTCTCATGAGAGTCAGCGTCTCATGCGCTTGGGGAGCTCAGCAACGTCTCAATGGGCAAGCGAGCAGAAAGGAAGAACATCTGCATACCTCACGATTCCAGTGCCCCCGGAATCATCCCGTGGCGGATTCGAAGAGGGGTCTCACTCGATGCGTTCGGCTGTGAGGGTGGCGAGGAAGGGGATGAGGCCCCACTGCGCGGTCTCGCCGAAGGTCGGCAGCCAGAGCTCTCGCTCACCGATGACGGCCTCGGGATCGGGGGCGCGCCAGCCGTAGACCTGCATGACCTCGGCCAGGTCCGCGTGGCGTCCGGCATGGCCGAAGAAGGACCCGTGGGCCACGCCTCGAAGCGGCGGGGTCTTGAACTGGCCGCGGTGACGGGGCTCGGCCTCGGGTCCGAGGACGTCGAACCGGCCGAGGTCGGGCGCGCCCTGCACCCATCCGGGGAAGCCGACGTTGTGGAAGGCGTCGTCGGTGAGGCGAGGGCCCCAGTGGCACTGGGGGCAGCCCTGCTTCACGAAGAGACGCAGGCCGTACTTCTCCTCGGTGTCGAGGGCGTCGAGGTCGCCCGCGAGGTAGGCGTCGAGCGCGTTGGGGGCGACGCGCAGACTCCGCTCCCAGGCGGCGATGGCCTGGCCCGCCCGGCGGAAGACCTCGGTGATGGCGGCCCGCTCGGACGCAGGGAGGGCGTCGAAGACGGCATCGCACGGCTTGCCGGTGATAGGCCACAGGCTGTCGTCGGGGGCGGGGCCGAAGACGCGCTCGTAAGCGTCACGGTGGCTCGTGAGTACCTGGCGCGCCACGTAGGTGCGGCTGCTCGCCATCTCGGTGTCGTCCTCCATGGGCAGGAGCGACTGGTCCGAGAGGCTCGCCGCGCGTCCGTCCCAGAGCTGCCAGCGGGCGTGGGCCGCGAGGGTGACCGAGGGCACGCGCCTGCGTCCTGACGACGCGCCTTCTCCCACGGGAGCGTCGTTGTGGAGGTGGTGGTCGGGCTGATGACAGCTCGCGCACGCCACGCCGTCGGGCGAGAGGCCGGTGTCGAAAAACAGGGCTTCGCCGAGGGCGACGGCATCGGGGTCGTCGGCCACGGGGTTGTCGGGAGAGGGCGGCGGCGGTCCGGGGACGGTGGTGGTCTGCAAGAGGGCCCACTCGTTCTCGTCGAAGCCATCGATCGGCGTCGATGGCTTGGGCGCGAGCTCGAGGCGGTCTGCGACGTGGGTTCGCAGCTCGTTCGTGGTGGGATTGGCCATCGACGTCACCACCGTGAGGTCTCTCGTGTCGACCAGGAGCACGACGGGAAGCGGGCTGCGGTCGGGGAGCAGCGACGCCAGGGCATGGTCGGGATCGGCGCCCACGGGTGCGTCCACCCCGCGGGCCTGCCACGCGCGCGCCGCTTCGCGGGTCGGTACCCCATTGTCGCGGTCGCCGAGCACGAGGTCGAACCGGGCCAGTCGGGCCGCAGACTCGGCGCCGAGGAAGGCCTCCGTGGGGGCTGCGAGCCATTGGCACGTCCCACACCAGAGGCCGCCGGTGATGACGACGAGAGCGTGGTCGGTCGGGCCGCCCCTCAGGTCGGCGAGACGTAGTGTCGCCTCCTCGCCCTCTTCGTCGACGCCCTCGAAGCGACCGTCAGGCAACGGGACGCCCGCCGCCGTGGGCGTGTCTGCATTCGACGAGGGCGTCTCGTCGGTGCAGGCGCCGAGGCCACACAGGGCCAGGGCGAGGAGCGCGCACCTCGACGTCATCGGGGGAGCTCGAGCTTGTAGACCTGGGCTCCGACGGCGTAGCCCGTGCCATCCCCCGGGAAGCGGAAGCGGTTGATGGGACCGCTCAAGTTGGGCTCCTCTTCCCAGGTCTGACCGCCATCGAAAGTGCGATAGGCCGGGAGCGACGGGTCGTTGCTGACCATCCAGCCGATGTCCTCGTCGATGAACCCGGCCGCCAGCGCCCCGTAGGCGCGGTCGATGGGGAGCGGCAGCTCCTGCCAGGTTGCGCCCCCGTCGGTCGTCTTTCCGAACGTCCCGGGGCCAGAGGTGGTGTCTTGTACCGCGAGATACCCCACCTGTTCGCTGGGGAAGTCGAGCTTCCAGCAGAGCGAGCCGGGGGTGGTGGAGGTGAAGACGGGAGCGAACGTTTGGCCTGCGTCGGTGGTGCGGATGACGACGCAGGTCTGACCCGGTCCCATGCCCGCGACGACGCCTTCGGTGGGTGAGCTGAAGCGCACGTCGATGGCCATCATGAGGTGAGCGCCGAGGTCGATGCTGGTCCAGCTCGCGCCCCCGTCGGCGCTGGTCATGAGGTGCGACGGACCGTTGGCGCGACCGACGGCGAAGATGTGGTCCTCGTCGAGGGCGTCGAAGTTGCAGATCCCGCTCGGCGCGGGGCCCGTGATGTCGGTTACGGGCGCCCAGCTCGCGCCGCCATCGGTGGTCTCGTACATCACGTCGTCGTCCGTGATGGCGGAGCTCAGGCCCGTACCGAGGTTGCCCGCGAAGCCATGCATGGCGTCCACGAAGTAGAGAGCGCGGAAGAATGTGCCCTGCTGCTCCAGCGATGTGGTCCACGTGGCGCCCCCGTCTCGGGTCTCGTGGATGCTCCACTCCGGGCCGCTGGCCACGAAGCCGTGTTGGGCATCGAGGAAGAAGGCGTCGTCCTGCTTCGGGCCCCCGGTGAGGCTGGGCGCGCCGGGCAGCACCTCCCACGGCGTCTGGCGGACCCGATCGGCGAGGCTGGTGTCGGCGCCGCCCGCACCTCCGCCGCCGGCGGTGCTCGCGCTGGCGGTGCCCCCGCCGCTGCCGCTGGGCTCCGCGGCGTCATCGGAGCAGGCGGGCAACGCGAGGAGCGTGGTGACGAGGGGAAGCAGCCGCGGGTAGGTCATGCGCCTACTCATGCCGCGCGCGAGACCTCGACCCCAGTTAAACTCCGTTAAACCTCCCCTTCAAGGATGACGCAGCCCGTCGAGCAGATCCTCGTTCCTCACCGGGAATCCGAGCTGTTGCATGGCTTTCCGCTGGTGCGTCCCCTGGTGGGACGGAGCGGCGATCTGGCCGAGGTGGTGGGCTGGCTGCAGGGCGAGACCGAGGTGATCACCCTTCTCGGGCCCCCCGGGATCGGCAAGACGAGTCTCGCGACGTGGGTCGCGATGCGTTGGGGAGAGGCCGCTTGGTTCTGCGACCTCACCACCAGCCGCGATGGCCACGACCTGCGCCACGCGCTGCTGGCCGCCCTAGGCGAGCCGGCGGGCGATGGCCGGCGAGTCGAGGCTGCGCTGGCGGAGCATCGACCCCGCTTGGTCGTGCTCGACAACTTCG
>JGI12210J13797_11740192_pt1 | contig 10700 bp, 7 predicted proteins | sample ElkSlonscriptome_3_FD_13797 | JGI IMG/M metagenome (IMG submission 13797) | reverse complement strand
GCGCGTTCAGCGCGTCGGTCTTTATTCCGTTCATCTGGGGCGCTTACCAGACGATATGGCAACAGAAAACACCGCCCGGCATCCAAGGGCGGGTGCTGGCTGCGGAGAATATGATGCGCAAAGTGATGCTCGTAACCGGGTTTATGCTGGCTGGCCCGTTGGCAGATCGTGTCTTTGAGCCGGCTATGTCCGAAGGCGGACAGCTCGCAGATGTTTTTGGTACTTGGGTCGGTGTTGGGCCGGGTTCGGGCATCGGCCTGATGTTTCTTTGCACCGCGGCCATGGGGACAGCCTTTAGCCTTATTGGTTACACCCTCCCGGCTGTGCGTCGTGTGCAAGAGGAGCTTCCAGACCACGATGCACCTTATGGACCGATTGAGGATGTTACCGCCTCCATTCGCTATCCCACCTGATCCTCTGCTTGCGCGTCAACCAGGGATTGGAACTCGTCGCCTACTAAGTCAATGAGCATGACACCGCCCCCCGGAGTGACGCGCACATCGGCGTATTCCGCGTCGGCGTAGTCATCGGCTAAACCTTCCTGGAAGAAGAACGAGTCCACACCCACACGCACATCAGAGCCAGCAAGGCGATAGTTTATCAGTAGCTCGTCCTCTGCTAGGGCCGCGCCCTCATACACCCGCACGAACTGCGCCACGTTGTCCTCCCCAAGCCGCACGACGGTCTGCCCTCGTGATTCTGCTGGCGGTGTGTCTGCCCTAAGACCAAGCGCTGTCTGTAGCTCACGTTCTAGCGCGTAATCTAGACGCATGTAGTCTCCTTGGATCAGTGAGCGCGGGTCTACGGGGGCTAGCTCCATGTAGACCGGGGTTCCGTTTTCGATCCGGTTTTCAGCTTCCATGATGTTCGAGTTGACCAGATATAAGAAAACAACCAGCGTCCCAAATAGAATGCCTGCCTGAATACCGCGTGTCATAGCACACTCCGTTCGGTTTGTTCGATTGCGTCATCTACGGGCAACATCCGGCGGAAGCCGAAACGACCCACCAGCAGGACGACACCGACTGCAATCATTGTCAGAGACTTCGTGAGTAATGATGTGTTCAAGGCGTAGTAGAAATGGCCGACAAACCCGACAAAGAAAACATAGGCCAACCCTCGTAAGAGTAGATCACGGCGGTGGTATCCCAGTAGAGCGACAAGTAAACCCGCCAGAATTCCTGGTGCGACCAACGCCGGGACGGCCAAAAAAGCAGTGGTGGCAAAAAGCAGGGTAGCTATCCCAGAATTTAGTTTCACACCGTTGTCTTGTAATACACGCGACTCTACCCACAACGTCAAACCTAGTAGCAGTAGCGCTGTCATGTAAGGCGCGGTCACCAGTTCAGCATCGTTGGTGATATACTGAGCCTCTACCAACTCATGGATGAGCGTGCCGAACAAGCCCACCGGCAGAGCGTAGGAAATGGGATATAACATATCGAAGTAGCGTACCTCCAGCGCCTGTGGCAACAATCCGGTTAGCAGAAAGGCTGTCCCCAATGCTGTCGCCAGCACGATGACGGATAATCCACCTGGGATGTTCAGCACCCACACCAGTACATTGCAAGCGGTAACAATGGCAATGGTGGCCAGAAAGCGCATCAGCGAGTCCCGATAGTAGTACAGCACGGGTAACTGAATGACAATGATAGTCAAGCAGATGCTCACAACGGGTATTTCCCCGTCGAAGCCCTCATCGAAGATCAGATACAGACCCACACCGATTAGAACTTGGGCGGCAATCACCACGGCTAGTGCAAACTGTTTAGCGACCATCGACTGCGTATTTCGACGTAGCCGGATGACCCCAACAATTGCTCCGGCTCCGGTCAGTGAGAACATAGTTCCCAAGAGAACGGGTGTCTCCCAGAGCGAGGTGCCCAACAGAGAGATCCAGCAGCCCGCGAACGAGAAGAAGAAAATCGCAGCAATCCAGCCTCCGCAACCCGCCAGACCTTGCACATACCACGGGCTGTCGTTTTCCTGCTGGGCCTCCAGCACCGCTCGTACAGCAGCGTCTTTCTCTCGGTCGGCGTAGCCTTCCTCCGCGAGTTGCTCCCAGACGGTCTCTACATTTGCTCTTTCGCTCATGCGACCTCCCAGCGTCGCTGTAATTGCCGCAGCATGTAGGTTAGCCCGGCAGTCAGCATCACTGTGATAACACCCATGACAAAGAAGTAGCCATATCCCGCGAGAGCAAGGTTGTTGCTCGCAACAACTGACTCCCACAGCCCTCGACCAATGCCACAGACGAGAACCACCAAAACACTCAACAAGTTGATAGCGATCATCGCCAGGTCTTTCTTGAACAATGTATAAAAGGCTAGTAGCCCCCCTATCACACCGATATACAGCGGAATGGCGTAGAAGGGCACATTGTTGCGATAGCTGAAATCGAAGATGAGTTCTATAACGAAGCTGGTGGTATAGCTCACAACCGGAATAGCGAACAGATACAGATGCCAGCGTTCCTGCATAAAATCGAAGCGGCTGAATCTGGCAGTGATGTCCCAGAGGAGCACAAATGCTAAGTTGACACCGATCAGGATCAACTCTAGCGTGTTCCAATCTGTGTTCACCACCTGATCCCAGTACAGGCCGATGGTTGTTGTTATCAACACCATCCAGAGCGTATAGGTGGCATTCCAGCGGCTGATGAGTACCCAGCCGCTGATGAGCAACGCCCACACCTGGAACAGCCGCCAGCTATCTGCGCCTGTTTGGTAGGCCTGGCCGACGACGCCCAAAGAAGTCCCTACCAATAGGGCAGCGGCTAGCAAGCTCACGCGCCCTACCCATGTTTGCAAGCCAGCTACAAACGCTACGATGGCAGCGACCACGACTGTACCTTGTACCAACGCAAACTGTGCTAAACGAGGCATGTCTGCCCAGTTAAAAGCGAAAAAGAAGAAAACGCCCGCCACGACGGACAACACCCCTAAGATAAGCAACAGCCGATCTACAAAGCCGATCCATTCGCTCTTTGTCGGGATGTACCCGGCTATTTGCTGTGCCCTGCCCCAGGCAGAGTTTGGCAGTATTCCTTCGTCGAACAAATACCACAATCGCTGTCGTGTGGCTGGCTTTTTTAGTGGGTCTCGCTCCACGCCTCTCCTCCAAAATCAGAGCTGATCTGTGGGGTTCACTTTAGAGCAAAGCGCAAATATGCGCAACTTGCCTGCCGACCCGCCCGTGAACACGGCTTCAGTAACAGGCTAGAGCTTCGTCAACGTGTGCGCCGAAAAGGATCGGATATGTTATGCTTGATATCGTTTCTGCTGACCAAATAGAAAGAGAATGCTATGCGCCAGTTCGTCTCTACAATAACGCTTACCTTGCTTGCCCTGAGTGCGATGGTGCCTTTTGCCAGTGCGCAGGATGACGGAGAAAATTCTGAGGGGGTGCCTTTCGGACAAGCAATTACAGCCGAATTGGCCGCTCAGCTTCCCATTGACGATGATGTTCAGTACCAAGTGGGTGTTGCAGACACCGCCGACGAGATTGCTGCCCTGTTCGATGTTTCGCTAACGTGTCTGATTGAGGGGAACGAGCTTGAAAATCCCAACTTTATTCTGGTGGGCGAGACGTTACAGATTGACGCGGATTGCCCGCCGTATGTCGGCCTGAACTATGTGCCATTCCCGCGCTCAGGCGCGTCTGCGTCCGATTCTGGCTCTGCACAAACTTATGTCGTACGTCCGGCAGACACGCTCGACGAGATTGCATTCGCTTTTGATGTATCGCTTGATGCGCTGATTGACGCCAACGAGATTGAGGAACCCGGCCAAATTTTGCCCGGCCAAGCGATTGAAATACCAGACGATGCACCCCCTTATAACACCGCCGACGTCGCTGACACGGAAGAAGTCGCCACTGAGGTTGACGGCGGTGTGCAGTATGTCGTCCAGCCCACAGACACACTCGACACGATTGGCGCTTTCTACGGAGCCAGTATTGCCTGCATTGCAGAGACCAACGGTGTAGATAATCCCTTGCTGCTCCAGCCGCGCACGGTACTGTTTATCTCCAGCGACTGCCCGCCCTATGTGGGTGCAGGCATCTCTAACCGAGGACGCATTATTACAGACGGCGAAAGCAACATCGGTGTCCCGGTTACCGAAGCCGAAAACATCATCGAGACGCTGGAAACCCTGACAGAACAAGCGGAGAGCGACGGCTAGCAGGCAAGGCCAGCACAGCACGCCATCCGCCCGACGCGCCATAGGCGTGCTGTGTTGGCTCCGGCATAATAGTTGCCAACACAAGCGCTGGCGGTCAGTGCTTGTCGCTTTCTCAAAAACAACACAAATAACGGACAACAGAGAGTTATGATCGCAAAAACCCCACAGGATTTGGCGGGGCTTGCCAAGGCTGGCAACGTCGTCGGTCGCTGCATTGTGCATATGTCCCAGCAGATGCAGCCAGGCATGACAACCGCCGAGCTTGACGCCATTGGCGCGAAATTCCTTCAAGAGAACGGCGCAAAATCTGCGCCACAGCTCACCTACGATTACCCGGCTGCGACCTGCATCAGCATCAACGATGAGGCCGCCCACGCTATCGCCTCGCCTCACCGCACCATTCAACCCGGCGACCTCGTCAATATTGATGTATCTGCCTCGGTCAACGGCTACATCGGAGACAGCGGCGCCAGCTTCCCGGTGCCGCCCATCACTGACGAAGTACAACGCCTGTGCGACTACACTAAGCAAGCCCTCCAAGCGGCCATCGAAGCCGTGCGCGCCGGGGAGCCGCTGTGGGTCATTGGCAAAGCAGCGGAGAGAGTGGCTAAGAAGGGTGGCTATACCATCATCAAAGAGCTAGGCGGGCACGGTGTGGGCCACAGCCTGCACGAACAACCTCACAGCATCCCTCATTACTTCACCCGGAAGGCCCGCGCCAAGCTGAAGATGGGCCAGGTGTTGACGATTGAGCCGTTCCTGAACTTAGGGGAGGGCAAAATCTACACTGCTGACGACGGATGGTCGCTCATCACCACGGATGGCTCTTTATCTGCGCAGTATGAACACACTGTCGTCATCACTGACGGCGCTCCGATTCTCACGACGCGGGTGGAGGGTGTGGACTGGTGACGCGAGCTTGCCCGCCTGTGGCGGAACTCTGAGGTAGAGTTCCGCCGTAAGCGACGTCGAATTCTAGGGGGAGAAGTCTGCGGTAGCCGTGGGAATATTTAGCGGCTGCGCGTTGAAGTCTTGTGGAGGGGTGTCGATAGTAGCTGGCCCCTCGAAAGGAATCGGCGTGGTGATAACATTCGTCGGCACGATTATAGGCGGCGCGGTCGGTTGCGGCGGCACGGTCGGTGTTGCTGTCGGCAGCGGCTTTTGCAAATTAAAGGTCGTCTCTCTGTAGGCAAAGCCGCCATTATTGCCGTTTATAGCCAAACGCACCGTGTAAGACCCGTTTTGGAAGTTCTGCGTATCCCACACGCCAAGCTGACCACTTACGGGAAGTTGCTGGAAGGGGCCATCAACAATTTGGAAGTTGGTTGACCCCGCCGGAGCCACCTGAATGTCATAACTACTAAAGCTGCTGCCCGCATTGATCGTACCCAGAATTGGCACGCTCAACTGCGTGACAGTTTCGTTCTGCGTCGGATTTGTGATAGCAGCTTGTAGTATTGAAGCGTCCCCTGCACCACAGACAACCTCCGGCGCTTGGCGCACAGGCACATTCAATCCCAGCCGCTGGGCCAAGTTTTGCCCGGCTTGGTTGTTGTTCAGCCAGTTGATGGCCGTTCCGTCGCTGATGTCTGCCACACGGATAGTTTGCGGGTTGTCCGGGCAGATGTTTTGATCGTAGAGGTCACGTGTCCAGGTGTCGATCTGTGTCTGCTGGACGTAGCCCTCGCTGGCCGGTGGTGGCGGCTTGTCCACCGCAAATAGGCCAGTGCGGACGTTACCCGGACAGACTACATTCGGGCTGGTGCCGGTGCCCGTTACTGAGCAATATTGATTTTGCACCACACCGGACGGCAATTGGAAAGGGCTGGGGGGATAACGCTGTAGCACATCCTCCACGATGACTCGCCAGTAGGGCGCGGCCCCCGTGTAGCCGGTAATGCCGCCAGTTGTCTCTCGGTTGTCAACGCGGCCCAGCCACACCCCCACCACGGCTCGGTCCGTGTATCCCATCGTCCACAGGTCGCGCCCGTCGTTGGTGGTTCCTGTCTTAGCTGCTACCGTGTCCTCGTTGAAGCCGCCCCCAAGCGTGTTGTTGACACCAAACTGTGGCTGACGGGCTACATCGTCGCTCAGGATGTCCGTTATCAGGTAGGCCGTCTGCGCGGGAAGTGCCGGGCTTGGCTGCAGACGGTTATATTCCACCGGGTTACCGTTGAAGTCTTCGATGCGCTCAATGGCATAGAGCGGCTGAAGCTGTCCGTTGTTGGAGAGCGTTCCGTAAGCCTCCATCATGTCGTAGAGGCGGACTTCCGTCGCGCCTAGCCCGGTTGGCAGGCCAAAGAAAGCTCCATCCTGGAAGCGAATGCCCATATCTTGTGCAGTCCGGCGGAACTCCTGCTCTCCTACGAAGTTGTAGGCCTTGACGGCTGGCACGTTCAAGCTCTGTGCAAGGGCGTCCCGCACCGTCACTGGGCCACGGTAGTTCCCGTCAAAATTGCGGATGAGCGTACCGTCTGAGTAAGTTGTAGGCACATCCCACAGAATCGAGGCGGGCGTGTAATATTCCTCAACGCCTTGCTGGGAGGGAACGCCGCTCAGTGCTGCTGCGTATGTGACGGGCTTGATGGCCGACCCTGGCTGTTGATAGGTGAGGGCTAAGTTCACTTGCCCGTCGATCTGCTCATTATAGAAGTCAGGGCTGCCGACCATCGCACGAATAGCACCTGTGCGCGGGTCGGTTACCATGGCTGTGCCCGTTTGCACTGCGTTGAGCGACAGATCCTGCGTTGCGGACTCAATAGCCATCATAGCTGTGCCCTGTAGGTCTGGCACAAGGGTGGTGTAGACCCGGAAGCCGCGCTGGAAGATTTCGTCCTGGGTGAACTGCTGTTGCAAACGCTCCTGCACGAAAATAGTGAAGTGCGGATACTCAAACTCGACATCTTCTGGCAGGTAAGAGTCTATTTCTACTAGTGCGATCTGCGATGCTACTTCGTTGTCGATGTAGTCCTGTGTGACGCAGAATGCCTGCGCCTGGTTGGGAATTTGCAAGCAACCGACATCAACCATACGGTCTACCACGACCTTCATCCGGGTAAAGGCGGCCTCTGGATTTGAGACGGGGTCGAACTGCGCCGGGGCCGGGATTAACCCTGCTAAGAGGGCAGACTCAGCGGCGTTGAGGTCGGCAGCGTCTTTATCGAAGTAGAAGTCTGCTGCGGCCTGGATGCCGTACTGCTGGTTGCCGAAGTAAATATTATTTAAGTACGCCTCAAGAATCTCCGCTTTGCTAACGGCATCCGATAGCTCAGCAGCAACCACAATCTCCGCGATTTTCTCATCGCCTGCATCCTCGAAAGCAAAGTCGGCCAAGATGAGGTTGTCTACCACCTGCTGCGTGATAGTACTGGCCCCCCGTTGAATCTCTTGGTTCAGGAAATTTTGTACGAAGGCTGAGCCGATTCCAAATGGAGAGTAACCTGCATCTTGGAAGAAAGAAGCATTCTCCGAGCTGACGATGGCGTGAATAGCGAAGGGGGAAACATCCGACAGGGGCACATACACCCGGTCGCCACTATCTTCCTCTTGGCTACGCAGCTCGGCAATGATCTCTCCGGTTGCGTCATAGATGTAAACATTTTGGAAAGAAGCAGCGGCGTCTACCAAATCAAGATTGGCGATCTCATCTTGCCACTGCTCAGCGATGTTGTTGTAGGCCAGTACGATTCCACCGATGGTTAGCGCGCTCAGCAGCAGGAAGGCACCCAGTAAAACCGCCGCACTAATCAGCGCGATGGTTAGCGCGCTACGCTGCTGACGCTCACGCGCTTTGCCGACGGTATCGCCATAATCTTCGTAGGACTCGTAGGTCGGTACCGCTGTGCTACTGGTGTCGATGGGCGCGGCGACAACTGCGTCGGGAGAGACATAATCGTCACCTCCAAATTCGTCAACATCGGTCACCGCCGGGTTAGCGATAGTCGCCTCACTACCTGGCAGTTGGTCACGATAGGCCGCCTCCCCTACCATGGTAGCCTGCGGGTCCTGCGGGGTAACTTCCTGCGGACGGACGTAATCTGTCTCCTGTGAGTAAGGATCGACGATGTCGTCTGATGCGCGGGTGTAATCGCTGTCTACCTCGACACTACCCACCTGGGGCAAGCTCCCCTGAATCACCTCGTTGGGGTCAAGCGTGCCGGTGTCTGTTGGGACGCTACTCGAGGGCGGGCGGGCAGTATGTGGGGGTTCTTCGACGAGCCATTGGCCCTGCCCCTGGTCGTATCGATACCAAATTTCGGTATCTACGCCCATCATCCACCAGTCATCGTTGTTATCTAGCACCATCAAATCGCGCAGTTGCTCGTCTAGCTGCGCTTGCGTGATAAGGCCCTGATCGCGTTGGCGGCGTAGGGCGCGGATTTGCTGCTCTGTTTGGCGGAACTGCTGAATGAGTTCCTGTTGCGCCGGGTCAAGCGGTGATGTTTGCTCTAGAGCTTCTGTCTCCCCCATCGCGTTAGGTGCTTCGTCGCCCTGTAGCTGGCGTATGCGGTCGGCATAGTCGAAGGAGCCATCGCTGTCCTCCTCCACGGCAGGTTGGCCGCTACTGTAAGAGAGATCATCCTGCGCAGCATCGCCTTGTAGTTCACGGATACGGGAGTTGTAGTCGAAAGCACCTTCGTCATCCGGCGAGTCGATGGTAGGTTGCGCATTGGTCTGTTCGATCTCTGCCTCGACGGTGTCTTCACCAACGCCTTGGAGCGCTCGCAGTTGCGCTGCGTAGTCGAATTGATCTGCGCTGGCATCTTCTTCGATGCTGAGAGCAGCACGCTCCGCTGGAGAAAGATTCGCCATCAGTTCATCGGCGTCTTGGGTTTCCAGTGGCGTGATGTCGACCTCTCGTGCTGTACCTTGCTCAACGTCAACAGCAGGCGGGTCTTCTGTCAAGCTTTGGAGCGCCATTAGCTCGTTCATGCTAAAGGCTTCATCGTCCTCATCGGCATCCAGCTCCGCTTCTGCCGCCGCTACATCCGCCTCCGCTAAGCCCAAGTCAGCCGCTGCATCTTCTGGCGAAGGCTCCTCGATCTCAACAGCCTGGGCCTCATCCTCTGGGCGTGGGGTCACTTCTGCCTCGACGGCCTGCGCCTCGTCCTCTGGGCGGGTTGGCAAAGGATCAGTTGTTGCAGCGGTCTCATCCTCGGGCGGCGCGGTTTGCTCGAAGGCAAAATCTTCTGGGCGAGGGCCAGACGGTGCAGGCCGGGCGGTCGTGTCTATGCGCTGGGGCAGACGCCACCCGCCTGTGCTTGTCGGTTGGCGCGTCAGGTTAGCAGGCATGGTTGGAATGCGAAAACGACGCCCGGTCTGTTGGGTCGGCTTCGACATTTCCTTCCATTGACCGGGGTTCTCCGGCGCGTGCCAGCCGTTAGATTGCTGCGAATTGTCTGACATGGACGGCATCTTCTCTTCACAGTTTGCTTACTCGAACCCATTATAGCGTAACTTGCTATGTCTAGCATCGAGTTTGTAACTTAGTTGGGGAAGCGCATCCAAAACGTTTGTGGGGCGTGGAATATGCAAGGCCCCATCGGGGGCTAGGGCCTTGATGTAGTTGTGCCGGCTGCTTTTACCCAGCGAGGTAAATTTTGTGGAGGGTATCTCGTAGATCAATCATTGTTAGGCCACCCACACGCGGGACAAAGACAACTTGGTGGCTACTCATCCACTCAAGTGTCGTGGCGTCCGTTCGATATACCAAGTAGGCGTGCCCGTCGCCAAAGCGGAAAATGTACCAGATCCCTTCGGTGCTCCGGGCTGCCAAATATTGTCCCTCTTCGGACCAGCTTAGCTCACCGAAAGACCTGTGCGAGAGATTGAGCGAACGTTCTTTTTGAGTGTCTGTTCCGCAGATGAAGACTTGGAGGCCCTTACCAGACGTGGAGAGGGCTATCTTATCCCTTTGCGGAGACCACAACATTGCTTCAGTATCGAATCGCGTGGGTTGTATCACAGTAAAGTGTCCTCGTTACAATAATCACACTGTCGCCTATAGCGAAGTCACGCATACCAGTATTATGCCATATTTAGACCCATTCTTGCTGAGAATATTATTGCGAAGCTGTAAAAAATGACGCCACGTATTAGATTTTTGTATGTAATTGGAGACGAGGAGGCCAGCAGGAGTTGTGCGCTGGTCACAATTTTGGCTGAGCAGCTAGGTAGCCGCTGCGCCCACAATGAGTACGGTCTTCAGCAGTGCAAACATACCTACGCCGAGGTGCGCAACGATGGACACCCATGTGGAACCCGTCCCAGCGCGCAGTATGCCTAGCATCAGGCCGACTATCAGCGGCTCAATCAGCCCATACCACAAGCCCGCAACACCCGGAGAGACCGCCGGGTAAAGAAGCTGGTGAAATATCGCGTAAAAGCTAGCCGTCACGATGATAGCAGACCAGCCATTGGCCGCCTCCCAGATGACCGGGAGCATGGCCCCACGGAAGACGAGTTCCTCCGCCACGGGCTGCACAATGAGCAGGAATATCGCTGCGAGCACCCAAG
>JGI12210J13797_10033917_pt1 | contig 10700 bp, 8 predicted proteins | sample ElkSlonscriptome_3_FD_13797 | JGI IMG/M metagenome (IMG submission 13797) | reverse complement strand
TAAACTTTCCTTCATTGAAGTAAAGTCGGAGAAATCTTGGTGAAGAATTTCTTTAAGCTTATGATGGGTTATTCCGACAGGGCTTCGACCAAAGGCTAACACCTCATTGATGGCTTCATGGTCTAAGCACTCGAGCAAGACTCCTTTGCCAATCATGCCTGTAGCCCCCGTAATGATGACTTTCATAGTGATGCAGTAGTTAGGTTGAGTATTTTACTATGGTTACTTACGGGTAATGAGAACGTAAAGATGCTATCATCTTATTTTAGAGATTGCAACTCAGCTTTCAGATTATCTCGTGCAGGTTGCTCATAATTCTCATAGAAAATATCTGTTTTAAAGATTCTATCCATTGCCAGGAAGTTCCGAAACATCTTCTTTCGTCCTCTTCGGTAGAGAAAACCGGGGTAGATAGCGTACTCCTTCCGGATGTTCCTGGTGTATTCCTGATAGATACTCGGACTTTCGCCCAGGATAGCCAGATCAAAGTCTAGCAGGTAGTTAGTATCAGAGTCATTGTTGGGTAAATGGTTTTGGGTAGCTACAATCTGGGTGTAGCACTTGGTGATTTTATCGGTAGGTACTCACAGTTGAAATAACCGTTCTTGAGCAATATTTGCACTTTTCAGTTCATTGTCTTTTTGGGTTGCATCGTAGACAATATCATGGTAGAAAATACTGAACAGCACTGTATCCGGATCGAGTAATTTATTATGATACTTCGTAGTGTGATCTACCATACACTTCATATGAGTTAAGTCATGATAGTGCCGCTTCTTGTTAGTATAGCCTCTCTTAATTTCTGTCCATAGCGCGCGGACTAGTTGATTATCGTTGGTATACTTCGTGGCTAGATTTTGCCAGAAAGCTACTGTGTGTTCCATCGTACGATTTTTTCTTAGACGTATGAATCATAGCGGTGCGAAAGGATTACCGAAAAATTATTCAGCCGATTTTGTTATCTCGCTCTCGGAGATCGGAAGCAAGCGGGAATCTTCCACAGTAGCGGTGCGGTGTCCGGCAATTTTGAGGTACTCTTCATCTTGGGCAAATGCCAAGAACTTGGCTACTGATTCGTGTTCTACTAACAGTACAGCATTCCATTTCTCCTGTTTCGAACCGATTAAAAAGTGTCCGCTATTACCGTAAAATAGAATGCGGCTCCCTGCCTTTTTTAGCAGTGGCGTAGTATAATCGATGTAGAGTTGATAAGCCTCTTCTCCCGAAATTTCCTTCTCTGGTTGTATCGATGCTAATTCCGAGTAATCAGCCTCCGTCTTAAATCTCAATAAGTTGAGCATCACTACTGGTCCTTTACCATGAAAATCCTGGTAAAATTTCTTTCCGGCTTCAATGGTCGCTTCAATATGGTTTCCCATGACTTTCTTGTGAGGGTTGATCAGTCAAGTCTAGGTAATAAATAAGTGTGACCTACGGTTATTGCTAGTGCTCATTCAACTATATAATTTACTTCGCTAGCCTTTTGCTTAGTGCTTCAAGGGATACTCCTTTAGTTTCGGGCATTTTGAATTTTACCCACAGAAGTTGCCAGACCATCATAACACTAAAAAACGCAAAGACAATCCCGGGGCCAACGGTTGAAAAGAGTACTGGTATGAACGAAGGAATCATGGCGGCCAGAACCCAGTGAACAGAAGATCCGAAAGCTTGACCCGAAGCTCTCAGGTGGTTAGGGAATAGTTCTGAGATAAATACCCAAATTACCGTTCCCTGACCCATTGCGTGAGCGAAAACAAAAATAAATAGAAATATTACGACGGAAATTCCTTCCCAGTTGAGGAAGAACGCCATCGAAATCAGAGCCAAAGAAATGATGTAGCTAAATGAGCCGATATACATCAGGCGTTTTCTTCCCCACCGATCAATTAAAGACATGCCAATCATCGTAAAAACTACATTGATAAATCCAATACCTACGCTGCTTAAGAATGCAGCACTTTTACCTAAACCGGCTTCTTCTAGTATTCTGGGAGCGTAGTACCAAAAAGCATTAATACCGGAGAACTGATTGAAGAAGGCAATAAAAAATGCCAGCAAGAGTGGGCCGCGATATTTTTTCATAAAGATACTTTCGGCATGAGTGGGGGTATCGGCCGTAATTTCCTCCGCAAAGGCATCAAAATTTCGTGATGGATCTACTATGTGCAAGACATTTATTGCTTCTTCTTTACGCCCTTTTATCAGCAGCCATCTAGGACTTTTAGGTACGCTAAACACAATCAAAGTGTAGAGTAGTGCCGGAAATGCCTCAACGCCAATCATCCAGCGCCAAGCGTACTCACCAACGTCTCTCAACAAATAGTTTGAAATGAATGCGATCAACACTCCGAGCACAATACTGAACTGATACATAGCCACCAGTCTTCCCCGATCTTTGGCGGGAGAAATCTCAGAAATATAGGCGGGGGCTGCAATAGTGGAAGCTCCTACTCCCAGACCGCCGATAAATCGGAAGAAAGCAAAAGTGTAGGGATCGTTTACTAAAGAGGAACCTACCGCTGAAACAAAATATAATATGCCAATTCCTATCAGGGTATTTTTCCTACCAAAACTGTTAGTTGGAATACCGCCAAAGATAGCTCCGGCTACGGTTCCCCACAGGGCCATTGCCATCACCACGGTGCCGTGAAAAATATCTGACGATTGCCAGAGTTCTTGCAACTGCTGATCTGCTCCCGAAATTACGATAGTATCAAATCCAAACAGAAATCCGGCTAAGGCAACGGAGAGCGACCAGATTAGAATTTTATTATTCTCTAGCATATTTTACTCACTGAAATACTTTTGACGGGTAATATACTATTACTTTATTACGATGAGTCGGATTTGGCTAGTTATTCGCTGGTTTGAGCAGGGGAGTGGGTTCAATAGAGCCATTAGTTGATTTAGAGGGTGGCTTGTAGCTATTCTTCCAACAGCGCAGGAGTATCTAGCAAAGGATCGGGATTATAGAGTGCTTGGTACCAGGCAACAGTAGAGGCGTACCACGTCCAGATATTAAGCGGTAGATAGGCTCGAGCCAATTGCTTATCTCCTTCACGAGCTAACTGATAGCTACGTAAAGCAACCAGTGCATCGCCTTGGGTCCAAAGGGCAGCCAGCCAGGGGCTACGCTTGCGAAAGTATACCCAGCCAAACGTTACGAAGATCAACCAATGAACTCCCTGCAAACGCAGCAGTGGCTGACGATTAGGAAAACGCTTAGGGGAATTGAGCAGACGGAGGGCCGCCCAAATTAGCGCAATATTATTCAGTGGCCAAGCCACGCCAAATAGCCAAGAAGGCGGCGACCAAGGGGGCGTTTTCTGAGACTCGTACTGCTCATCTGATTGCTGAGGATCACCACCACTTAAGCGACCAAGAATACTCGCTGCTATTAGGAAAAGAGCACCTTGCCACCAAGTAAACTTTTTCTTGCGGGAGGTCGATGAAAAAATAGGATTCCGTTTCATAGGTTAAAAAATTGTTTAGTGTATAACTGATAAGTGCTGAATTGTTTGATAGTTATAGCGAATTTAGGCGGTGCAAAAATCCTGACTTCTACTAACCAGACAAATACCCCCATTTGGTTAGTTCATCAGCATCTTCCATAACCTTGGTTCCTCCGTCGTACATTAAAATGATTTTGGTCGTAATATCCAACACATTCCGGTAGTCGTGGTCGGTAACGATGAACCCCTTGGTTTCACTCTGCTTTTGAATAATTTCCTTTATCTCGTCTTTGTAAACCGGAGCTACTCCGTTAAACGGTTCATCCAGTAGCGAGAATTTACTGTTCGCATAGACCGTAAGTAGAATTTCTAAAACCCTGATTTCACCACCCGAGAGTTCTTTGCTTTTCTTGTGAAGATGAGGTTTAACTAGAGAGTGGCTTTTTATAATGTTTGCGTAGGTTGGTTCACACATCATCGAGATGATAGCAGACACTTTTAGGTGACTGGGTAGATAACTTTCTTGGGGTAAGTAGCTAATCTGTTGATTATTATCGGAGATGTTGTTGATAATTTGGTCGCCTATCTTTACCATTTTACTTTCGGCGGGCATACAACCGAAAATTATTTTTAGTAGGGTAGATTTTCCCGAACCATTTCTACCGAGTAGGCCAATGATCTCTCCTCTTTTGCAAGCAACGAACACATCGGTTAGAATGTGCTTGGTTCCGAAACTCTTTATGATACTATCTGCTTGAAGCTCGCTCACAGTAAAGCAATTACCCCATTGACGATGAATACGTTAGCAATGCAAGCTGCCCACAGCACGATTTTGCTGATACCAAGGTTGTAGTAAAAATAGTACTCATTAGCATACCGAAGCTCGTAAACGAAGAACTGAAACAACGGAAGGATGAACAGGTAAGCCAATCCCGCATTAGTGCTGAAGGCCCCTTCGTTCACACTACTTCCGAAGAAACCTAGTAATAACGAAATGATGACGGCTGGTAACAATAGCTTTCTCTGAAACACCCAGATGTACCGAACTCTTCTCACCGCTCAGGTCTGGCTACTCATTACCTACATCACGCTTTTCACTTTCTTGTACCAACGGTTCGTCTTCATATTTAGCTTTATACTTCTCGTATAGTCGCTGTTGCATAGCCGGAAGAGTAATTTCCCTTCCATCAATAAAGGCTTTAGTAATTCGGTTGGTCCGCATATCTAAAGCATCGCCTTCGGAGACAAATAATGTGGCGCTTTTTCCTTCCTCCAGTGTGCCGTAGCGGTCGCCGATACCGAGGATTTGGGCATTACTTTGGGTAATTAACTGTAGGGCAGCTTCTTTATCAGCCCCGTGAGCAGCGGTAGTACCCGCTATAAACGGCAGATTTCGAGCACTCGCGTTCATGCCTCGTTCGTAGCCTAGCCCTACCGTTAGCCCCGCTTCTTGTAACTGATGGGGGAGCGCATAAGGTTGGTTCACCGGATCATCGGGGTGGTTAGGTAGTACGTGGGTGTTGCTGACAATAACAGGAATGTCTCTAGCTTTCAAAAAGTCTTTCACTAATAGAACATCACCGCTGCTAATTAGTACGATGCGTTGCACATTACGATCTTCGGCAAAGCGGATACTTTCAATAATTTGCTTGGCCTCATTGGCATGAATGTGTAAAGCTCTTGATCCATTAAATAGGCCACCCAATGCTTCTAGTTTCAAGTTTAGCTCCTGAGGTTTATCCATCTCCAGGTAGGCAGTAGCATCGGCAAAAAGCTCTTCTAACATTCGGCGTTGCTCATCGTACTGTTCGTTCTTCACTCGCCTTACCGTGTAGGTGGTACGATCGAATTTCTGGCGGAATCGACCGGGCCAGTTTATGTGCATCGCATCGTCGGACTGTACTACGGCATCCTCCCAGTTCCAGGCATCAAGTTGCATTACTGACGACGTGCCGGGAATGATACCGCCTTGCGGAGTGGTCTGCGCTAGTAGAATACCATTAAAGCGCAGCGTAGGAATAACTTCCGAATCGGTGTTATAGGAAATTACGGCTCGGATATTGGGGTTTAGGTTGCCCCGCTCAGCTTCATCTACCGTAGCACTCACCGCCCCAATTTCTTTTAGCCCAACCGTAGTATTAGGAAGAATAAAACCCGGATAGATATGCTGGCCCTCCGCCGGTAAAACTTGGTAATCAGACAAATCCATATCTTCCAATACGCTGGTTTCAGCCACCATTTCTATTTTTCCATCTCGGAAAGCCACCGCTCCGTTTTCTACAACTTCGCCATTGCCCACGTGTACAGTAGCTCCCGCCAAAATAATCGGTTGCGATTGGGGCTCACCAGGAGAAGGAACCTGAGCGAAAGTGGATAGGCTGATAATAAAAGCGATAAAGGTTATATAGTATTTCATGATTATCTCTTTGTTTTTGTGTGTTCAAGTATTCACGTGTTCGTGAGATCTTACACAAGTACACGAACACCTGAACACACGAATACACTTTGGTTTTAATGAATATGTTCTGTATGACCGAACCCAATATCTTCACAGTGAAACAGTTGCTGAATAGTGCGACTGGCCGACTGGGTTGAAGCCCCGTTCTTCTTGGCATTCTGCATTTTCTGCACTAATCGGGCGCGTTGTTCAGCTACCCATTCTTTCTTCTCTTCATTGGTTTCTATGTCGTAGTAGACTTTACCATCTACCATTGTTTTCTCTGCTTGAGCGTAGATAGAAAGTGGGTTGTCGGTCCAGAGTACCAAGTCGGCATCTTTGCCCACTTTGATGCTGCCCATCTGATCTTCTAGGTGAAGTAGCTTAGCGGGGTTTAGGGTAACCATTTTCCAGGCGTCTTCTTCCGACATTCCTCCGTACTTCACTGACTTAGCGGCTTCCTGATTTAGTCGGCGAGCCATCTCAGCATCGTCGGAGTTGATGGCTACGGTTACTCCGGCCATATCCATCAGGGTAGGGTTGTACGGAATAGCATAGCGCACTTCAAATTTATAGGCCCACCAGTCGGCAAATGTAGAACCGCCCGCTCCGTGTTCGGCCATTTTATCGGCTACTTTGTATCCTTCCAGAATGTGCGTGAAAGTATTAACATCAAAATCAAATTGGTCAGCTACGTGCATCAGCATATTGATTTCAGATTGTACGTAGGAGTGGCAGGTGATAAAGCGTTCGCTATCCAATACTTCCGCTAAAGCTTCCAGAGCTAGGTCGCGACGGGGAGCTGAGGTTTGTGCTTTCTGGCGAGTGGACAAACCTTCGTACTCTTTCCAAGCCTGATCGTACTCCTTCGCGCGGGTGAATGCATCTAAGAATACCTGCTCAACACCCATACGAGTTTGCGGATAACGGATAGAACTGTTATTACTGGAGCGTTTTACGTTCTCGCCCAGTGCAAACTTAATATGTTCATCGGCTCCCTCAATCAACATATCCTGCGGAGAAGCACCCCAACGCATTTTCACCAGAGCCGACTGCCCCCCAATGGGGTTAGCCGAACCGTGCAGCAGTTGCGATGCCGTTACTCCGCCCGCCAACTGACGGTAAATATTAATATCATCGGATTCTACTACATCTTTCATGCGTACCATGGCCGAGTTGGTGGCTACGTCATTTACGCTGGAAAGGGCAATGTGCGAGTGCTCGTCGATAATACCGCTGGTTAAATGCTTACCGTTACCATCAATTTCAGTAGCTCCGCTAGCCGAAAGGTTCTGCCCAACTTCGGCAATCTTACCATCGCGCACCAGTACATCCGCATTCTCCAGAATTCCCTGAGCTTCGTTAGTCCAAACCGTGGCACCCTTAATTAAGTAAGCGGTAGCTTCGGGCATACGCTGCTGATCACCATAGGGAAGAAACGGATAAACAATCTCTACTAAATCATCGGGATTAACCACTTTATCGTCAGTAGAATCTTCTTCTGTTTCTTCTAGCGGGCTTTGATAGTTCGCTTCCCAGGAAACCCATTCGCCATTGGGTAGTTTTCCCTGACCCTGTAGTTTCTGCCCTTCAACCCAACCCGAGAGGCGAATTTGTTCGTTCTTTTCAGCATCGGGAGTAAATGCTAGGGTAATCGTTTCTTTAGCTACTTCGGAGGTTACATCAATCTTGGTAGTATCGTTGGGCACGATCTGGAACTTAAGTTTACCTGGTTTGCCACTTATCTGAAGCGGGTAATTTTCGTTGCCTACAGCTAAGGCGTACTCCCCTCGCAGGTCACTAACATCCATTTCGTTGATGATAAATGCTTTTCCCTGAATCCAGTTTTCGTAAATCTGCGCATCTTCGTTAAAGATGTTATCTGAAGTGATGATGAAGTTAGCGATAGTACCTTCTTGCAAGCTTCCTAATTGGCCGTTAGCCCGGACTAGTTGAGCCGGGGTGTGGGTGAGTGCTTTTAATGCTGCATCTTCCGGTAGTCCGTACTGAACGGCTTTTCGTAGGTTCTTCAGAAATACCTTACTGTCGGTGCTTCCCTCGGCGGTAATAACAAACGAAATACCTTCTTGAGCCAGCATTCCTAAGTTAGCCGGAGCGCGTTCCCAGTGCATCATATCGGCCAGAGCTACATTTTCTGCATCGTAGGGATCATCCACATCGTAGGCATCGGGGAAATTAATGGGCACGATTAGCGGCGCATTGGTTGCCTTTACTTCGGCTAGTCGCTGATACTCGTTACCGCTACCGCGAATAATATATTGTTTGCCAAATTCATCCCCGAGCTTATCGGCTCTCAGAATTTGTATCCAGCCAGGAGCATCAAATACCTGGGGCAAATTTTGCAAATCAATCCAGGCTTCTAGCGATTGGTCTACGTATTCTGAATTCTTTTCGGTTTGGTACCAATCAGCATTCAGGTAGGTTTGCCGCAGCAAAGCAATGAAGCCCATTTTAGAAATAGGATAATACTGCTTGGAGCTTCCTTTCGCGAATGAATAGTGAGCGGCGGCTTGCGGCATAATGAGAGCTTCGTTGGCGGTTACGTCGGTCAGACTCACCAAAGCCGAAGAACCTCGGGCAATTCCATCCGGCTTATTGGTCAGTACTGCACCAAAGCCTAGTTCACGATAAGTCTTCGCTTGCTCATCATTTAGTGAGAAGTCATCAGCTGCATTATACTGCGATTTAATCGCATCATTCTGGCTGAAGGGACCTTCTGTTTGAGGGCCTAGCTTTTCGGGAGCGTTCCAGTTGAAACCTGAAGATTCAGGCAGTTCAGATAGGCCGTAGTGGCTGTATAGGTCAATAAAGCTGGGATAAATATACTTTCCTTGCAAATCAATCGTGCGAGTGCCAGCTGGAGCAGATACGTTAGAGCCTACCGCTTGAATAAAACCATCTTCAATAAGCAGTGAAGCGTTCTGAAGGGTGTTTTGATAATCGACGACTACTGTAGCGTTAGTAAATAGGTAGCGTTCAAGGCGATCATCTCGCACATCGTTTACAGAGTAGATTTCATCTTGGGCAAAGGCTGGGCGGTAAAACAATAGACCAAGCAAGCCTAGTAGCCAAACGTGTTTTCTCATCATAGGTCAGGTAGAAATAAACAGTGGGTAAGTAGTCTAGCGATTACCTACTTAATTAGTAAGCCTGGAAGTTACACAATTTGCCGTAGAAATTAAGAAGGATTTCACTAATTTACAGTAACCTAATAAAACAATGAGGTGGTGAGAGCAAAGATACTTTGGTGGATAATTTTTGCGATAGGTTGTCAGAAAGTAAGAAAGCACCTTGACTAATGCCCGGTGCTTAATAACTGCTTATAAGAATTTTTACATAATTTCAAGAAGCCAATAATCTGGTGAGTAGGTGTCACCCTCCGGTAAAGAGATGTAAAAAAATGTCATCGGTTGTATATTTGCTACACCATGCCTACCGAATCTAGCCTTAAACCTAAGAAAATAGAAATTCATCCGCCTCAGGTAGATGATGAACTTCAGTCAACCCGATTAGCTTCCTTTTCTCGCCGAACGGCGGCTTTTGCGCTCGATTGGGCTATTATGATTCTATGTACTGAGATGTTAGAGTTAGTTCTTCCTCTGTTTCTGATCTTCTGGCTTATCCGAGGGAGAATACGAAAATCGCTGCATAAGGGGCAACGACTTATGAAGCGAAGCGTGTTGTTAGCCGACCGACAGATAGCATCCTACGATATAGACGTGAAAGTTCGCCGTCGCTTTACTCGCTATATGGTTATTTATCTATATATTCTGATGTATCTACCGATTGTACTAGCAATCGGGTGGTCAATTAGTTGGATCGTAGAGTTAATTAACCCGGAGCAATACGGTGCGGTTGCCGAATGGGCTGATCAAGTTTTTTCGTCCGTTTTTCAACCCATTAATAGTTTGAATGCTGCGTTTGACTTACTGATACGCTTTTTAGGAGCGTTCCTTTACTTTGGGTTATTCACTTGGCAGTGGGACGGGCAAACTCCTGGCAAGCGATTGCTGCACATCAAAGCTGCTAAGATTAGTGGTGCGCCATTTACTTTTTGGTCGAGCATAGAACGATCTACCGGCTACACTTCTTCCGCTGCATTTCTACTCTACGGTTTCTTCCAGTGCTTCTGGGACCGGAACCGCCAAACTACCCACGATAAGATTGCCGAAACTGTGGTGGTTGAGGCTTAAATGCCAGAATATTGTTTTTTCGCTAATAAAGTACATGGTCTGAACTAGCTCTGAAATACTCAGCTTTGTATGGCGTCCAAAAAGTGAGTTTCTTAGGCAACTTCTTTGTTTACCTTTAGAGAAAATATCGTATCAATGCTATAGCGAAGGCTAACGTATAGTGAAGGTATTCGCATAGATAATAAGTTGTAATCTTAAAGGATAATCAGTGCTTGCTCCATTAGTGTTGAATTTTGCAGCCCTCTTTTTGTTGATAATTGTTAGTGCTGCTATTATAGCCGGTAATTACCATAAGCGACCGACCGGATTCGCTGTAATTGTTGTACTGCTACTTATTCCGATATTTGCGGAAATAAGACAACTGCTGGTATTGTACGACCTACTCCGTTACGTACCACTATACTTACTATTAGTATACATCCTGCTGAGGTTAATTGGTCCCTTGATCAACTATCTGGTTCACTTACAGTTGAACAGACCATTTAATTTCGTGAGTTGGATCAATCTATTTACCTATCTGGTTTTTCTGTACATTGTAGCGATTGGTATCCGGTTCTTTCTGAGCGATAGCTTTGGAGTAAACGAGCTACTGTTAAC
>JGI12210J13797_10997494_pt1 | contig 10703 bp, 17 predicted proteins | sample ElkSlonscriptome_3_FD_13797 | JGI IMG/M metagenome (IMG submission 13797) | reverse complement strand
ATCGCAGTGAGCGAGGCCATGTCGCGAAGCTTGAAAGCAAGCGATCAAAGGAACGCTCCGCCGCAGGCGTTGAGCTAGTCGCAAAGGCGGGTTGTGAACCGCAGCGATTTATTCGTGAGTTCCGCAACGATTCCGACGTCGAAGTCGGTGCGACGTTGACCGTCGAGCAGTTCAGTGAAGTCAAGAAGGTTGACATCACGGGGACGAGCAAGGGTCGCGGTTTCTCGGGCGTTATGAAACGCCACAATTTTGCTGGCCAGCGTGCGACGCACGGGGTGAAGAAGTGTCACCGTTATGCTGGTGGTACTGGTTGCAGTGCTTCGCCTAGCCGCGTGTTCAAGGGGACAAAGATGGCGGGTCAGTATGGTAACACGAAAACGACCGTTCGTAATTTGGAAGTCGTACGAGTGGATGCCGAGAATAATTTGCTGCTCGTCCGTGGGGCAGTTCCCGGGCCGAACGGTGGTTTCGTTTCGGTTCAAGAAACAAACAAGGTTGGTTGAGACGAATGGCAACGCTAACAATTTATAACGAATCGGGCAGCGAAGTCGGCACGTACGACATCGATACCGAGCAAATCGCCGATCGCGTCAGTAAGCAGTTGCTGCACGATGTTGTGGTGATGTACCAAGCGAATAAACGTCAAGGTTCGCACAACACGCGAACGCGTGGCCAGGTGTCTGGTACGACGAAGAAGATGTATCGTCAAAAGGGTACGGGCAACGCTCGTGCGGGTAGCAAGCGAACGAATGTTCGTCGCGGTGGTGGCGTCGCACGCACCGTTAAGCCTCGCGACTATAGCTACCGTTTGCCGAAAAAAGCGATTCGTTTGGCGACTCGCATGGCGATCCGCTCGAAGATCGATGACGGCCAGATGGTGGTTGTCGAGTCGCTCGGTTTTGAAGAGCCGAAAACGAACAAGATGGTTTCGGTGCTCAAGGCGCTCGGTCTTGATGGCAAGACGACGCTTGTAGCAACCGCCGATCAGGACATGGTCGTTTACAAGAGTGGCCGCAACATTGAAGGGGTGACGGTTTATCCGGTGCGAGAGTTGAACGCGTTGGAGGTGCTGCAGCCCAAGCACATGTTGGTCACCAAGGCGGCGTTGGACAAGATCAAAGACGGCACTTTCGCTGGACCGCTCACTGCGGATGCTTAAGTCACGCAAGGTTTTTTTTAAGAAACGATAGAAGACATGGCCCGAATACAACCACCTGCACCGCCAGAAACTGCGATCAAGCTTGAGCCGCATCAGATTATTCTGCGTCCGCTTGTCACCGAAAAGGGTGTTCATCGAGCGACCCGGAATAACCAGTATGCGTTTGAGATTCATCGCGAAGCGACCAAGACCGATGTGAAAGCAGCGGTTGAAGAGTTGTTCAACGTGAAGGTCGAAAAAGTTCGCACGCAGACTCGCAAAGGCAAGATCCGCCGATATCGTTATCGCAGCGGGCGAACGAACGATTGGAAAAAGGCGATCGTCAAGTTGGGCGAAGATCATCGTATTGATTTCTTCTAAGCTGGCTTGTTGAATCGACGTATTGAAACTGAAAACTGTTTACTGTTAACCGAAAACTGAATCATGGGAATCCGAGTCTACAAGCCGACAAGTGCTGGACGGCGTAATGCGTCGGTTAGTGACTTTGCCGAACTGACTCCTGGCTACAAGCCAGAGAAACGGTTGTTGCGCAAGAACCGAAAGACGGGTGGTCGCAATAACCAGGGCAAGATCACTGCGCGTCACCGTGGTGGTGGGCATAAGCAGATGTATCGCGTGGTTGATTTCCGCCGAGCCAAAGATGGCGTTGATGCGATTGTGGATTCGGTTCAATACGATCCAAATCGATCAGCCCGTATCGCGTTGTTGAAGTATACCGATGGCGAGAAGGTTTATGTAATCGCTCCTTCAGGTTTGAAGGCGGGGGATAAAGTTCAAAACGGGCCCGATGCGGCTCCTGTTTTAGGTAACTGTTTGCCCCTGAAGAATATCCCGCTGGGAACGAGTGTTTGCTGTATCGAGCTACGAGCTGGTCGTGGAGCAACGCTTTGTCGTTCGGCAGGAACGCAGGCGACCTTGATGGCACGTGAAGCCGATTGGGCGCAGATTTCACTGCCAAGTGGCGAAATTCGACGTATTCCAAGTGTTTGTCGAGCGACGATTGGTCAAGTCGGAAACAGCGATCACATGAAGGTCAGGCTTGGGAAAGCAGGCCGTTCGCGTTGGCTTGGTCGTCGACCGCATGTTCGCGGTACCGCGATGAACCCGATCGATCACCCGCACGGTGGTGGTGAAGGTCGTACCAAGGGTGGACGTCACCCTGTGAGTCCGCAGGGCAAGAGTGCCAAGGGCGGCGCGACGCGTCAGAAGCGTAAGCCAAGTAATAGCTCGATCGTTCGCCGACGTAAGAGTCGTCGCTACGGTCAATTGAAGTTGCACAAGTAAGACACCGAATCACCCCAACTGAATTGTTTGATTTATGAGCCGCAGTAGTAAAAAAGGCCCGTTTGTCGATCCAAAAGTATACTTCAAAGTACAGAAGCAACTTGAGGGTGGGCGTAAGGAGCCGATCAAGACATGGGCACGGTCTTGCACGATCGTTCCCGAGTTTGTGAACATGACCTTTATGGTTCATGACGGTCGCAAGCATGTAAAGGTTTTGGTTTCCGAAGACATGGTCGGTCACAAGCTCGGTGAATTTGCACCGACGCGAACCTTCCGCGGTCACGGCGGCAAGGGCGGCAAGAAGTAGAGTTTAGAACAGGTTTTCGATCTGTCTTGCTTAAAGCGTAAACGAACAAGAGAACAATTATGTCCAATTTTACCGCACATTATCGAAATGCTCGCATCAGCGCCCAAAAGGTGCGTTTGTTGGCAAATTTGGTTCGTGGCATGTACGCCGACGAGGCGCTTGATACTTTGAAGTTCCAACCACAGCGTGGTGCCCGGATGCTTGAGAAGGTTATCAAGAGTGCAATCGGAAATGCTCAGGATCCTGACCAGAACGACGGTCGTAGTCATCGAGTCGAAGAGTTGGTGTTAACGGACGTTCGCATCGATGGCGGGCCGATGTTGAAGCGAATTCGTCCTCGTGCTCGCGGTACTGCGTTCATGATTAAGAAGCGAAGCAGCCATATCCACGTTGGGTTGACACCCATCGACGAAGTATAAAGATACCTTTCCAAAAGAAACGAAGAGAACGAGTCCTAAATTATGGGTCAAAAAGTAAACCCGATCGCGTTTCGAACTGGCGTTACTCGTGGCTGGACCAGCCGGTGGTATGCTTCGAAGCAGGACTTTTCGGATTTATTGGTGGAGGATCGCAAGTTGCGAAACTTCATCCAGAATCATCCCAAGAAGACACAATACAAGAATGCTGGGATCGACCGGATCGAGATCGAACGAACTCGGGACGAAGTTCGCGTGATGATGTACGTGGCTCGACCTGGTTTGATCATTGGCAAGAAGGGTCAAGAGATTGAGATCCTTCAAGCAGAGCTTCAAAACTTGATCGGACGACGTATCAATTTGAAGGTCGAAGAGGTCGGACGACCCGAGCTAATGGCTCAGTTGGTCGCCGAAGATATCGCACAACAACTGGCTAAGCGATCGAGTTTTCGTCGTACGATGAAGCGATCGCTTGAACAGACGATGGATGCGGGTGCTAAGGGCATCAAAATCCAATTGGCCGGTCGTTTAGGTGGAGCTGAAATGGCTCGCCGAGAGAAACAAATTGCGGGTTCAATTCCGTTGAGCACCCTGCAAGCAAAGATCGATTACGGAACAACTGAAGCGGTGACGCCACAGGGGCACATCGGGATTCAGGTTTGGATTAATCAAGGTACTTACGGAGACGAATCCGATGGCGCTGATGCCCAAGCGGGTCAAGCATCGAAAAAGCCAAAGAGGTCGCATAAAAGGTAGCGCGACGCGCGGCAACACTGTCGTCTTCGGTGACTATGGGATCCAATCGCTAGATGCGGGATGGATCAAAGCCACGACGATTGAAGCCGGTCGTATCGCTGCACAGCAATACGTCCGCGGTGAAGGAAAGCTTTACATCCGAATTTTCCCTGACAAGTCAGTGACCAGCACTCCGTTGGAAACTCGAATGGGTAAGGGAAAGGGTGAGCCAGACTTCTGGGCCGCGGTCGTGAAGCCGGGAACGGTTTTATACGAGCTTGGTGGTGTAACTGAACAACAAGCCAAGGTTTGTTTCGCCCGTTTGGCGAGCAAGTTGCCGGTCAAGGTTCGGTTTGTCGAGCGACGTAGCAGTATGTCGTAAGCGAAGCCCAATACATGTCACCAACACTGAAGTGAATTTCGAAGCGAAAACCATGACAAAGATCACAGAACTTCGCGAAATGAGCGATGAACAACTGCAGGCAACGTTGAACGAGGCGGGCGAAACCCTGTTTCGACTTCGTTTCCAGTCGCAGTCGGAACGGCTCAATACGCCAAGTGAGATTAGAAAAAATCGCCGTCTGATCGCTCGGATCAAAACGATCCAAACTGAGCGTGCTCCGGCGACTACTTAGTAATACCCATTTTTCCCGTCCTTAGAGCGGGCACAAAGAATTATGCCAAAGCGTGTCGTAACCGGAGTCGTCACTAGCGACAAGATGAGCAAGACTCGTCGCGTCGAGATCAATCGTGTCGTGAAGCATCCGAAGTATAAGAAGTATGTGAAACGCCGAACGGTTTGTCACATGCACGACGAGAATAACGAGTCGGGCGTGGGAGATCGTGTGGAACTGATCGAGTCACAACCGCTCAGCAAACTCAAACGTTGGCGTTTGGTTCGCGTGCTCGTGAAGAGTACTGAGGTTGACGTTGCGGCACTTCGTGCAGCTCGCAAGGACGCGGCCGAGGCCGAGTCACTTGAGGCTGCACATGCTGGTGAAACGGAACAAGCATAGCTGAAAAGGATCTTTAACGAGCTCCAATGAAAAGCAGGGTCTTTCGCGAGATCCACGATGAAACAGGTCTTTCACAAGATCCACTACGAAGCAAACACAACTTTAACCATTGGCCATCAGCGGCCACGTAAACCATGATCCAACAAGAATCCCGACTCGAGGTTGCCGACAACACCGGTGCTCGTCAAGTCATGTGCATCAAAGTACTCGGCGGATCGCGTCGACGGTTCGCCAGTGTTGGTGACGTGATCGTGTGCAGTGTGAAAAGCGTGATCCCAGGTAGTGAAGTCAAGAAAAAGTCGATCGTGCGGGCGGTGATCGTTCGTACGAAGACGCCAACGCGGCGGCCCGATGGAAGTTACATTCGGTTTGATTCAAACGCGGTTGTGCTGATCGACAAAGACCAGACCCCTCGGGGAACGCGAATTTTCGGTGCGGTAGCTCGAGAACTTCGCGATCGCAACTTTATGAAAATCGTTAGTTTGGCCAACGAGGTCGTTTGACGATTGGTTAGCCGTTTTGGCGTTAGACACGGTTCCGACACCACAGAACCACTGAACAGATTAAGCAAGACAATTAGAACACAAGCATAGACGACCATGAAATTCCGAATCGATGATGAAGTCCAAGTGATTGCTGGAGCCGACATCGGCCATAAAGGCAAAATCTTGAAGGTCGACCGCAAGAATAACAAGGTGGTCGTCGAAGGGGCTGGGCGTGTTTGGAAGCATGTTCGCAAGAGCCAAAAGAATCCACAGGGTGGTCGGTTGAACAAAGAAATGCCGATTTCCGCCAGCAATGTGATGCTGGTCGATCCGACGACCGGAAAACCGACACGCATCGGTGTACGGTTTTTGAAGGACGGAAGTAAAGAACGATTCGCGAAAAAGTCTGGCACCACGCTCGATAAAATTGCACCAGCACGAGCGGGCCACGCACAGTAGTAGCTGCGTCTCTCCGAGACGCGAATGAACCAGTAGCGGAACTCATTAACAGTTTCGTCCACTCTGGAAAAAGAAAGTCTTGACGACTTTCGCTACGGCGAAAAACGTCAAGCATTAGATCGGCGACTCTCCGAGACGCCCAGCAGTACCCCCCCAGTAGCGGCGACTCTCCGAGACGCCACATTAGACAGTTCAAACTTTTAAGATGTAGTTGAGCCAAAATGGCTGATTCAAAAACACGAATGCAAACTCGCTATGACGAGACCATACGCCAAGCGTTGGTGGAAAAGCATAGCTACGCGAATCCTCACCAGGTTCCCCGGATCGAAAAGATTACGGTGAACATGGGCGTCGGTGCTGCGACCGGTGACAAGAAGATCCTTGACTTGGCAGTCGACGCGATGACTCAGATTACTGGCCAAAAGCCTGTGATTACCGTCGCTCGCAAGTCGATCGCTGGTTTTCGTCTTCGCGAAGGGATGCCGATCGGCTGCATGGTTACGATGCGTCGCCAGCGGATGTATGAGTTTTTGGATCGCTTGGTTTCGATTGTTTTGCCACGAGTCCGTGACTTTCGTGGGATCAATCGCAACGCATTCGATGGCAATGGGAACTACACGCTTGGCTTGAACGAGCAATTGGTTTTCCCTGAACTGAATCCTGATAAGTTTACTCGTCCGCAAGGGATGAACATCACGATTGTGACGTCGGCCCGGACGAATGACGAAGCACGTGACTTGTTGGAAATGTTTGGAATGCCGTTCAAGCAAATTCCAAAGAAAGAAGACGCTGCCTAATAGCAGTTCCGGTGATCTGCCGGAAAGATAGATAGATAAATAGAAACGCTTTGGTTATTTCAGCCAAAGCAAGAAACCCGAAGCAACTCCGAATTAAATCGACGGAACAATCGACCGTGGCAAGTAAATCAAAGATCGCGAAGGCCGAACGCAAGCCTAAGTTTAGCACTCGGCGAGAGAATCGCTGCAAGTTCTGTGGAAGGCCTCGTAGCGTTTACCGTAAGTTCGGCCTGTGCCGAATTTGTTTCCGCGAAAATGCGAACATCGGGTTGATCCCTGGCGTTCGTAAGGCAAGTTGGTAATTGAGCCCGAAAGGGGAGAACACAAACTATGATGACTGACCCAATTGCCGACATGCTGACTCGAATCCGTAACGCGGTTCGTGTGGAAAAGCCCTATGTGGATATTCCCAGCAGTCGGGTGAAGCGTGGCGTTGCCGATGTGTTAAAGCGAGAAGGCTTTATCTGGGACTGGAAAGAGGTCGACCAGGAAAATCCTTCCGCAACACTTCGTTTGGAACTGAAATACGGCCCCAATGGCGAGCGTGTGATCCAGACGATCAAGCGAATCAGTAAGCCTGGCCGGCGGTTGTATACCCGTAGCAACGATTTGCGCCCGGTACTCGGCGGTCTGGGGATTAGCATTATTAGTAGCAGCCATGGCGTGATTAGCGATCGTGAAGCTCGCCGCGATAACGTCGGTGGCGAAGTGCTTTGCGAAGTTTCGTAGTCGATCATTCAAAAAATAGAAATTAACCTGTCTGCTGCAAGCAATAACGAAGATAAGTCATGAGTCGTATTGGAAAGAAGCCGGTCACGATCGCAAGCGGTGCGAAAGTATCGCTGAATGATCGTAAGATCGAAGTCGAAGGCCCGAAAGGGAAGCTCAGTTTCGAACATCGCCCCGAGATTTCGGTGGCCTTGAGCGAAGATGGGTCGGAAGTCGTTGTGACCCGAAGTGGTGAGGATCGTACTTCCCGCGAATTGCACGGTCTGACCCGTTCGATCGTGAAGAATATGATTGAAGGGGTGACAGTAGGATATGAGAAGAAGTTGGAAGTCGTCGGCGTTGGTTACTTAGCGGCAATCAATGGTGATACGCTTCAACTGCGTGTCGGATACGCCAACGAACTTCATCGAAAAATCCCAGCCGAATTGAACGTCACTTGTCCTGACCAAACCCATGTGGTGATTCAGGGTTGCGATAAGCAAGTCGTCGGTCAATTTGCTGCCGAAATTCGTGCCTTGCGGAAACCGGAGCCTTACAAGGGCAAAGGGGTTCGTTATGTGGGTGAACAAGTCAAGATCAAGCCTGGTAAGTCGGCAACGAAGTAAGCGAATAATAATAAGATGGATAAGAACAAAAAGCTGCAAGTCAAACGCATTCGGCGTCGCCACCATGTCCGCAACAAGTTGCGTGGCACGGCGGAGCGACCACGGTTATGCGTTCATCGTTCGCTCAAGCATTTCGCTTGCCAAGTCGTGGATGACCAAACCGGTCGTACATTGGTCAGTGCCAGCACGCGGGACAAGGGTGTTCGCGACGAGATCGGTTATGGTGGAAACAGCGACGCGGCAGCAAAGCTGGGAGCCATTATCGCCGAGCGAGCCACGACCGCTGGCATCAAAATGGTCAAACTGGATCGCGGACACAATCGCTATCATGGCCGCGTCAAAGCCTTCGCCGATGCGGCTCGCGAAGCCGGTTTGCAGTTGTAGACATTCGCCGCAGCGAGTGATCTCAAAGAAAAAGACAGAGAAGCAACATTTTCATTCGAGGACAGAATCATTAGTAACGCACAACGAAACAAGCGAAACAAGGGCGAAGAGAACTCGCTCGGTGATTTGCTCGATCGCGTCGTCAAGATCAAACGCTGTGCCGCGGTCGTTAAGGGCGGTCGTCGGTTTAGTTTCGCAGCAATGGTGGTTGTCGGTGACGGCAATGGAAAGGTGGGCTGGGGTTACGGCAAAGCAAACGAAGTTCCACCGAGTGTTCAAAAAGCTCAGAAGCAAGCCAGTCGCTCGATGATCGACGTTCCTCTTGTCGAAGGGACCCTTCCTCATCAAGTTTGGGGCCATTTCGGAGCTGCCAAGGTTCTGCTCATTCCCGCTGGGGCTGGTACAGGTATTATCGCCGGTCAAGCGGTTCGTGCGGTTTGCGAAGCGTGCGGAATTCACGATATTTTGACCAAGTCCTACGGAACCAACAATCCAGTGACTTTGGTGAAAGCGACGGTCGACGCATTGGAGAAACTGCGTACTCGCGAGCAGGTTGCAGCACTACGTGGTTTAGAAGTCGAAGAGCTAACCGTTGCTAAATAAGCAAGCTGTATTGTTGGAGTCCAGCCTTTAGGCGATTCCAAGCAAGTCATAACGTAGTGGATCTTGTTAAAGATCCAACAACACAAATAACAAACAACTCAAACGTAATTGATCCAGGTTTCGTCATGAACCTTAACGACGTCCATCGCGGGATAACCAAACACCGCAAACGCAAACGAATCGGTCGCGGTGTCGGTAGCGGCACCGGTAAGACATCGGGTCGTGGACACAAAGGCCACAAGAGCCGTAGTGGCTACAGCCGCAAACCAAACTTCCAAGGTGGGGCGATGCCAATGTTCCGCCGCATCCCGAAGCGTGGTTTCAACAATAAATGGTCGGTTGATGTGTTCGCCGTCAACGTTGGCAAGCTGAACGACACATTTGAAGACGGTTCCGAAGTCACGTTGGAATCGCTCGCCGAAAAGGATGTGGCTAAGGGCAACTTCGACGAAGTAAAGATTCTTGGCGATGGTGAATTGACCAAAAAACTGACCGTTACGGCACACCGTTTCAGCAAATCGGCCGAAGAAAAGATCACCGCCGCCGGCGGATCGGTCAACAAGCTTGCACCGAAGCAGACGCCAGCCGAACGAGTCGCCAAGTTGAAGGCTGCCAAGGCGTAGCGTGGGGTTGGAGTCTAGGCTTTAGCCGATTCCACGTTGTGTTTTTCAAGTCACTGCAGTCGCCTAAAGGCTAGACTCCAACAAACCATAGGGTGGATGGCAACATCCACCCTTTTTTATTTCCGAAGCAAAATAAATTGAAATCCCTTCCGCGAATTGCCTACATTCCTATCGCTCAAAATCTCCCGAAACGGTAAACTCCGCTCTTGGGAAACCGGTTTGTTGTTGCATTTCCGGCATCAATCGCACAGTTAAGCACGAGATAGTTTTGACGTATGTTTGAGAAATTGCGAATCATTTTTTCGATTCCCGAGCTTCGTAAGAAGGTTTTGCTGACGATCGGATTGTTAGCGGTCTACCGGATCGGTTTTCACATTCCACTGCCGATGATTGCCACCAACATGGGTGACGCGGTTGGGGGTGGAGCTGCGGACTTCTTCGAAAAAGTGAGTGTGTTTGCCGCAAGTGATTTGCGACAAGCAACCATATTCGGACTCGGTATCATGCCCTACATCTCGGCATCGATTATCTTTCAATTGCTCGGCAGCGTTTATAAGCCACTTGAGGAATTGAAAAAGGAGGGCGAAGCGGGACGCAAGAAGCTCAACGAATACACGCGTTACTTAACCGTTTTAATCTGCGTTGTCCAAAGTTACATGTACTTGAAGTTCATGTTGATGTCAGGCGGCAGCACGGGGTACGGCAACATCAACCCCAACTTCCTTAACGCAGACGCGACTGGCTTGTTTATCGGTTGGCAACTCGTTGCCGTCTTGGTGATGACTTGCGGTACCGTATTCTTGATGTGGCTTGGCGAGCAAATCGACGAATACGGGATTGGCAACGGGATCAGCTTGCTGATCATGGCCGGCATCTTGGCTCAAATGCCAAAAGCCTTGTACGAATTGATTCGTAACATGAAGACGGAATTAACCGGGCTCAGTCGGGGCCAAGTCGGAATTGAAACGTTGATATTGCTGGTGTTGCTATTTGTGGGTGTGGTGTTCGGGGTCGTGTTTATCACGCTGGGACAGCGAAAGATCCCGACGCAATCGGCCAAGTTCACGCGCGGACGCCGCGTCTACGGCGGGACTCGCCAAC
>JGI12210J13797_10639903_pt1 | contig 10704 bp, 10 predicted proteins | sample ElkSlonscriptome_3_FD_13797 | JGI IMG/M metagenome (IMG submission 13797) | reverse complement strand
GATTTTAGTCGCTAGGAAACCCTTGTATGGCTTGCTGGGTAATTTTCCGATACCGACACGGGGTACAACTTGAAACGTCTTGTTCCGTGCACAAGGCAATGCCGGGTGTATACTACATACATATCCATAACAAACGCACCATGCCTGCCATTTGCTATTTACAAAGCATTTCGGGATACACAGAAAGCGCGTCCTTCCTCGAGGAACCCACGATCGCAGCGGCAGCATAACTGTGTACACCGACCCTCCACATCCTCCACCACTGCGCTATACTACCCCCATGGACCCAAAGTCTGAAAAGCTACTCCACGAGAACGCACGTCTCGTAAAAGAGAACAACAAACTGCTTAAGAAGCTCTGGCGAGCTGAAGTGTTCGGCTTTTGGTCCAAGTTGCTGTTTGTGGCAATCCTAATTGGTGTGCCAGTGTTGATATATCAATACTATCTCGCAGATGTTCTTGTGGATCTCCGTACGATGTATGAAGGTATCCAACAAGACATCGACCAGGTTAGGGGGCTTTCTGACTCATTCTCGCTGGGTGCGGTGATTGAGTCTATGGAAGAAAAGCGGAAAGAGCTGATTGATTAACCGGAGCAATCTGGTAGAATACAACACGCGTCATGCTGAGGTAGCTCAGTTGGTAGAGCATTCGCCTGAAGAGCGAAGGGTCGGCGGTTCAAGCCCGCCCCTCAGCACAGAATCAACAAACACTGGCTATGGGCGGTGTTTGTTATTAGAACCACCGAGGTGTTCGTCGCACATGTCTGGCATACAAGCCTGGAAACATGCTGTGTAGCATTCTTTCTTCAACCATTACTACACGCCGCACAGATACATACCGTACAGCAACGGTGGGGCACATACCCAAGGAGACTGCGTTCCCAATGCGACACACAGTGCAACCAGAATGTAGGACGCGTACATCGGGTTTCTTGAGTTCCGAAAAGCACCAGATTCAATAAGGACCGGCGGTTCGCCACGTGGGGACAGTGCGGTCTTGTGCCGTACGATCGTACACTTTGCCCACAGCCCGAAGAAGAGCGCACACAGTACTCCAAACGCAGCCACACCGACACTAACCTGGAGCGGCACAACATAGCGTCCCACAGGCAACATGTATGCCAAAAAACTGCTGTTGCCACTGACGCAAACAAAAGCATGTGCGGCGCATGGAGCTTCATGCAAGAGAGTGTACACCATCCCCACCGCTCTGTATGTGAACCGTCTTCTAGCACACCATTGCCCAGCGCTCAAAATGGAGATGGCAGTACCAAAACAGTCGCCCTTGGGCGACTGTTTTGTTTTGTAACCTATCCTGCTTTGACCTTGAGTTTTGTTTGCTTCTCTTTATCTATCTTAGGGAGTCGAATTGTGAGCAAGCCATATTTCTCTGCTGCCTGTGCCTCTTCAACTTCAACCTCTGCCGGCAAAAGCACCGTGCGTGAGAATGAGCCCCAGTACAACTCTTTATGGAAGTAGTTGTCGTCGGACACCTCTTTGTGCTCCTCGCGCATACCACGAATAGTTACCATATCGCGAGAAATCGAAATATCTACATCTTCAGGCCGCACACCTGCGACAATGCTCCGAATGACAATCTCGTCAGGAGTTTGGAATACATCAACCGTAAGCTGCCCCTCAACACCGGCACCCTCTTCTAGCCAGCCTTCATCCTGTTGCACCGGCTCCTCTACAGGCACTTCTTCCTCGTATCGTTCGTGTCGAACGCGGCGAGGCTCTTCTACTTGTTCATACTCTTCTTCGTAACCGTCATCAACATCGACGGCCCCGGTGAGGCGTTGAAAAAAGGACTGTTTGGGTTTTGGCATAGAACGTTATGAATTGGGGCGAGTAATTGCTGGTAGTCGTTTTGCTTCTTCAAATAGTACGAAGAGTACGACAATCCCTAGCCATACGGCAAAAAAGACAATCGCGGTATTCTCTCCACTACTTGCAATTATATGGTGGTTGAATAGCGCATGCAACACACTCGCAAGGATAAGTCCTGTGCATAGCGAAATAAACTGCCATACATAGCTTCGATAAAAGGTAAGTGCTATTGCAAAGCCCACCACAGCGCTCGAAAGGGTATGAATAAGCGCAGCACCCATAAAACGCAAATTACCAGTCAAGATTCCGCCCGCAATATCTCCTTGGCCCAGTGGCCCCATAAGGAAGAGTCCGGTCTCAAACGCGGCAAACCCCAGTGCAACGGTGATGAGGTACACCATCGCATCAATTGGCTCATCAACCGCCTTGCGCCACAACACAACCACAAGCACCAGTGCATACTTCAATAACTCTTCAATAGCCGCCCAAAGGAATATAGGGTTCACGCCGCTTAACGTGCTGCAATGCTGAATGGTACTGAAAGGCGACGTCCAAGCCCCCTCCGGCCATGCACCCGCCGCAACACACTTTGCAAGCATCTCGCTCGGAAGCGCAAGGAGCACTGCAAGCATGCCTGCCATAAACGCAGCAACAATCAGCCACTTTGGCTCCGGGCGCCGACTATCTTCTTTTAGGAAAAACCATAACCACAACAGCGCCGGGAGTAATCCGCCAAGGAATGCATAGAGAACAGTGGGGAACAAAGCCATGTATCACTATTGTATCAGTCTTCGGCACATATGGTTGGCTACGTGTATGGGGACAGCCCTGCTACTGCAGTAGCAGTAGCAGCATCTCACACACGCATTGCAAACGCTCACACTAGTGCCTTACGCGGACTTCGGCCATGCTGCTACCATAAGCAGCTCACTGTCTTTCTCAGGCAGTGCAGACCATATCTCCTCGGTAACAAACGGCATGAAAGGGTGCAGCAACGTAAGCTGGACCCGTAGCATGTCATACAGCATCCGTGTGCGCTGTTGAGCACGCTCTGCGTCATTACCCTGCAAATATGGCTTACTTTCTTCAAGCACAACGTCAGCGAATGTATGCCATATGTAGTGATACGTCTTTTCGCCGGCAAGATAGAGGCGGTACTGTTCGATATCATCAGTGGCCTCAGCCACGAGTGCATTGAGCGCGTCGATATGCACCTGATCATCCGCATGGTATCCGCCCGCATGTGGTTCCAACCCATGTTCATCCACAGCAGAAAGCACGAAGCGAGTGATATTCCACACTTTATTTGCAAAGTTCTTGTACCCCTTTACCTTCGAAAGGTCAAAACTAATGTCATTCCCGATTGCAGTACCAATAAGAAGCCCCATACGAAGCGCGTCGGCACCATACTGACTAATGACATCCAATGGGTCGATACCATTCCCCAGAGACTTACTGAACTTGCGACCTTGCTTGTCACGCACCACACCATGGATGAGTACCGTCTTGAAGGGCACTTGCCCCAGATGAAAGCCACTCATAAGAATCATACGCGAGACCCACAAATTTAAAATCTCGTATGCGGGAGACATAAACGTGGTCGGATGAAATGTCTGCAAGTCTTTCGTTTTCTCAGGCCAGCCTAGCGTAGAGAAGGTCCACAACGCACTTGAGAACCAGGTGTCCAACACGTCACTGTCTTGTTCCCACCCTTCGCCGTCGGGCGCCTTGGTGCCCACGTGCAACTCCTCGCCTCGATACCACACCGGAATACGATGCCCAAACCAAATCTGTCGACTAATACACCAGTCGTGCAGATTATCGATCCAGTGAGTGTATCGCTTGCGAAAACTCTCCTGCGGCATCGAAACGCCACCGTGCGCCACAGCCGCACGCATCAACTCCTTCAATGTAAGCGATGCGCCAGAGTCTACACCAGGAATCTCTGAGTGCTCAATCGTAAATGGTTTATCCACCGCAATGAACCACTGCAGTTTTGGCAATGGCTCTATCACTGCTCCGGTACGCTCCGCAGTAGATACGTTCTGCGTGATTTCCTCTTCCTTTTCCATGAGCCCCTCTGCACGTAGCCACTCGACAATTGCTTCGCGCGCCGCGAGTACTTTCAAATTATGTAGGGGACCATCAACCGTCATGCGCGCATACTCGTTAATGACCGACTTAACAGGAAGGCCATGCTTCTCACCGAGCTCCCAGTCTGTCATGCTGTGTGCGGGAGTGACGCCGAGTGCACCCGTACCAAACTCCGGATCAACATGCTCGTCGGCGACCACCTTCAAACGGATAGGCACGCCACAAAACTCCGCCTCGTACTCGTTGCCAACATACTCCTTGTAGCGCTCGTCATCGGGATGAACGGCAACTGCGGTGTCACCCACCTTGGTTTCGGGTCGAGTCGTTGAAATAACAATAGGGAAGTCCTTGCTGTAACGGAACGTATAGAATTGTGCCTTTCGTTCCTCATACACAATCTCGTCATCCGAAATGGTTGTCTGCCCCTTTGGGTCCCAGTTCACAATACGGTACCCTCGATAAATAAGACCGGCCTCGTACATGCGCTCAAATGCAGTCATCACAGCATGGTAGCGCTTCTCATCTAACGTGTACGCATAGCGTGACCAGTCTAGCGACGCACCCATCTTCTTGATCTGCGAATTGATACGTCCCTCATGCTCAAGCGCAAACTCATTCACCCGTCGCACCAACTCTTCGCGACCAAGGTCGTGGCGACTCTTCTTCTCAGCCTTCTGTATATTCTTCTCGACGCGCGACTGGGTAGCAATGGCCGCAGAGTCGGTGCCCGGCACCCAGAGCGTACGCTTACCCCGCATGCGTGCAAAACGTGTGAACGCGTCTTGCAAGGTATCCTCATATGCGTGCCCAATATGCAGCACGCCGGTCACATTTGGAGGGGGCAGGGTAATGGTATGTGTGGGGGCGTTTGGCTCTGCCACACCACGCTCCACACACACATCCGGATTAAAAAATCCGGAGTCTTCCCAGCGTGCATAGATTGCATCTTCACACGCTTCGGGGTTGTAGGGCTTCAAGAATTTGTCATCCATATAATGTGGATACTAGCATACAACCACCAGGCACTCTAGCGGCACACGGAAACAAGTGGCATGCGGCATTGTGCGACATATTGGCACAAGGTCATCTGAAGGTCAGTCTAAAAGCCACGAAGGACATATGAAATATATGGCTCACTTTAGACTGATTTTCACGGACATTAGACATCTGTTGACGTCAGAGACTGGTCCTTATGCATGCCACATTTCCACATTTGCTAACGCACGGGGCGGGGGTACACTCACGTACAGAGCAATCAGGTCTAGGGCAAGAGGCTTGTTTGCTTAAGAAGCGTGACTGGATCAGGGGGCTGATTTTCAGCTACGCGGGGTTCGATCTCGGAGCACTCTCCGTTTCATGTTCGAGCCCCGACTGGTGAATGACAGCCCTTGCCACCCGAACCAACCACAACATGCAGAACACACGACTGACAACCGCAGGTGCACATCTGACCGCAGTATTGTATCTGGGTGTATATGTGGTGGGTGTGCTTTCGCTTCTTGTGTGGGCCGTACTGCTTGCGCAGCCATTCGGCATCTCACTCAGTGCCTCTGACCATCGCATGATTGTTACCTCCGCTCCTCAAGCACTGTTCGCAGAAGGCACTCGTGTCGCACTCGCACATCCCGAGGGCATTGCACATCAGGTACGCACCGCGGTCATCACCGCGCAGTCGCGTGCAGATGGTACTCTGCAGTACACACTCGGCAGCGGTGAGGCGGTGGCAAGCCGAAGCGTGCTTGGCGCTGTACTCATGACACTTCCACTCCTAGGACTTATCGTCTCAGCACTCTCGAGCCTTGCCGGAGTGCTTGCACTCATCGGCGCACCGTTCGTGCTCTTTGGCGCAACACAATTCTTTGCGCGCCGTGTTCAAAGCGGACACACAACAGGTGAGGTTCCGTTACTACGCGCACTTCAGACATTGCACGCACGCTTCAGACAGACACGTGCTCGTCGTCAAACCAAGGCGATTGCAGCTGCCAGCGAAGCGCAAGAGGAGTACACGTATGAGCCAGCCAACACTGAATACGTAGCAGCAACAAACGAGCAGGTCCTGGCACACGAACCGAATTACACGAGTCCACACGAAATGTACGGCGCGGTCGTTAAATTGGCACGTCGCACGCACCGCCACATACACCCACATGTTTCATTCTAACCAACCATGACAACACACAACACAACACGTGAGACCAGTGCAGCATTCGATGGTATTCGACGCGCATGGCACACCGCCGCAATAGAGTCGCCACAAGGGGCAGCACCACTCCCACACACGCGGTCGATAGACGGCATTGCTCGCACAAGCCACAACACGTTCGCGTCCCAAGCTCAGTATGTTGTCACTCCACAACCGCGAGCTCACCCAACACCACTTCAGGGTGTCCGCGCCATACTCGGGAGTCTCGACGGCATTCGCATGCCACAACTCGCTCGCTCAGTGTAATATCAACTCTCTTCGAGACAGAAAGAAAAAGCCGCAGCATAGACGTCGGCTGTTTTCTACCACCAAGCGACAACCACCACTGCTTACACCATCACGAAACGAGCGCTTCGCAAGCACTGCTACAGGGCCAAATCTCCGGCCGCCTGAATCTCGTCAGTTGCCGCAAGCGGCTCAACACCCCGCAAGTGTGCAACAAAGCCCGCCATGCCGATCATCACTGCATTGTCCGTAGAAAGACCAGGTGCTGGCAGTAGCAACGTTGGTGCATCTGCTAGTGTTGAGAAAAGGTTCTCCAGTGCAGTCCGTATGTGTCGATTTGCACTCACCCCACCCCCCAACACGAAGGCATGCACAGGATGCTCCTCAAGTGCATGTACGGTTTTTGCAACCACGACATCTGTGACCGCATGTTCAAATTCTGCCGCAATACGATCGCGCACTGCCTCAGGGAATTCTCCCAGGTCACGCACCTGATACTTCACTGCCGTCTTTAGTCCCGAAAACGAGAAGTCCAGGTCCCCGGAATGCAGCATGGGGCGGGGCAGTGGCGAGAGCCGCACACCAGGCAACACCTCTCCCTTGTTCAGTGACGGCCGAGCTCGTGCGGCCACTCGACTTATCTCTGGCCCTCCCGGATACGGCAGGCCCAGCAAGCGCGCAACCTTGTCGAAGGCCTCACCTATAGAGTCGTCTCGGGTACTGCCAATAACCTCATAACTACCCCAGTTCGTGGCATGCACAAATTCTGTGTGTCCACCCGAAAGAATAAGCCCCAAAAGCGGGAACGAAACCTGTCCAAGCTGAAATGGCTGCTCGCGCGTTCCTGCACCAGAGACCACACTGGCAAGCAGATGGCCTTCAAGGTGGTTTACCGGCAGTATTGGCACATCCCACACACGTGCAAGTGCACGAGCAAAATTGATCCCAACCCACAGTGCCGGCTCAAGCCCGGGCCCCTGTGTAACCGTAATTGCATCAATATCTGGTTTCTTGCACGCACCCAACATATGGATACATGCTGCTCCCAACCCCGGCTCCCGTACAAGCACGTCTTCAAGAAACTGAACCGTCTCGTCGCCAAGCTCCACTCTGGCTACCGCGTGCATACCAGCCTCTTTGAGGGCAAGTTCACACAGCGGCACTAAGTTTGCTGCATGTTCGCGCTTTGCAAGTGAGGGATACACGCCACCAAATGCAGCATGCTTTTTCGCCTGCGAGTACAGGGCATTCCCATTTACCACAAGCTCAGCCTGCTCCAGCGTACCAGTTGCCTCCATAATTGCTATCGCGGTCTCATCGCACGAGGTCTCAATTGCAAGAATTTTCATACTGGTACTGTAGCATTAGTTGATGAACTGTCACAATCAGTATACTATAGTGCAACATATACATGCGGGCGATTAGCTCAGTTGGCTAGAGCGTCTCATTGACGTTGAGAAGGTCACAGGTTCGAGCCCTGTATCGCCCACAATGGAACAGCAAGAAGGACAAGAAGGGTACGACGCTCATATACAAAACGCATCGGCCATCCTAAGCCAGGGTGGCGTTGTTGTGTACCCAACAGATACAGTCTATGGGCTTGGCGCAGACGCAACAAACGCACATGCTGTTGGGCGCATCAGAACCATAAAGGGTCGGGCTGCCGACACACCCATTCTAGCAATGGTACGCAACGTCGACATGCTCCGCTCCTATGCGGAGCTCACCCCACTTGCAGAAGCCCTTGCAGCCGCCCTGTTACCCGGTCAACTCACTCTCGTTCTTACACCACGCAATGATGCACTCACATCGATTGCGGCACCTGATGGTTCTGTGGGATTCCGCATACCAGACCATCCACTCTGTGCCGCACTCTCTACGTCATTTGAACGCCCCATCACTTCAACAAGCGTCAATCGTTCCGGTATGCCACAGCCCCGCACCCTAAGCGCTATGCTCGACCAACTCAAAGAGGCCTCAGAACTCATTGACTACACATTCGACAGCGGCACGCTCCCAGCATCTCCACCATCTACCATTGTCGATGTGCGTGGCGATACACCACTCATTGTTCGTGAAGGGGCTATTTCGAGTGACCACATCATCCACATCATCCGCTCGTAAGCACTCCACACGTGCACACCCCATGCTACACTACAACACATGGGATATCATAACGCTCCAACGCGGAGCCTGCGTGAAGAGAACAAGCAACTCCGCACGTTCTTACTGATTGGCCTTGCGGCACTCTTAGTGCTCATTCTCTGGGTCTTCCGTGACCTTTTCATGCTTGCTCTCCCAGACGGCTTCACGCTGTTGCCAGCAGCCGAGATTACCCCGGAATTTCAAATAATTGCAACCGTGCTCTTTGCGTCACTCGTGTTCGGCATCACCACAGCAGGAGCCTGGGTGTACCTACAAAGCACGAAACCCGCAGAAACTACTCCAGCAGAAGTAAATCAGCAGCTCATTGCAGAGCTTGCTGTTTCGGCTCGCCAGCTACAACTCTTGTTTGATAACAGTCCAATTCCATACTTCGTGATGGACGACGAGGGAAACGTGCGAAATCCCAACAAAGCCACGCTCCGCTTCTTTGCCGCCGATGAGGATGATGTGCGAGTTGCAAACCTCTACAACCGTATTGCAGCTGTGCGTGAAGACTTTAGCAAGCCAGCAATTGAGCTGCTCTTTGAGAAGATTAAACGAGGTGTTTCCATCGCTAGCGAAGAGGTCACCATGAAGACGTATGATGGCCGCGAGCGCATCGCACAAATCTCAATCTACTCAATGAGTGAAGACTCACCTCTTTTGTACAAGCACCTTGTGGCACTGCGCGACGTCACTGAAGAGCGAGAAAGTGAACGTATTAAGACTGATTTCTTGCTCCTTGCGTCACATCAACTACGCACACCAACCACCGCAATCAAATGGCATGCCGAGTATTTACTTGGATCAAAAAAGATAGATCTTGAACCCTCAGTCGCCGAGTATCTGCACGAAATTCACCACGCCAACGAGCGCATGATGGAACTCGTTGGCACCCTCCTTACCGTGTCGCGCATTGAAATGGGTGTTCTTGAGCCACAGTCAGAGAAGATTGACTGCAAAGAATTAGTAGATGATCTGCTGGATGAACTCAATTCAAGCATGGAAAAGAAGGGTCAGGTGCTTGCGGTAAACATAACACCAAACGCAACGCTTGAGGTAGACCACACCATGATTCGTGTTGCCATACACAACCTCCTCACCAACGCCATTAAGTACACTCCTCGAAACGGTGCGCTTACGCTCAACATCGAGCAAGGTGGCACCAGTACGTCAATTACCGTCACAGATACCGGCTACGGCATTCCGCAAAACGAGCAGTCTCACATTTTCTCAAAAATGTACCGCGCAACAAACGCAAAAAAGATATCCGCAGACGGCACGGGCCTGGGTCTCTATCTTACAAAATCATTTGTTGAAAAACTTGGTGGCTCTATAGCGTTTCATTCAACTGAAGGGAAGGGCACCACTTTTACTATAACCATGCCCAACGTGCAGAGTGTATAGCTCTGTGATACCATTACACACATGAATGACGCACCAACACAACTTAAACACACGGTCCTCATCGTGGACGACGAAGAGTCACTGACCAACGTACTTGCGCGCAAGTTCGAAGACGAGGGAATCACCGCCTTCTGCGCTTATGATGGCAAGCAAGGTCTTGAAATGGCTCTCGAAAAGCATCCCGAGGTCATTTTACTTGATGTCATGATGCCAGAAATGGACGGCTTTGAGGTCTTAACTTCACTCAAGAAGGATGACTGGGGCAAGGATGTTCCCGTGATTCTACTTACCAACAGTTCGAGCATCGACACTGTGGCACGAGCCGTTTCAACCGGCATGAGTGAGTTTTTGGTAAAGACAGAAATGAAGCTCGACGATGTCGTCACACACGTGAAAGACCGTTTTGTCACGAGCTAGTCTATATGAGGCGAGCGCAGGCAGGGTGCCTGTGTGTATAGTGTTTCCGATAAGCAGGCTTGGGCCATTAGCTCATCTGGTAGAGCGCACCCATGGCATGGGTGAGGTGGCCGGTTCGAGTCCGGCATGGTCCACAAAATAACGCCGTATGGCGTTTGTTGTGGCCATGCCGGACTCGAACCGCCGTAGGGGGTCGCGGGGCGGCGGAACGCCCCCGTGGAGGAAGCTACACGAAACCGAGGGTTTTGTGAGCGCAACGACCGACGGGAGTGAGCAGTGAGATTCCGGCATGGTCCACTGGAAATTTGCGCTTATGGAAGGCGGTGCAATAGAAGAAGCGCTACTGCAATCCAGCAAGTAGCGCTTCGAGTTTAGTTCGCGA
>JGI12210J13797_10622751_pt1 | contig 10704 bp, 15 predicted proteins | sample ElkSlonscriptome_3_FD_13797 | JGI IMG/M metagenome (IMG submission 13797) | reverse complement strand
CGGCTGTTTCCGTGCGCGCAGATACCTCCAGCACGCCCGCCAACGATTCTGGACGTTCGGCATTCGACTATGCAGAGATCCTCACGGTTCCCTTTCCGGACCCGGAACCCGATCAACTACTCGACGAAGCTAGCGAGAAAAAAGCGGAAGCCGTCGCCTGGTTCATCAGCGGCCAAATCTTGGAACAACAAGCGGAACTCGATGCCGCTCTCGAGAGCTACCGCAAAAGCCTCGATCTCGATCCGGCCAACTATCCGCTCGCTGAAAAAGTCGCCATCGAATATGTGCGGCGCGACGAATACGCCGAGAGTATGGCGGTCCTGAAAGATTGCGCCGCTGCCGCACCCAAAGATGCCCGCCCGCTAGTCACCATCGCTTACCTCTACAGCCGGTATCTCGAAAAACCAGATCTCGCTCAGAAATACGCCGATGCCGCTCTGGACATTAACCCAGAGGATATCAGCATCTATCAACGCCTTTACGAAGTATATGAAGCGCAGGGCAACCGAAAAGCAGCCGAGGCCGTCACCGAGGAAGCCCTGCAAGCCCGATCGAAAAATGCCGATTACTGGCTGGAACTCGGCATCTGGCTCAGTGATCTGAAAATTCCGATCAATTCCATCGATCCCAATACGAAAGCCGTCAAATCGCTGACGGCTGTCTTTGAGAAAGCGATCGAATTGGCGCCAAAAGATCCCGTCGCCTTGACTGCTGCCGGTGATTTTTTCGCTCGGATCGGGGAGCTCGAACGCTCGACCGAACTCTTCGAAGCCGCGCTCGAACAGAACGCCAACCTGATGCCTGCCCGTGAGAAATTGGCTCAAGCTTATTTACGGCTCGAAAAAATAGATTCAGCCATCGCTCAGCTTAAACAAATCATCCGGCTCGATCCCCTGCGGCAAGGCGCCTATGGCCTGCTCGGTCAGCTTTACGAACAACAAGGCGATATGAGTCAGGCCGCGCTCGCTTATGAGCAAAGCCTGCTTCTCAACCCGAACCAGGAAGACGCCTATGGTCGGCTAGCGGAAATATATCTCGAACCCGCCTCGGAAAGCGCCTCAGAACCGCTCGACGCGGACAAAGCCACCAGCATCCTGAAGAGTGGCACCAGACGGTTTCCGCGCTCCATCAAAATGCATATCATGCTCGGGATCGCTTACCTCACCAATTCGCAGTATCAGGAAGGGCTCAGCGCCTTCGAACAAGCCAACACCCTCTTCGACCAGGAACCCGGAGCTGCCCAAACCCCGCAATTCTATTTCCAATACGGCATCGCCGCCGAGCGTTCCAAGGAATACGACCAAGCTAGCGATCTCTTTCAGAAAGCCATCGAAATCGATCCAAGCTTCCATGAAGCCTTGAATTATCTCGGTTACATGTGGATTGACCGGAATGAAAAGCTGGATGAAGCCGGAGAGCTCATTCGCAAAGCCTTGTCCATCGAACCGGATAATCCAGCTTACCTCGATAGCCTCGGCTGGTATTATTATCGGAAAGGCGATTTCAAAACGGCGCTGGAATATCTCAAGAAGGCTTACAAAGAAGACGGCACCGATGATCCTGAAATTTGCGATCATGTCGGCGACGCCTACCAGCAACTGGGCGAGACCGGAAAAGCGATCGAGTTCTGGGAAAAAGCGTTAGCCCACGAGAAAGCCGCGGACCGCGTCGATGTCGCCGCGATCAAAGACAAACTCGAAGCAGCCAAACGCACGATGACGCAGTTGGAAGCGGCGGAATAAGGTCTTCCCCTTTTCCATAAAAAAAAGACGGGCCCGATCTGGGCCCGTCTTCAGAGTGATACCAATTCGGGAACGTTCTTTATCGTGAGTAAAATTCGACGATGAGTTGTTCGTTCGCGACCGGGGCGATCTCTTCGCGGGTCGGAATGCGTGAAACTTGGCCGCTAAATGATTCGCGATTCACGGTCAACCAGTCTGGGACCTGATTGATCTGGGTCAGTTCCAGATTGCGCGTCACGAGTTGACGGCTTTTGGGTTTATCTTTGACCGCGATCACATCCCCTGGCTTCAACGCGTAAGAAGCAATGGTGACATTGCCACCGTTGACGTTTACGTGGCCGTGAGCGACCAGTTGACGGGCGCCGCTACGGGAATTGGCAAATCCGAGTCGGTAGACGACATTGTCCAGCCGGGCTTCGAGGAATTGCAACATGAGCTCGCCGGTCACGCCGCGTTTCGTCAGCGCTTTTTCGTAATACCGGCGGAATTGCTTCTCAAGAACGCCATACTGGTATTTGAGCTTCTGTTTTTCGCCAAGAGCGATGGCATAATCCGATTTTTTGCGTCGGCTGCCACGAGCGCCGTGCATGCCTGGCGGATAGTTTTTGCGTTCGAAAGCTTTGGAGGATCCGAACAACGCCACACCAAAGCGGCGACTGATTCTGGTTTTGGGTCCGAGGTAACGTGCCATGATAGAGATGAAGAGTTCGTCGCGACGACGGATCAGACGCGGCGTTGTTTCGGTGGACGGCACCCGTTATGCGGCACGGGTGTCACGTCCTTGATGATGTTGATTTCCAAACCGACAGCCTGCATCGCGCGAACAGCAGATTCACGTCCGGCGCCGGGGCCTTTCACGCGCACTTCCACTTCTTTCAAACCATGTCCCATGGCTTGGCGACAGGCATCCTGCGCGACCACTTGTGCGGCGTAAGCCGTGCTCTTCCGCGAACCGCGGAAGTTCATCTTGCCAGCGCTCGACCAGGAAAGGACATTGCCGTTGAGGTCGGTGATGGTGACGGTGGTGTTATTGAAGCTCGAAAAAACGTGGGCGATCCCGCTGTGGACGTTCTTGCTCCCTTTAGCGCGAACGATCTTCGGTTTCTCGATCTCCGGATTCAGAGAAAGGGCATCCGGCTTCTTGGCACTCTCTTCAGCAGGCGCTGCGGCGGTGGCTTTCGACGCCTTCGCAGGTTCTGCGGCCTTTGCAGGTTCTGCGGCCTTCGCAGGTTCTTCTGCTTTGGGTGCTTCTGCCGGCTTTTCGGCGGCGGGCGCCGCTTCCGCTTCGTGAGTGGCGGCAGCAGCCGAAGCTGGTTCGGGTTGAGGGGCGGAATCCTCAGGCGCCGGATTGGCGGCAGCCTCTGGTTTTTCTTCCGGTGCGGGAGATTCGTTCTCGTCAGCCATAATTAATTCAGTTGCCGGTTAGACTTTGCCGGCTTTTGCGTTCTTGTTGCGCTGCACTCCGACGGTTTTCCGTGGGCCTTTGCGACTGCGGGCGTTGGTGGAGGTTCGTTGACCGCGAACCGGGAGGCCGCGGCGATGTCGAATCCCCCGATTGCAGTTGATGGCCTGCAAGCGTTTGAGATTCGTTTGGAGGTCACGGCGAAGATCACCCTCGATGAGCATCTTGCCTTCAGTGATCACGTGAATAATTTCCCCGAGTTGTTCGGGGGAAAGATCTTTCGCGCGGACATTCGGGTCAATTCCGGCCTGATCGAGTACTTTTTTCGCGGTGGCCGGGCCGATGCCGTAAATGTAAGGCAGGGACGCTTCGATGCGTTTATTGCCAGGGATATCAATTCCTAATAGACGGGGCATGTTGATCTTCTCCTTTGTTGAAAGTTATCCGCGGAGGCGTCAGCCTTGCCGCTGTTTATGCCGCGGATTCTTGCAAATCACGCGCACGACATTTTTTCGTTTGATCACTCGACAGCCTTCGCAAAGTCGTTTGACCGATGCTCGCACTTTCATCTTTTCGTTCGTTTTCCTGTAGGTGTTGCTTTGTAAGGACAAAAAGCTCGTTCTCCTTCCAAATCAGTGAAAATCGCTTTCACGTCGTTTGAAACGAGCACGAGCATCGCTCATCGATGACGGAACGTAATCCGCCCTTTCGTCAAATCGTAGGGTGATACTTCTACCATAACTTTATCCCCTGGCAAGATACGAATGAAGTGCATTCGCATTTTTCCAGAGACATGGGAAACAATCTGGTGGCCGTTATTCAATTCCACCTGATACATATGGTTGGGGAGGACTTCCACTATTCGGCCTTCGACTTCGATAACGTCTTTTCGCGCCATGTCAGGATCTCCGGCTCATCCGGAGTGATCAGGACGGTGTGTTCAAAGTGGGCCGAAGGTTTCCCGTCCAGGGTGACAACCGTCCAACCATCCGGCAAAATACTCACACCCGATGTCCCGAGATTGACCATTGGCTCGATCGCAAGGGTCATGCCGGGACGAAGCTTCGGGCCAGTGCCCGCTTTGCCATAGTTCGGCACTTGCGGCTCTTCATGTAGCTTTCGTCCAACTCCATGCCCCACAAAATCCCGCACGATACTCAAGCCTTCCGCGGTGACATGCTTCTCGACTGCGGCCCCGATGTCGCCCAAGCGGGCTCCACCACGGGCTTGCTGAATCCCTTGCTCAAGGGCTGTCTCGGTGACGCGAAGTAATTCCGCCACCTCAGGGGCGATGGTTCCCACAGCAACGGTCGCAGCAGTATCCCCCACCCAACCGCGATGGACGACGCCGACATCGAGTTTCACAATATCGCCATCCTCGATCTTCCGGGGTCCCCCGATCCCATGCACAACTTCCTCATTGATCGAAATACAAATGTTTCCTGGGAAAGTCACGGCCCCGAGCCGGTACCCGAGAAACGCGCTCCGACAACCCGCTTCAGCGATGAGATGCGCTGCTTTCTCATCCACTTCCTTGGTGGTCGCTCCCGGCTGACAGGCGTCGGAGATTTCCGCCAGAATACCGCGAGCGATCTGGCATGCTTCACGCATACGATCGATCTCACTGCCGGATTTGATAGGGATCATGAAAGAAAGGGAGGCGAAAAATAATTGTTAATTCCAGCCTTGGCTGAAGGCGATGGCGACGCCTGCGATCACGAGAACAGCAATTCCGACATAGAGCCAAACCAGGGTCTCGGGGCTAGCGAGATTCCCGCTACTCGGGGATGGACGTTCGAAGCGGCCGCGCAATTTTCCTTTACGCAAAAAGCCGTCGTAATGTTTCTGCAACAGATGCGTCTCGATCTGCCGCATGGTATCGAGAATGACCCCGACAATAATCAGAAGCCCGGTGCCGCCGAAGAATTGAGCGGTGATGTAAGGCACCCCCATTTGACGTGCCAGAAGTTCGGGCAAAACGGCGATAATCGTCAGGAAGATAGCGCCGGCGAAGGTGAGGCGGGTCATCGTGTAGTCGAGGAAATCCGCCGTCGGTTTTCCGGGACGCACTCCTGGAATAAAGCCGCCATGTTTTTTCAAATCATCGGCGATCTGCGCTGGCTGGAATTGAGTCGCTACCCAGAAGTAACTGAAGAAGAAAATCATGAACCCATAGACCACATAATGGAGCCAGCCCGTCGCGAGGAGATTGGCGATTTCCGAAGCGGTGCGGTTATCGGGAAAGATCATGCCCACAATAGTGGAAGGGAACAACAGCAGGGCCTGGGCAAAAATGATTGGCATGACGCCGGCGTAATTGACCTTCAACGGCATGTATTGAGTCTGTCCGCCGTAAACTTTGCGCCCAACGACCCGTTTCGCGTATTGAATACTGATTCGGCGCTGCGCTTGGGTGACCGCGATGACAGCAGCGATGACCAGGAAGAGGAAGGCGACCATCAAGACGAGAATGGCCGGATTGATTTGGCTCGGATCGCCAGCGGTTGGGATGAAGGTTTTCCATGCCTGAATCAAGGCCGCGGGCAATTGAGCCACAATGCCGATGGTAATGATGAGTGAAATCCCGTTACCGATCCCGCGATCGGTGATCTGGTCGCCGAGCCACATGAGCAACATCGTGCCCGAAGCCAGGGTGATCACGGTCAACAAACGGAAGCCCATTCCTGGGTGCGAGACGAGTGGCCGTCCCAACTCCTCGATGGTGTTGGTGATGCCGGAAAGGAAAGGGTTCGCCCCCGGATTCTCGAAACTCAAGGCGAGTAAGTAGCCTTGAAAAAGGCAAAGGCCTAAGGTCAGGAAACGGGTGTATTGATTGATCTTCTGCCGACCGCCATCTTCCCGCGACAATTTCCCGAGTCGCGGCACGACCGCCGTCATGAGCTGAAGAATAATAGAGGCGGTGATGTAAGGCATCACACCTAACGCGAAAATCGCGCAATTCGCGAGGGCACCACCGCTGAACATATTGAACAGGGCAGCGACACTACCGCCGGCCTGGTTGTTCACGGTATCGGCAAAATATTGCCCAAGCACACCGGCGTCGACCCCTGGTGTTGTAATGGCGGCGCCGATACGGGCGATCACGATCATGGCCAGCGTGAACAGGACGCGCTGGCGCAACTCGGGGATTTTAAAGATGTTGGTAAAGGCGGCAAGCATGCGGGTTAAAGACGGAAGCGACTCTGCCTAGTGGGCAGCGGATAGAGTCGGTCCGGGGAAAACCGACTATCCAGTTTTACATCATGTTAGGAGTTCGCTGCATCAGGGGCAGCTTTTTGACGGATCTCCGCAGTTCCACCTGCTTTTTCGATTTTCTCCTTGGCCGATTGGCTGAAGTGATCCGCGGTCACATTGATTGCTTTGGAGATCTCGCCTCGAGCCAGGATCTTGACGCCGTCGATACGACCGCGGACCAAACCGGCTTGACGAAACAATTCTTCGTCCACGTTGGCACCGGCTTCGAAGTTCTCGAGCTGCTCGACGTTAATGACCGCATATTTGGTTTTGAACGCGGCGTTACTGAAGCCACGTTTGGGTAAACGACGGAAGAGCGGCATTTGGCCGCCTTCGAACCCGATCCGAACGGAACCGCCAGCGCGAGCTAGCTGGCCTTTATGGCCTTTGCCGCTGGTTTTTCCGTGGCCGGAGCTTTCACCGCAGCCGAGTCGCTTGGTGCGGTGGCGGCTGCCTTTTTTCGGTTTTAAATCGTGAAGACGCATGGGGATTAGGCCTCTTGAGGTTGTTCCTCGGTAGTTTCAGCAGTCGGTTGCTCCGAGCCAGGAGACGTTTCGGAGGTCTCCGCGGCGGGAGAATCCTGCGCCCCTTCGGAAGGTGCTTTGGGCTGCTGCTGCTTTGGCTTGATGCCGCGCAGTTGGAAAATTTCATCTTTGTGCCGCAGCAATTCGAGCGCCCGCAGGGTCGCTTTCACCACATTGGCGTGATTATTGGAGCCGAGCGATTTCGCTAGGACATCTTTGATACCGGCAGCTTCGACCACCGCGCGCACACCGCCTCCGGCGATGATGCCGGTTCCGGGCGAAGCGGGCCGCAGCAGAACGCGTCCGCCACCGAATTCACCGATCACTTCATGAGGGATGGTATGTTCGGCCAAGGCTACTTTCTTCATGCCTTTGCGAGCGGCATCCGATGCTTTTCGAATGGCTTCGGCGACTTCGTTTGCTTTACCGAAGCCGAAGCCGACTTTGGCGTCGTGATTTCCGGCGACAACGAGAGCGCTGAAGCTGAAACGGCGGCCGCCTTTGACCACCTTGGCGCAACGATTGATGAAGACCACGCGTTCCGTCGTATCGGACTGGCCGTCGGCGGAGGATTTGCGATCCTGATTCTGGGGTCTGGACTGTCGATTTGGATTCATGAGGACGTTAGAAGTCGAGGCCGGCTTCGCGGACGGCATCGGCGAGAGCTTTCACTTTGCCATGGTAAAGATGCCCGCCGCGGTCGAACACTACTTTTTGAATTTGTTTAGCTTGCAGCCGTTCGGCCAGCAATTTGCCGACTTTTTGAGCGGTCACACAATTGGCCGTGGCTTTGCCACTGCGCAGATCGCTTTCCAAGGTTGAGACAGCGGCCAATGTCCGGCCAGCCTCGTCGTCAATGACTTGGGCGTAGATGTGTTGGCCGGAAAAATGCACCGCCAGACGGGGGCGTGCCGAGGTTCCGGAAAGTTTTTTGCGGATTCGCCGGTGGATCCGGTCCCGCGTGGATTTACGATTGAGAGTAGCCATGGGTTACTGAACAGTTTTACCTTCTTTACGGCGGATGGTTTCGCCGGTGTAACGGATCCCCTTCCCTTTATAGGGTTCAGGCGGATAATAACCGCGGATGTTCGCGGCGACCTGGCCGACTAGTTGTTTATCGATCCCTTCGATCTTCACTTTGGTATTGTCGGCGACCGTGATGGTGATGCCTTCGGGGATCGGGAAATGAACGGGGTGTGAGAAGCCAAGGCTCAGATTCAAAATCTTCCCTTGCACGGCGGCTTTGAAACCGACGCCATGAATTTCGAGGTCTTTGGTGAAGCCTGAAGAGACCCCCGCCACCATATTATAGACGAGGCTGCGGCTCAGGCCGTGCATCGCTTTTTCGCGAGAAGTTTCACCTCCGCGGGCGACGGTCACGACATTATCTTCGACTTTGACACTGACTTCTTTGGGTAATTGCGTCGCGAGCTTTCCTTTCGGGCCTTCCACATGGATGGCGCCATTGGATTGAGTCTCGAGTTTGACTTTCTCCGGCAGCGAAATTGTTTTGTTACCAATACGGGACATGAGTAGAGCTCCTTACCAGACGTAGGCTAGCAATTCGCCGCCTACTTTTTGTTTCTTGGCTTCACGGCCGGACATGATTCCGCGGGAGGTCGAAAGGACCGCGATACCGAGACCGCCCAACACACGCGGGATCTCGCCGGAACCGACATATTTTCGAAGACCGGGCCGGCTGACACGTTTCAAACCGGTGATGGCGGTCTTGCGATTGACCATTTTGTTTGTGACGACCAATTGTTTGTGGCCGTTGAGTTCTTCGACGCTGTATTCTGCGATGTAACCTTCCTTGACCAGAATCTTGCTGATCTCCTCTTTCATACGGGAATACGGAGCGCGCACGTCGATTCGTCCAGCATTGGAAGAATTCCGCAGCCGAGTCAGGTAATCACCGATTGGATCTGAAATAACACTCATAAGTTAGTCTCCTTGCACACCGATGGGTCAGGCGGCTTTGGCCTCCGGTTCCTTTATTTTATCGCTGAAAGGCATGCCGAGTTCGGTCAGCAACAGTTTCGCTTCTTCGTTGGTCTTGGCCGTGGTCACGATTGTGAGGTCGAAACCGATGTTCCGTTTAATTTTATCGAGTTCGATTTCGGGAAAGATGGATTGGTCGGTGATCCCCATCGTGTAGTTGCCCATTCCATCGAAGCCTTTGGGTGAGATGCCGCGAAAGTCACGAATCCGGGGAAGCGCCGCATTGATGAAGCGCTGCAAGAATTCATACATTCGAGCTCCTCGCAAAGTGACCTTGGCCCCGATGACCTGGCCTTGGCGAAGCTTAAAGTTCGCGATACTTTTCTTGGCGGTGGTCGTGGCAGGTTTCTGGCCAGTGATTGTCTCGAGTTCTTTTATCGCATCTTCGAGCGCGACTTTTTGGTCGTTCGATGAGCCGACACAAGTATTGATCACCACTTTCTCCAATTGGGGAATCTGGTGGACATTCTTGTAGTTGCGTTCGGTTTGGAGCTTGGGAACGACCCGCTCCTTGTATTCCTTGTAAAGTTCTGCGTCCATCTCGGTTTCGGACCGGTCGTGGAGACCGGCATAGGTTGATTACTTCTCTGCTTTCGCTGGGTTGACGAGGCGCACGTTCGAAATGTGAATCGGGCCTTCGCGTTCCGCGATGTTTCCCTGGGGATGCTCTTCGCTGCGGCGCTCATGCTTTTTGATCATGCGCACGCCTTCCACCAGGACTTGTTGTTTCTTCATCAGCACTTGCAGAATTTTGCCAGTGCTGCCTTTGAAGTTGCCAGCGATGACTTCGACTTCGTCGCCACGACTGACATGGGTTTTCTTTCGACTCATTGTTTACAGGACCTCCGGAGCAAGTGAGACGATCTTCATGAAATTCTTTTCCCGTAATTCACGGGCGACAGGTCCGAAGATACGGGTGCCGCGTGGGTTGGAATCTTTGTCGATGATCACGATGGCGTTGTTATCGAAGCGGAGGCTTGAGCCGTCCGGGCGTTCGACAGGAAATTTACTGCGCACGACAACGGCGCGAACGACATCACCCTTTTTCACATTGCCGCCAGGTGCAGCTTCTTTGACGTTAGCGGTGATGATATCGCCGACGCGGGCGCTGTTGCTCCGTTTACCGAGCACCCCGATCATCTGGGCTCGACGGGCGCCGGTGTTGTCGGCAACGTTGACATTGGAACGAAGTTGAATCATGTGAGAGACCTCGAAGGTTAATGGGCAATCACTTCCATCAAGCGCCAGCGTTTGGTCTTGGAAAGTGGGCGGGTTTCCATGATGCGAACTTTGTCGCCGGTCTGGCTGGTGTTTTCTTCATCATGGACGTGATAACGTTTGGTTTGTTTAACGATCTTCCCGAACTTGGGATGCGGCACACGGGTGACCGTTTCGACCACGCGCGTTTTGCTCATTTTGTCCGAGACCACGATTCCGACGCGGGTCTTGCGTAGACCCCGTTTTTCCTCGGTCGGCGTTTCAGTTGTTTCACTCATGGCAATAATTTTTCGGTAAGGCGGTGATGAGCTTGTGAGCGTCAGGCACCGGCTGGGGTGGCGGAGTTGCGGCGTTCGGAAAGGATGGTTTCGATCCGGGCGACTTCCCGCCGGATTTCGCGAAGCCGGCTGGGCCGTTCCAGCTGGCCGCCTTGTTGTTGGAGACGAAGATGGAAAGCTTCCTGGCGCAACTCGCGTTTGCGGGTGGCCATTTCTTCGTTGCTCAATTCTCGTAGTTCCTGCGTTTTCATCGTCTCGTGCGGGTCTCGTGCGGGTCTAGGCGG
>JGI12210J13797_10135903_pt1 | contig 10704 bp, 8 predicted proteins | sample ElkSlonscriptome_3_FD_13797 | JGI IMG/M metagenome (IMG submission 13797) | reverse complement strand
CCGGTGGGATCGTAGATTGGGAGAACTCTTGGAAAAGCTGGGGCGAAATCGTTCCGATCTGGCGAGCGCGCGCAAAGGGGAGGGCTGGAAGGTGGCTTTAGCCCGAAGGCTTCGGGAGGATTATCTGGTGCCCTATGCCTGGATTGCCGAGAATTTGCACATGGGCAAGGCCACGAGTGTCCAGAGTCAGGTCAGTCGATGCCGCACAAAGAGCTTGAACAAGGACCATGAGTGGAATCTGATAAAATCATGAAAAATTGGACTGACTCCCTCCGATTTCTGACTCCCTCCGATTTCTGTCTGACCCCCTCCGATTTGACCGATCAGGGCGGAGCCGTGTTCCCGGGCGGCTTCGACGAAGCGCTCGGGCGGGACGTTGGTGCCGAGGTCGATGACGTTGAAGTTGGCCCCTTTGAGCATCATGCAGACGAGATTCTTCCCGATGTCGTGGAGGTCGCCCTCGACCGTGCCGATGACGACGGTGTGTTCCCGTTTGTGGCCGGAGGCGGCGAGGACGGGTTCGAGCAGATCCATGCTGGTCTGCATGGCGCGGGTCGAGACGAGCACCTCCGGGACGAAGATCTCGTTGGCTTTGAAGCGGCGTCCGACATCGTCCATCCCGGCGGTCAGGGCGGCGAGAATGTCATCGGCAGGGACGGAGGCGTCGATGGCCGTTTGGGTGGCCGCCTTGGCGTCCTTGCGTTTGCCGTTTTTTGATCGCGGCGGTTAATTGGTCGAGTGTCTCGTTCATGGTCAATGGGGGTTGGTGTAAGGGTTCCTAATGAATAGCGATTTTATTAGTAGCTCAACTAAAGTGATAGGCAAGATTTCTTCCCCAAAAAAACTCATCAGGCCTCCGCGAAGCAGTGGCGGGCGATGTCGCGGTAAAGGAGGGCTTCGGCGTAGCGGTCGCTTTCCTCGCGCAATTCGCCGTCGGGTGCGGGGAAGACGCGGGCGTAGTAGATGGAGGGGCGGAGGAGTTCCGGGGCGAAGATGAGGACGTCGCCGGGGCCGGCGTGGCGCTTGAATCCGGCCATGGCGCGGGTCCAGAGGGTTTTGAAATCGGCGAGGTAGTCGCGCGCGCCCTCGACGGCGAGGCGGGGCCGGCTGTCGGTAGCCTCGATGGGGGCCTGCATGTAGCCGGGGGCGGCAATGCGCCCGTGCAGGAAACCGATGCGGTCGAAGACAGGTTGGAGAAAGTCGAGCTTGGTCTCGAAATCGCCGTAAACCATTTCCTGCCCGCAGTAGAGGTGGCTGAAATCGCCGTTGAAGCGGATTTCCGGGAAGCGCTCGGTCATGCGGACGGTGCGCCACATGTCCTGGGTGATGGTGGCGCGGTGGGTTTCGACGAAGGCGGGCAGGCGGTGTTTCTCCGAGGCGGTCAGGACGGCCTCGAGGAGCTGGTCGACCGCATCGTCGTCTTCCATGCCCCAGCCGAGGTGGAGGGTCAGGCACTGGTCGCCGCGTGCGGCATGGCGTGCGAAGACGGGGTCGGATTCTTCGGGTGCGTTGATCCGGTCGAGTCCGCAGAAGGGCAGGGATTCGCTGCGCGTGACGGCGGAATCGGGCTTTGCGAGTTGCACCCCCTTGAAGCCGTCCTCGGCGAGGCGGCGCAGGGCAGCTTCGCCGGTCAGCCCCGGCCAGATGGAGTGCGCCGGAAGGTCGGTCAGGTTGTCGGTGTTGAGGTAAACGCGCAGCTTGGGCGCGTCGCGGGTGCCGTCGTTGAGATAGTGGGGCATGGGTGAGTATTTGAGGGAACGGTTAAAATGCGTCGTAGGCGATCTGTTCTTCGCCGACCCCCAGTTCGGCGAGCATTTTGGTGCAGGCCTTGATCATCATGGGCGGGCCGCAGAGGTAGAACTCAATCGATTGCGGATGCGGGTGGGATTCGAGGTAGTTGGTGAGGACGACCTCGTGGATGAAGCCGGTCGGCCCGGTCCAGGCGTCCTCCTCCTGTGGATCGGAGAGGGCGATGTGGAAGTCGAAGTTCGGGTGTTCGGAGGCCAGTTTACCGAAGTAGTCGTCGTAAAAAATCTCCTGCCTGGAGCGCGCGCCATACCAGAAGCCGATCTTGCGGGGGCTGTTTTCGTTTTCGAGCAGGTGGGAGAGGTGGGCGCGCAGGGGCGCCATGCCGGCGCCGCCCCCGATGTAGAGCATCTCCTTTTGCGTGGGTTTGATGTGGAAGTCGCCGAAGGAACCGATGGCGGTGACGGTGTCGCCGGGCTTGAGGCTGAAAACGTAGGAGGAGCCGACGCCGGGCGGGCAGTCCTGGCCGGGCGGAGGCGTGGCGATGCGGACGTTGAAGGCGAGCGTGCGTTCCTTCACGCCGTTGCTGGCGATCGAGTAGTTGTTGCGGCGACCCGTTTCGGGGTTCGAGGCGACGAGGTCGAAAACGTGCTGGCGTTCCCAGACGGCGGCGAAGGGCTCGGGAATGTCGAAATCGCGGAAACGGATCTCGTCGTAGGCGGGTATGTCGAGCTGTATGTATTCGCCGGGGGTGAAATCGATTTTCTCATCCGGATCCACCGGTTCGAGCACCAGTTCCTTGATGAAAGTGGCGACGCTGCGGTTGCTGACGACCTTCAGTTGGTAGGTCTTCTCCCGGCGGGCTCCGTCGCCGCCCGGGCGCTCGACGTTGAGCCAGATCCGTCCGGTGCGTTCTTTGATTGGATAGGTGGCCAATCCGCGGCAGATCGGCGCGCGGGCGGGTGAGCCGTCTTTCAGGTGGAAGCGTCCGTTGTGCTTGGGGCATTCGATCGTTTTCCCGATGACCAGGCCGTCGGCCAGGTGTGTGTTGCCGTGGGTGCAGATGCCGTCGGTGGCATGGAGTCGGCCTTCTTCGTCGCGCATGAGGGCGTAGGTCTTTTTGCCGTGGTCGAAGCGGATGACATCCTCGGTCCCGAGGTCGGCCGCCGCGCAAATCTCAAGCCAGCCGTCGGCGTCCGGTCCGGTGGCGGACCGGCGCGCGGGGTCGGGACCGGGTCGGCCGCTCGACTCGGGCAGCTTGACTTTGACGTGGTAGGTCGGGTCTTTGATCTGTTTGAAGATGGTGGGGATGATCTCCCGCCAGCAGGCGAGGAGGCTCGGGTAGGGCTCGGGCATGTCGTGTTTGACGAGAGCGTGCAGCCTGGGAAGGTTGTGATAGGGCACCAGAGGGAACATGTGGTGCTCGATATGGTAGTTCATGTTCCAGTAGAGGAAGCGATGCACGCGGTTGGTGTAAAAGGTGCGGCAGTTGAGGCGGTGATCGAGGACGTTCTCCGCCATGCCAGCGTGCTGGGTGGCCCCGTAAACGGGCATGAGCCAACTGCCGAAAAAGTTGGCCAGACCGACGAGGAGGAGGGGCAGGATGCTGCCCAGCCCGATCGAGAGAGCCGCCACCGAGAGGTAGATGGCGACATAGACGCGGGCCCGGCGGAAAACCTTCGGGAATTCGCTTTCCGGGATATAGGTTTTTTCGTCGTCGGCCACGCGACCGAAGGCGTGCAGAAAGATGCGGGTGAAATGCCTCAGGTAGGCGCCCCAGTTGAAGAATTTGAGGACGAAGGCTTTCAGGTCGGGCGGGCGCGGGACGGCGATTTCCGGATCGCGGCCCACGATGATGGTGTCGCTGTGATGGCGGGTGTGGCTCCAGCGCCAGACGACGGATTCCCGCATCACCATGAAAGAGGCCACCTCGTAGAGGGTGTTGTTGAGCCAGTCGGTCTTGAAGGCGGTGCCGTGGCCGGACTCGTGCCAGCGCGAGTCGGAGGTCGATGCGTAGAGGAGGGCATACATCAGGTAGGGCAGCGCCGCCCACCAGTTCGGCCACAGCCAGACGGTGGCCGCGCCGCAGGCGATAATGAGCCCGAACCAGAGGAGGGTGTCGCGCAGGGCCGGCCCGTCTTTGCGCTCGAGAAGGTTGCGCATCTCGGCCCGGGGGACGGGTGTCTGATACCAGTCGGCTTCGGCCAGCCCCAGCTCAACGGCGCGGCGGGCGTTCTCCCCGGTAAGGCTGTAGTCGAGGACTTTGGGCGGGCGCATCAAGGCCGATCCGCCGTCGCCGTGTTCAAGATCCATTGGGTGTTCCATCGTCTCCTCCTCAAGATTCGCGGTGGAGGCGTTGCCAGATCATCAGCGGCCATGCGTGGACGTGGGCGCAAAAATGGGGAAAGGGTTTCATGTAGCCGACGCGGCAGGTGCCGGGGATTTTGCCGTCACCCCAGTCGAGGCTGTAGCCCCAGGTGCAGTCCGAGTTCGACCAGAGGCCGACCCACTGGTCGGGCGCGCGCTCGGCGCGCCGCCGCAGGCTGAGGCGCTCGAAGCCTTCGCGGGCGGCGTCTTCGTCGAGGGCGGCGAGTTCGGTGATGAACATGCCGCTCCAGGCATACCAGACCATGCCGCAGCGGTGCTTGCCCACGCCTTCGCGCAGGAGGACGCCGAAGGGTTCGCCGTCCCAGACGCGGGGGCGGATGTTGTCCCAGATTTCGCGACGGCGCGCCTCGGGCAGATCCGGATTGCTGAGGAGGAAAATCTGCGGGGCGGCGAAGGCATCGTCTTCGCCGAGCACATGGTCTTCCACGCGGCCCCGCGGTGCCCAGGGACGGTTTTCAAGATCGCTGAAAAGCGCTTCGCGCAGCCGTTCCTCGAGGTCGAGGGCGGCGGCGGCGACCGCGCGTGCGGTGGCGGCCTGATCGCCTAGTTCGCCGGCGTGTGTTTCCATCCATGCGCCCACACGGCGAAGGACGTTCAGAGCCATCCCGGTGTTCACATAGCTCTCGCCGTCGAAGACTTTGCGGTAGCTTTGATGGCTGTAGGTCAGGTGCGGGAAGGCGGAGTGCAGGGTGTCGCTCAAATCGGAGAGCATGATGCGGACGAGGCCGTTTTTGCCGACGTGGACGCCGTCCCGCAGGAAGGTTACCCAGCCGCCAATCCGCTCCAGCAGGGAGCCGGAGGGAGTGCGCTCGCCCATCGGGGGGAAAAACGGCTCGGTCTCCAGCAGCGAGGCGACGTCGCCGGTGCGCTCGAGGTATTCGGCGGCCAGTAAAAGGCAGAACAGCTCGTTGTCGCTTTTCTGATCGCCGCCGACCGGGTAGATCCCGGCCCCCTCGTTGGTGTGCTCGGCGCGGCCGCGCGGGTCGGTGATCCGCGCCAGGTAGCTCAGGACCGACCGGGCCAGATCGGGGTCGTAGGTGCAGGCCGGCAGGGCGTGCATGGCCTGGTCGCGTGTGCAGGACGAAGAGCCGAGGGCGTATTCGTAGAGATTGCCCTGGGGAATGTAGGTGCAGCCGTAGCGGGCGTCCCAGGTGGCCATCGCGTGGAGGACATAAGCGTGCCATTGCAGTTCGGCGCGGGTGGCGGGCTCCGCTTCGGCGAAGTCGGGGAGCCGTTCCGCCCAGGCGGCGCGCATCCCGTCGACCGGACTTCGCAGGGCGGCGAGGGTGTCCTCCCAGCGCAAATCGTCGGCGGACCAGCCCACCGCCACGCGCAGGGTGACCGAGTCGCCGGGCGGGACGCTCCGCGTGATTCCGGCCAGCAGCCATGCGGCCGTCTCGCTCTCGGGTTCGACGGCGGTGGTTCCCTCGTCATCGAGGATGGTTAGGTGGACGGTCGGAGGGAACGCGTCGGCCTGGGCCAGCGCTCCGGGCTCGTTGAAGACCAGCGGACGCAGTGCCGTGGGTTCGAAGGAGGCACGGGCGGAAGCGCCCTCCGCCTGCGCCCGGACCGGGTAGTGCGCTTGTTGGCGATCCGCCGGCGGGTTGTTCCAATTGCAAAAGGCGTAGCGCGCGCCGAGCCCCTCGGTCCATTTCAGATCGACCGGGTTTTCGCCCGGGTTCTCAACTTCGAGGGTGATGATGAAGCCGGGGATGCGGTCGCGGTGGTCGCGGCTGGGAAGGGTGTCGAAGCGGCGGCTCAACCGGACGCCACCGATCTGGTAGGACCATCGGGCCATCCCGCAGCCGAAGCGTTTTTCTCCCGCCGGGATGTCCAGCAGGTCGTGCTCGACCCCATCGAAACGGACCGTGGAGCGGCAGGCGCGTCCGGTGATGCGGGCTCCGCCGTCGTGGTTCAGCCGCGAGTAGCCGTGCTCGGTGTGGAACAACTGGTAGCCGCCGCTGACGTGCGGAAACACCGTCAGACCGTAGTTGCCGAGGATGAACCAGGGATCGGTCTCCTCCATGCCTTCCGGCGGAGGGGTGGACGGGGGGTAGCAGACCGGGGCATCCGCCCGGAAGTCGATCTCGGGCAGGTCGGCTTCGCCGCTCTCCCATTGCAACAGGTCATTCGCGTTCCAAAGTTTCATGTTTTCTATTATGGTGTTTTCAGGGGATGGTGGGATGGGAAAAGGCTTAGCAGGGGACGGTCCAGAGGGCCAGGCCCTCGGGCTTCAGTTCACGCGTCATCGCCTCCGCCTCCTCCGGCGGAGTGATGATGAGGAGGGGCTTGCCCGCCTCCTGCAGCAGGCGGAACATGTCCAGTTTGGCGAGGGCAGAGGGCGTGCCCGCGCCAGGCGTGTATTGGATGGCGGTGAACTCCGGCGTTTCCGCCAGGGCGGGCGCGTGGCGGGCGGCGTCGGGGCCGTCCAGGTGGATGCAGACACGGCCGGCGAGGGCGGCTTGCTGGCGGTAGGAGGGCAGGCAAAGCTCGCGGTAGTCCTCGGGGCCGATCAGGGCGTTGAAATCGCAGGTGGGAACGGTGTAAACGGCGTCCGACCAGCAGCCGATCCAATGCACCGAGGCCGCTCCGGCCTCACTCACGATTTGGTTGAGCCGTTGCCAGACCTGATGCCAGATGCCGGTCAGGTGCCCGGCCGCCGCGAGAATTTCCTCCCGTTCCTCGAACAGGTCCATGCAGAGATTTTCGCTCCCGCGCAGGTTGGCCAGCAAGTCGATGGGGCCGCTGAGATCGGGCATACAGACACAGTATCGTCCCGCCGCCCGCTCCGCGAGGACCCGGGTGAGAGCCTGCACGCGCTGCCACCACTCGTTGTCCCCGTCGAGCCGCAGAGCCATAGCATCGCCGACCTCGTCGAGAATCGGATGCTGCCAACTTGTGTTTTGAGCGGGGGAAAACTCGATCGGTGCGCCGATGAAAGCACCGATCGCCACTGGCCCGATATCCACCCGAATGGAAGGCACGGCGTCGCCGAAACGCCGCTCCGCCCGCAACTGCCGCTCCCGCCCTTCGACCCAGGCCTCCGGGGCGTCGAGCCAGTCGAAGAGCTTCCCGGACGGCGCGTCCGCCCCGGTCGGCATTTCGGAGCGGTAGATGAGGGCCGTGTCATTTTCGCGGTGCCACCAAGCCTCCCAGCGGTCGGCCAGGGTGCTGAAATCGGTATGGAATTCGTTCGAGGAGGGTCGGGTCTGTGGCATAGTGAAAACGCGGTGCTTGTGGAAAATGGGAAAAAGTCGCAGGAGGTAGTTAGATCATGGATTAAGCAGCGTATAATAGCCTTGAACTCCGCCGAATACCATGAAGGAATTGGGCGACTTGTAGAATATGATCAACGAACGCATCGACGGAGTACATTTTCTTCATGACGGTCATTTCCCCGACTGTCGTTCTTACGTGGATCGTCGTTTCCAAGGCTACACGGCGCTGCAATTCGCGGAGTCCGGGCATCTGCGGTTGGGCTTCGACGGGGTGGAGCGGGACTACGACGGCCCTCTCCTCTGGTTCACGCCACCGGGTCCGCGCATCCGCTACTTCGCCCTGGCGGGGCGCGCCTGGAAGCACCACTACATGGCCGTGCGGGGTCCGCTGGTGGAGGCCTGGATCGGGGAGGGCCTGTGCCCCGCCCGCGCGATCCCCTGCGACGCCCCGCGCGCTGCCGAGATCAAGCGCGAACTGACCGCGATCCGGCGCGGGGCGACCACCGCCCGCGGAGCCGAGAAGCTGGAGAAGATCAACCGATTCGAAAATCTCCTCTTGAAAATTCGCCGGATGGACGGGGAGCCTGCAGCTCCGTGTCCCATCCTGAACGCGCTGGAGGCGTCATTCCCTCACGCCGACTATCCCGCGCTGGCCGGGCGCATGGGTATTTCGCCGAGCACCCTGCGCAGGCGCTTCCGCCAGCGACACGGCGAATCCATCCACCGCTGCGTCCAGCGCCTGCGGGTGGAACGGGCGAAAGAGCGGCTCCTGGAAAATCCGGGGCGGCGGATGGCCGACATCGCCGAGGCCTGCGGCTACTGCGACGAATTCTACTTCAGCCGCCATTTCAAAGCCCTGGTCGGCCTCTCCCCGCGCGAATTCCGCGACTCCGGCCTGGAGATGGGCTCGGAGGGCTGACCCGAGGCACTGGCCAGTGGTCAACAGCGCTAAAATGAGGCCCTGCTCGGAAGGTTTACACGTAAACTATTTATTTTCTTTGGACTTTCGTGGTCGACCATAGGCAGTTGGTTCTTCTGCCAGCTCCACCTTAGAATTGACCGGAGAACTTTCGAAATGTCGGTAACGCAGTTTAAGATAAAAATCCCGCAGATCGCTCAACTCGCGCATTGCTTGTTCGATCCGACTCATTGGCCTGCCTCCAGTTTCTCGATATCGGCCGCATCCTGTTTGGAGCCGCGCATGCGCTTCATCCAGATCAAGTCTTCGCGGGTGGCTAAACTGACCATCCCCGCAGGCGATTCGTCGAGAATGCTTTGCTTGATAATCTCGGCATGCCTGTCTTCGTGACCGAGGAGTAAATCGACAACGATTAATTCCTTATTGTCTTCCAAGCTGCCCTTGCCGAAGCGGTGCATCGTAAGGTTTGTCTTTTGAAATGTCCACGGTTTAGCGATCTCGGTGTAGCCCAGGCTTGCAAAAATTTCCCGGTAAAGCTCCAAGTCAGCAGGCTTGCCGAGAATATCAATGTCGCGGGTAAATCTAGGCTGCGAATGAAAAGCCAGTGCGATGCCGCCGACAACCGAGTAAGCCAGTCCTTTTTGATTCAGGCCTTCAATCACAGCAAAAAACTCCCGAAATAATTCCACGGTTCAAAAAGATCATCCTTTGCTGCGTATTCGCAAGCTCTTCCTTTTCTTTCGACGCAAATGGATCAATCCTCGCAGATTACGACCAGCTTACCGCACAGGCAGTGCCGAGATGGGGGTTGCCCCGATGGCTGTTCCTTATTTTAAATCGAGAAACAAGGAAGGCCCCTCGGAGCAGCCCGCACATTTTGATTCTATCCTGACGGGGATGGTTCGAGGTCATACTGCGTCTTGACTGGATGTCTTGGTTCTCTATACTATTGCTCGGATGGAGCAACGACCAAACATCATCTGGATTCTTTGTGATCAATTGCGCGCCCAGGCCTTGGGTCATGCGGGGGATCCGAACGTCTGCACCCCGAACATCGACAACCTGGCCCGCGACGGTATGCGCTTCGGGCAGGCGGTGTCGGGAGCGCCGTGGTGCTGTCCGTTCCGGGGGGCTCTGTTGACCGGGCGCTACCCGCATCAGAACGGAGTGACCGCCACCCCCGGGCGGCTCGATCCCGCTTTGCCAACCGTCACGCAGCCATTTCGCGAGGCCGGCTACCACACCGCTTATGTCGGCAAGTGGCATCTGGGCGGGAGCAACCAAATGGTGCGGATTCCCGAGGGGGAGCGCGGCGGCTTCGACTACTGGCTCGGCTACGAAAACCGCAACGCGCAATGGGACACCGAAGTGCATGGCAGCGGCGCGGAGGAAGGGTTCCGCCTCGAGGGTTACGAGACCGATGCGCTCACCGATCTTTTCGTGAAGCACCTGGAAGCACATTTGGAAACCGGGGCGCCGGAAGAACGGCAGCCGTTTTTCGGAGTTCTCTCCGTTCAGCCCCCGCACGACCCCTACCTCGCTCCCGATCATTTTCACCGCGGCAGGAACCCGGCCAGCATCCGTTTGCGCCCCAACGTGCCGGATGTTCCCTGGGTCCGCGAACGGTTCGCGAACGACCTTTGCGGCTACTACGCCATGATCGAAAACCTGGACTGGAACGTCGGCCGCCTCCGCTCCGCCCTCCGGCGGCTCGACACCGATCGGGAGACGATCGTGATGTTCTTTTCCGATCACGGCGACTGCCTGGGTGCCCACGCCCAGCAGCAAAAGTCCTCTCCCTGGGAGGAATCGATCCGGATTCCCTTCATCGTGGGGCGGACTGGCGGCGGCCATCGGATGAAGACCGGGACGACCGACGCCGTTTTGAACCATGTGGATATCGCACCGACCACCCTTGGGCTCTGCGGCCTCGATGTGCCGGAGTGGATGGTGGGGCACGACTATTCCGCCCACTGCGTCCATGGCGGGGAGCCGGACCGCCGGGCCGAACCCGACTCAGCCTATCTCCAGCAGATCCCGGCCAAGGGGATGGCTCACAGCGTCAACCGCCCCTGGCGCGCGGTCGTCACCCGCGACGGATGGAAATACGCTGCCCAGCCCGGTCAGGACTGGCTGCTGTTTCACACCGCCGAAGATCGGTATGAGATGGCCAACTACGTTTTCGACAACGCCTACCGGGCAAAACACCGCGAATTGCGCGAGCGACTCGAGCAATGGATGAACGAGACGGGCGACGAGTTCGAGCTGCTACCGGTGCGTTGAATCACATGAGTGAGAACGGCATCAAAACGGGTCAGGCCAAGCATCAAAACGGGTCAGAGTATCAAGAGAAAAGATGACATTTTTCGAATTGTTGATTTTTGGGTAAGCTCCGCCCGCCGTTGCTTTTTGAACGGATCTGAAACCATGTTT
>JGI12210J13797_10450859_pt1 | contig 10706 bp, 9 predicted proteins | sample ElkSlonscriptome_3_FD_13797 | JGI IMG/M metagenome (IMG submission 13797) | reverse complement strand
CGGCAGGGGTGTTCCTCGAACCGTCCTCCCGGCGACCGGGACGCGTCAAAGCATCGGCTTGAGGGGAGGAGGCATCCGACCGCACACCTCCTCCCGTCGTTTTAGTCCTTGAACTTCTGGATCTCGCCGGTGGATAAGCGGGAACTATATGAGTGCAATTCCTTCTTTACCAATTTCATCAGAAAATAGAGACCGAAGACGTTTACGACCGCCATGGAGAAGATGGCCGCGTCGGAGAAATCGATTACGGGACCGAGATTTGCCGCGGCACCGATAATGACGAAAATGCAAAAGATGATTTTGAAAACAAGCTCCTTCTTTTTGCCTTCGCCGAACATGTAGGTCCAGCTTTTCAGGCCGTAATACGACCACGATATCATCGTCGAAAAAGCGAACAGAACGACGGCGACGGCCAGCACGTACGGGAACCAGGAGATCGAGGACCCGAAGGCAGCGGATGTAAGCTCGACACCGGACGTATCTCCGATGGTCTTAACCGCGGTGCCCGCTTCGTTGAGAATGAATTGGCCGGTATCGGGGTCGGTAATTAGCTGTCCGGAAATGGTGATCACCAAAGCCGTCATAGTGCAGACCACCACCGTATCGATGAACGGTTCCAGCAGTGACACGCAACCCTCCGTGATCGGCTCTTTCGTCCGGACCGCGGAGTGCGCGATGGCCGCCGAGCCGACGCCGGCTTCGTTGGAGAACGCGGCCCGCTTGAAGCCCTGAATGAGCGCGCCCACAAAGCCACCGGCCACACCAAGTCCGGTGAAGGCACCTTCGATGACTTGACCGAAGGCCCAACCGATCTTGTCGTAGTTGACGATGAGGATGATGATTGCCGCGCCGACATAGAGAATTCCCATGAACGGAACGACTTTCTCGGTGACGCGGGCGATGGATTTGATGCCCCCGACGATGACGGCGAAAACAACCGCGGCAAAAATCACTCCCGTAATCCAGCCAGGATAGTCGCCGACGATACCCGCAATCTGAGCATGCGCCTGATTGGCCTGAAACATGTTGCCGCCGCCCAAAGCGCCGAGAATGCAAAACACCGAGAACACCACGGCGAGTATCTTGCCGCCCGGAAGCCCCAACTCCTTGAAGCCCTTCGATAGATAGTACATGGGCCCACCGGAGACGGTCCCATCTTCATATTCGTTGCGGTATTTAACACCGAGCGTGCATTCGGTGAATTTAGACGCCATGCCCATGAGGCCCGCGACGATCATCCAGAACGTCGCGCCGGGACCGCCAATTCCTACGGCAACGGCAACGCCGGCGATGTTGCCCAATCCCACGGTTCCCGAGAGCGCCGTCGCGAGCGCCTGGAAATGGCTCACCTCACCGGCATCTTGAGGGTCGGAATAATCGCCTTTCACCAAGGCAATCGCGTGACCGAAAAAGCGAACCTGGACGAAGGCGAAATAGAGAGTGAACACAGTTGCGGCGGTGACCAACCACAACACAATCCAAGGAAAGTCTGTTCCTGGAAACGGTGCGAAGATGAGGCCGACGAATGGCCCCGTGACGTTCGCGAAGATTTCATTGACCTTCTGATCGAGCGTCATCGCCTCTTGTGCATATGCCGTGTTGGCGAAGCCGATGACCGCCAGTAGCGACAACAACGCTGATTGGATCGTTTTCATGGCTTCCTCCTCAATTCACGACCGTTACGGGCACACTGGCGCTCATCACCAGATTCGACACCGCGCTGCCAAAGATCCGCCGCGAGAAGCCGCCCTCCGACGACCGGCCCACAATGATTTGATCGATATTATGTTTCTTTCCGATCGCGATCAGAGCCTCGGCGACATCGCCGTGGCGAACGCCGCCGATGGCCTTCAGTCCGGCGTCGTTCAGTTTTTTGACGGCTGGATCGACAACCCGTGTCATTGCCGTGGAGATTTCTTCTTCCCGCCGCTTGTGACGTTCCGCGTTCTCTTCTTGCGTATGGAATGAAAAAGGAGACCATTCGACGATGTAAGCGACCACAAGCTCACAGTCTCCGATGAGCTGCGCCAACTTCTGCGCATGGGCCAGGGCGCGATCACCCGACGCATGGCCATCCAGACCGACTAACAACTTTGCCGTCATTTCCATCCTCCTGCTGTTGGACTTTTGATTGCCGCTTCGAATTGGAAGCGTCGGCGTACCTGCCAAGTCGGACTGGCGGCACACTCGCATTTCGAGCATGTTTATAGGAAGAAAGACTGGTTTTCCTCCGCTTTCATTGGCTAAATAGAAAAAATATAGCTGATATACGGGCTGAAATAGGCAAAAAGACCAAATGCGAAGACGTTTCGATGCGATCGACAGGAAGATCCTGGACGAACTTCAAGTCAATGGTCGCTTATCCATTGTCGAACTGGCCAAAAGGGTGAACCTGACAAAAACACCTTGCTCACAGCGGGTACGGCGTCTGGAAAAGTATGGTGTGATCAGTGGATACAGGGCGGAAGTCGATCCCGTTGAGGTCAACCTGAATCACGTCACGATTGTCCATGTGAAGATGATGCGGACGTTGGACCAATCGCTGGACGACTTCAACGACGCGGTTAAACGAATATCGGAAATTCAGACGTGCATGATGATCGCCGGCTCGTTTGACTACATGCTGAAGGTGCGGACGCGCGACATTGCACATTTCAGAGAGGTGTTGGGCGAGAAAATCAGCAAGCTGCCCAACGTTATGCAAACCCATTCGTTTGCGGTTCTGGAATCAGTGAAGGATAGCAGCCTGATCGCAATGCGTGAGGAGACTGGGCAGGAATAAGCCCGCCGGTCATCGTTAGGTGGTTTATGGCTGCACAAGACAGATTTCGCCTTCGCGATTAACCGTTTATTGAGCGGTCGCGTGTATACCGCATTTCATGCGTACCATCCTCGATTCCGCCTTTACCGCCGCGTTCTGGTTTGCCGATAAGGCTTTGAGCCGGAACGACTATCTGCAACCTCAAAAGCTGCAGCGCCTGTTGTTTTTGGCGCAGGCGTGCTACGCCGCGCTCTATCCCGGTCGGACGCTGATGCCCGCCGTCTTCGTGGCCCATAACGCGGGACCCCTGGAACCCAACATTTATCTGGCCTTCTCTCAAGGAAGGCCAGACATCGAGATCGAAGCAGAGGTTGCCGAAGAGGCTGAACTGGTCCTCGAAGAGATTTGGCGGCGGTTCGGTCATCTCACGTGCAACCACCTTGGCCGCCTGACCCGCGAGATGCCGGCCTATGTTCAGGCCTACCGGCGCGGCGACCGGACCGAAATCAGTATCGAGTCCATGCGTCAATCCATCGTCAGCAACGGCGTTCCCGGCGGCGGCGACGTGCTGGGGCGGGCCAAGTTCGCGCGTACACAGAGTGGCAAGCACGTCAGGGTACGATCCTGGATGCCCGGCGAAGTGCCCGCGAAGGCCGTGATTCAGGCCACGGAGAGCACCTACGTCATGGACGAGGCGCCGGCACCCGGTTGGCTCGCCGATAGCTCACGATAAGGGCCGCGGCCGCGCCGCCGAGGGCCGCCAGCTTCCATTGCTCGGCCAACGGCCACAAAAGCACGACCCCGGCGGCGACCAGTAGCACGCGCGCCGGCCAGCCGAGCGGCGACTCCGCGTAGCCCGCCAGTGCCGACGTCAGGCAGTAGATCCCCACGGTTCCGAACGCGAAGATGGAGAATGCCGCGAGGGCGTCGCCGGCCAGGAACGGTGTGTAGGCGAACAGCAGCGGTACGATGTAGAGGCCCTTGGCGATCTTCCAGGCCATCAGCCCGGTGGCCATGGGCGGCGTTCGGGCGATGGCGGCGGCGGCAAAGGCAGCCAAACATACCGGCGGTGTGACGTTGCTGTCCTGCGACAGCCAGAAGATGATCATGTGCGCCGACAGCAGCGCCGCGGTAAGGGCCGCCGGCGCCAGGGTGCTCTCCAGCACCATCTGTTTCATGTCGGGCGGAATCTGGGCGGCGATGGCCGTCGCTTTCGCCTCGGTCATTACCTGGCCGAGGAGGGCGGCGTTCTCCGGGTTGACCAACATCAGGATCGCGCGGGCTTGCTCCGACACCGCGCCGGACGCGATGGCGTCGATCAACTGGCCCTGCACGATCAGGTCGTAGAGCGCAGGCGCCGATAGGGTGCCGAGGACAATGTAGGCCGCTGTTACCGGAAGACCCATACCGAGGACCAGCGAAGCCAGGGCGACCAGGACGATGCTGATGATCAAACTGTTCTGGGCCCATTCCTTAATCATCAGCGAAAAGGTGTTACCGATGCCCGTGGTGCCCAGCACGTTGACGATGATGCCGACAGCCACCAGCAGAACGGCGGTGGCGATCATATTGCGCGCGCCGAGCGCCAGTGCGTCGACGATGGCGCGGGGGCCCATTCGGTTGGGCGACAGCCATGAGGCAGCGATGACGGAAAGCATGCTGAGCCCCGCAGCATAGGTGGGGGTGAAACCGTAGATCAGCAGCCCGATAAGCACCGCGATGGGGATCAGCGAATGGCCACCCTCACGCAGGACCTGAGAAATTTTTGGCGTGTCCTCGCCGAGACCGCCGCCGATGTTGTGGCGTTTGGCCTCGATCCGTACCCAGAACGCGACCGAGAGGAAATACATGATGGCCGGAAGCGCCGCGAGCGCGATGATGTCGAGGTAGGGGATCTGAGTATAGCTCGACATGATGAACGCGCCGGCGCCCATCACCGGCGGCATAAGCTGACCGCCGGTCGAGGCCGAGGCCTCGACACCGGCGGCGAACCTCGGATTGAAGCCCGCGCGGCGCATCAACGGGATGGTGATCACCCCGGTGCCCACCGTATTGGCCACCGCCGAGCCGGAGATGGATCCCATCAGGCCCGAACCCAGAACCGCTACCAATCCGGGCCCGCCAACGAACCGGCCGGCGACGCACCGCGCCAAGTTGATGATGAAATCCCCGGCGCCCGAGCGCACCAGAAAGGCGCCAAACAAGATGAACATGAAGACGTAAGTGGATGATATTCGGGCGATTGTGCCGAACATTCCGTCGGCGCCATAGAACACCCGGAACAACACGGTTTCCACGGACAGGCCGGGAAAATGAAACACCCCGCTCACATACTTGCCCCACCAGACCACGTAGCTCAGCGACACCAGGATCAGAAGCGGGATGATCCAGCCGGTGGTCCGGCGGGTAAATTCGATCGCCAGTGCGATGCCGACGATAGAAAAGATCCAGTCGGCGGGCAGGAACCGCACGCCGCGCGCGAATAACGCTTCCTCGTTGTAAATTAGGTAGGCGACACAGGCCAACGCCAGCACGCCGAGGCAAATATCGATGGCCAGGACTGTCCGCTGGCCGACCGGTGTCCGGGAGTGGGCCAGCGGGAACAACAGGGCGCACAAAAAGCCGAAAGTTCCGAAGTGGATCGCCGAGGTCCACAGCTCGGAAAACGTGCCCAAGGTGTTGAAGTACAGGTGAACCAGCGATACCGCTACACCGGCCCAGAACACCACCCGGCCGGGAACGGAATCCGAAGGCCGGACGCGAACCTCGCTTTCACCGAGTTCCACATCGGCCGGAGGGAGGGGCTTTTCCCCGGTTGCGGTCACGGGACGATTCGCAGGGTTCACGCCCTCCGTTCAATCGGGAGGGGCCGGCCGCGCCGGTGACCCTCCCTGCGGTGCGCTTGTCGATCCGACTATTTAGGAGGCATCAGCTTTTCGGGAATGGTCAAGCCCACTTCTTCGTAATAGCGCACGGCGCCGGCATGCAGCGGGAACGGCAAACCATTGATCGCTTTCTGTAGTGCCATCGCCTTGGTCGCCTTGTGTATACCCTGCAGGAACGGCAGGTTTTCATAGATGGTCTTGGTGATGAGATACACGGACTCGTCCTCTACGTCAGAGCGAACCGCCAAGAAATTGGGCTGAGCCATGGTCTCGATCACTTTGGCCTGTCCCGGGTACGTGTTGGCCGGAATGGTATAGCGGGTCCAGAGATCGAGCCCGGCGGCCTTGTTGGCCTCGGCCATCTGTTCGTCGGTGAAATCGAGGATACGGATCTTGCCTTCCAACGCCGCGGCGACACGGGTGATGGCGGCCACCGGCGGTCCGGCCGGGATGTTCATGCCGCTGATGGTGCCGTTTTGCAGCGCGTCGGCACTGGGATTGTAGCCCATGTAAACCAGATCGAAGGAGGTGTCCGGCTCGATGCCGAGGCCGTCGAGGATGGTGCGTCCCGACCCTTCGGTGCCCGAGTTGCGCTTGCCGATGGAGAACTTCTTACCCTTGAGGTTTTTCAGGTCGTCGGCATTTCCGGTTTTGGCGAACTCGGAATCGACGACGAAGTGCTCAACGTTCTGCCATAACATCGACACGGAGCGGAGTTCTTTTTGCGGACCGTCGGCGGCGACCTTGCCGGTGCCATTCCATGCCCATGCCCCATACAGACCCTGAAGAATGGCGAACTGCGCCTCGTCTTCTCGCAGCAGCTTGACATTCTCGCCCGAGCCCGCCGACGTGATCGCCGACATGGAGATCTTGTCCGTGGGCTGCAATTTGACCTTTGTCAGGGTCGCTAGCGCAACGCCCACCGGATAATACGTTCCGCCCGTTGTGGCTGTGGCCAAGAGATAGGAACGATCCTCGATATCCTGGCTATGAAGGTTCCCCGGCGCTGCCAATAGCGCGGTAGCTAAGATGGCAAGCACCGAGCGCCTGGTCATTGATCGCAACATCCTACAAAACACTCCCTCAGATAGTGTGGTCTTTGATGGCCAATCGTGCATTTGTCTGCCTTATTGAAAGCCAACAACCCTCAAACAATATTGATCTAGCAATTTACAACTCTAGAACTCGGTTACCGGCGAAGCAAGATCGATAGCCATTGATTCCCGCAGCGTCGCATGAAACATTCACCAACGCGAGCTGCGCCCATATATTGAGCACCTTGGATCAGCCTGGTGAAACAATGGGCAGCAGACGTTGTTGTCATTGGCGAAAATGTGGCGGGGATCCCGACGCCCGCGCTCGGAAGTTACGGTGGGGTAACAACGCGGAGAATTTTTTGGGTCACGAACTGACTTGGCGCGCCGATTGCTTCAGTGGGTTGCACCGTTTGGGGTAGGATAAGAGAATGCAGCAGGCGACACCTTATGGCACTTAACGAAGCCTTCGATGAAATGCGCGGATTAGGTGAGACAATCCGTGAAGCCTACCGCTCCTACAACGAATGGTTGGACGAGACCCCCATCAGCCGGCTGACGGAACGCCACCAGCAGGCAGATCTGATCTTCCGGCGGCTCGGCATTACCTTTTCGGTCTATGGCAGCGACGAAGGCGTCGAGCGGCTGATCCCGTTCGATGTCGTGCCGAGAATACTCGACGCCGGAGAGTGGGACACCCTGGCCGGCGGCGTTATTCAACGCGTTCGCGCCATCAACGCTTTTCTCAACGACATTTATCACGAGCAGAACATCTTGAAATCCGGCCGGATTCCGGCGGACCTCGTGCTCCACAATCCGGCGTTCCGTCCCGAGGTCCTCGGCCTCGACCTGCCGAGGAATGTGTATGTCCATGTGGCGGGCATCGATATCGTCAGGGTGTCCGCCGAGGAATTCTATGTCCTGGAGGACAACGCCCGGGTGCCGTCGGGCGTTTCGTATATGCTCGAGAACCGCGAAACGATGATGCGGTTGTTCCCGGATCTGTTCGGTTCCCAGTCGGTGGCTCCGATCAATCACTACCCGCAAACGTTGCTGCGCAGCCTGCGGTCGGTGGGGCCGCGTGGGGTGTACGATCCCACCGTGGTGGTGATGACACCCGGACATTTCAACAGCGCCTATTTCGAACACGCGTTCCTGGCCCAACAGATGGGCGTGGAATTGGTGGAAGGCTCCGATCTGTTCGTCGAAAACGACGGGGTGTACATGCGCACCACCGAGGGGCCCCGCCGGGTCGACGTGATTTATCGCCGCATCGACGATGATTTTATCGACCCGCTTGCCTTCGACGCGAACTCCATGCTGGGGGTGCCGGGCCTTCTGTCTGTGGTTCGCAACGGGCACGTATCGCTTGCCAACGCCATCGGTACCGGGATCGCCGACGACAAGGCGATTTACTGCTACGTGCCCGACATGATCGACTTCTATCTTGGCGAGAAACCGATCCTGAAAAACGTACCGACCTATCAGTTGGGAGAGGAGGAGGACCGAAATTATGTTCTCGACCACCTCGAGGAACTGGTCGTCAAGGAGGTGGCGGGCTCCGGCGGGTACGGGATGCTGATCGGACCCGCGAGCACGGCTGATCAGCGTTTCGAATTCAGAAACAAGATCCTTGCCCATCCCACCAGTTTCATCGCCCAGCCGACATTGAGCCTCTCCACCTGCCCGACCCTGGTGGACGGCGGGATCGCGCCCCGGCACGTGGACTTGCGGCCGTTCGTGCTGACCGGCGAGTCGACGACCGTGGTTCCGGGCGGCCTGACCCGCGTCGCCATGCGCGAGGGCTCGCTGGTGGTGAATTCCTCGCAGGGGGGCGGAACCAAGGATACCTGGGTGCTGGAGGCCTGACCGATGCTCGGACGCACAGCCAACAATGTTTACTGGATGGCCCGCTACGTCGAGCGCGCGGAGAATATGGCGCGCTTGCTGGCCAGCATTTATCACATGTCGCTGCTTCCGGCTTCCAACGGGAGTGCGCTTCGCCAGTGGGAGGCGCCGCTCAGTCTCGGCGGCAACCGCGCCGTGTTCGACGAACGCTATGGCGTGATCTCGCCGGGCAATGTTCTCGCGCATATGGCGCTCGACGGCGACAACCCGGGGAGCATCATCTCCAGCGTGCGCGAGGCGCGGGAGAACGCCCGGGAGACGCGCACCAATCTGACCACCGAAGTCTGGGAAGGGATCAACCAGACCTACCTCGAATTGGAAGGGATTTCGTACTCGAAAATGGTGGATCAGGGTTTTCAGGAATTCTTCGAGTGGGTCAAGGAACGATCGCATTTGTTCCGCGGCGCCATTTACGGAACCATGCGGCGAGGCGAGGCATTCACCTTCAGCCGGCTGGGCACCTTTGTCGAGCGCGCCGACAATACCGCGCGGTTTTTGTCCATTGGCTGGGATACGCTCGGCACCGGCGGAAAAGGGTCGCTGGCGGCCGAAGATTACTACCGGTGGGGCGCCTTGCTGCGCGCGTTCAGCGCCTTCAAGGCCTACCGCGAGGTCTATTCCGGGATCATCGAGCCGAAGCGGGTTGCCGAACTCCTCGTTCTGCGTGAGGATATGCCCCGGTCATTGCAGGCGTGTACCTCGGAGGTTCTTGTCATGCTGCGCGCGACCCGTGGCGATGCCTCGTGCACACGCGTGGCAGAAGACGTCCATCGCAGCTTGCAACGCAGCCGGATAGACGGCATCCTCCGCACCGGTCTTCCGCAATTTCTCAATGGCTACATCAACCGAAACAACGAACTGAACACTCTGATCGGTCGTGACTTTATGCTGGTACTATGAAGCTCTCCATTGAACACGAGACCTATTACCGGTTTACCCTGCCGGCTCACCACAGCACTCAGTATCTGCGGCTGACTCCCAGGCCGGATGCCTGTCAGAGTGTGCTGTCGTGGCACGTGTCGACGCCCGGAACGATGAGCCCATGGATCGACGGTTTTAACAACATCGTCCATACATCGGTTCAAAGCGGAACGCACGACGAAGTGCCGGTGGTGGTTCGCGGCGTGGTCGATACGGCGGATACCAATGGCATCCTGCCGGCCGACGATGGGCTGCCGCCAGATATGTTCCTGCGGGAAACCCACTTTACCGCCGCCGACGGGGGTATTGTGGACTTTGGGGAGTCGTATCGGGAACGCATGCTCGACGAAGGGGGCGTCGCTACGCTTCACGCCATGATGTGGGGGCTCCATGAAACCGTCGCCTATCATCCGGGCTATACCGATGCAGAGTCTACGGCAGCCGAGGCGCTGGAGCACGGTCACGGCGTGTGCCAGGATCATGCCCACCTTTTCATTGCCTGCTGCCGCGTACTGGGCGTGCCTGCCCGCTATGTCAGCGGATACTTGCTCTCGGACGGCGGTGGCAACGGCTCCGTCGCCAGTCACGCTTGGGCGGAGGCTTTCGTAACGGGATTGGGCTGGGTTTCGTTCGACACCTCGAATGGGATCAGCGCAACAGATCATTATGTCCGGTTGGCGGTGGCGTTCGACTATGCGGGCGCAAGCCCGATCCGTGGCGTTCGCAAGGGTGGCGGTATCGAAGAAATGACCGTCAGGGTCCACGTCACGGAAGATCAGTAGGGCGAGATTTCGACGACCGAGACGGGCCGGATCACCTTTACATCCGGTCCCATAGCGAACTGCGGGCGATGATGGCAATCATCGTGCCCCATGCAATGATCAGAAAAACCCGGCAGACGATATCGAAGGAGCGGCTGTTTTCTGCGCCCGGGGCTCGAGGCGGCAGTCCGAACTGAGCAGGGTCGAGGACCCCCTCGCTTTTGCGGCGCAGGACCTCGCGGGTGAACTGGCGCACCCACATTGGCGCTTGATGGGCGAACAGATAGTGCATGAACGGGCGCTCGAGCTCGCGCTCATTGGCGTCGCGCCCGAACCAGCGGGCGAACGCCAGCCGGAACAGTTTGATTTCGCGGATATTCAAGGCTTCGCACGCGCTCACCACGTCGCGCACGTCGGCGGTCGGATACGGGGCGTA
>JGI12210J13797_10488889_pt1 | contig 10707 bp, 10 predicted proteins | sample ElkSlonscriptome_3_FD_13797 | JGI IMG/M metagenome (IMG submission 13797) | reverse complement strand
CGCCGATGCTGCGCCGGGCACGCGTTGGAGCTCTTTGTCAGCTTCCGGCCTGCGATGGGTATTGGCAACGTTGGCCGCGCTGGTTCTGCTCGCTGGCGGCTTTGCGCTTGTCATGGCGCAGGTGTCGGGGGATCGCGGAATCGCCCCCACCGCGTCGAACGCGGATATCGAAGTTGACGGGATCGAAGTCGACGTCACCGCCGAATCCGGAGAGGAAGCGCGTTTGCAGGCGTGGGAAGAAGCGCCGCGAAAAGCGTGGGAGAAGATCGACGGTCCGGCCATTTCCGACAGTCAGCTTTCGCGGATGGTCTCCGCCATCGTGATCGAGCAGGAGCGGATCGGTCCGAACCGCTATGTCGCGACGCTTGGCGTAACCTTCGACCGCCAGCGCGCCGGGCAATATCTCGGGCGCGGCGAGGTCGAGCGGTCGTCTGCCCCGATGCTTGTTCTCCCGGTCACGATCAGCGCGGGGGCCTACACCGTTTTCGAAGTTCGCAATCCGTGGCAACGCGCCTGGGCGCGGTTCAATCCGGGCGCCAGCCGGATCGACTATGTCAGGCCGAGCGGTGCGGGTGGCGATTCGCTGCTGCTGACCTATGGACAGGCCGGCCGTCGCAGCCGCAATTGGTGGCGGGCCACGCTCGATCAATATGGCGCTGCCGATGTCCTCGTGCCCATGGCGAGGATCGATCACCAGTTTCCCGGAGGTCCGATCACCGGAAGCTTTATCGCGCGCTACGGTCCTGACAGCAGCGTGCTCGCCTCGTTCGAAATGACGGCGCAGGGGCCGGACGAACTGGCCCCGATGCTTGACGATGCGGTCAAGCGGATGGACGAAATCTTCGGGCAGGCGCTGGTGGACGGAAAGCTGCAACCCGACCCGACCCTGCGTGCCGGCGGTTCGGGCGAAGTGGATCCGGCGATCGCCCGCCTGATCCAGATCGGTCGGGCGATCCGCGCCCGCGATCGCGCTCTCGAAGAACGACGCAGCGCCGCAGCATCTGCTCCGACCAGCGAGGCGACATCGCAATCCGCCGAGAGCGAACAGACGAGCGCAACCGGCAATTTCGTGGTCCAGTTCGCGACACCCGATGCCGCCGCGTTCGATGCCGCCCTGTCGGGTGTGCGTCAGGCTGGCGGAGTGCGCGGCCTCGCCGTAACCAGCACCGCGATCGGAAGCGTATCGGTCATGCGGGTATCGTATGCCGGTGACATGTCTTCGCTCGCCGCGGCCCTGCGTGCTCAAGGCTTCAGCGTTCGCGAGGGTGCCGACGCGCTCTCCATCTCGCGCTGAACCGGAAAGGGGTGGGGCGCGCCAATGGTCCGTTCGGGTTCCTCTTCGGTTCCGTCGCAGATCGCGCTGCCGCTTTCGATCGGCACGTCCGGCGAGGGGGCGGGAAATGCACCGCGCATCGTTGTCGGTGATGCCAATTCGAGTGCGATCGAGGCGCTGCGATCCCCTGATACCTGGCCATTCAATGCCGCCATCCTGACCGGACCGCCACGTTCGGGCAAATCACTACTGGGGCGCTGGGCACGCTCGCAGGGAATCGGCGTGATAGACGGCGCTGACGCGCTGGAGGAAACCGAAGTGTTCCACCGCTGGAACGCCGTGCAGGAGGGCGGGTCGCAAGCAGGCGAGCGGCTCCTTCTGATTGCGGACAAACGCCCGTGGGAGATCCGATTGCCGGACCTGCGCTCGCGTCTCGGCGGATCGCTCCAGATTGAGATCGGGGAGCCGGACGATGACATGGCCGCCGCGCTGATCGCCGCTCATGCCGAACAGCGCGGTCTTCTCCTCGCGCATGATGCGGCGGATTACCTGGTCCCGCGCGCCCGGCGCAGCTTTGCCGCGATCGAGGAACTGGTCGCGGCGATCGATCGGATCAGCCTTGAACGGGCGGTTCCGGCCACCATGTCAATCTGGAGAGCGGCGCTCGAGGCGCTCGAGGGACCGGACCAGAAGCGCTTGCTCTGACCGGTCGATATTTGCATTTCGTGGCGATTTGGTGGAAGGATGGCGCGATGTTCGAGAGGCTGACCAGCTACCTTGACTCGGTGATGGCCCGCGACCCGGCGCCGCGTTCGCGCTGGGAAATCCTGCTTTATCCGGGCGTAATGGCGCTTGGCCTGCATCGCGTCGCGCACTGGCTGTTCGAAGCGAAGCTGTATTTCCTCGCCCGTCTGATCAATCATTTCAGCCGGTTGCTGACCGCTATCGATATTCATCCCGGTGCCACGATCGGCCGGAACTTCTTCATCGATCACGGCTTTACCGTCATCGGCGAAACCGCGGAAATCGGCGACGATGTCACGATCTATCAATGCGTGACGCTGGGCGGCACCAATCCCACCAACGGCAAGGGAGGCAAACGTCACCCGACGCTGGAAGACAACGTCATCATCGGTTCGGGTGCGCAGATCATCGGCCCCATCACCGTAGGCGAGCGAGCGCGGGTAGGCGCCAATGCGGTGGTGATGGAAGACGTGCCGAGCGGGGCGACGATGGTTGGCTTCAAGGCTCGCTCTACCCTGGTTTCCGCCGAGGAATGGATGAAGGAGTTCATCCCCTACGGCGCGCCGTGCGAGGATGCAGAGGGCGTGCGCATCGATTGCATCGAGAAGTTGGAGACCGAGCTTGCCGTGCTGAGGGCCGAAATCGCGGCGATCAAAGATGGCCGCGATAATTCGCCCGACGAACCCGATCAGATGCCGTTCGATCCACCCAAGAAAAGCGGAACCGACAGACGATGAGTAAAGCTTCCGGGGCCGCCCGGTCCGGCCAGGTGGTGGCTTTTCCTGCGCGCGGGCAAGGGCAGGTCGGCTTCGACCGCGCCGAATTGCAGCGCATTCTCGATCTTTACGGGAGAATGGTCGCAGCGGGCGAATGGCGCGATTACGCGATGGATTTCGACCGCCATGCCGCCAGTTTCGCGGCATTCCGCCGCGCGGCCGAGCGCCCCCAGGCCCGAGTGGAAAAGCGCCCGGCCTTAAGGGCGAAACAAGGCATGTGGACCCTGTTCGGAGAGCATGGACAAGTGCTCAAACGCGGTCACGATCTCGCCGGCGTGCTCGCCCCGATGGAGCGGCGGCTGGTGAAGGCGGTGGACGGGAATTAGGCCGCGCGAGACCTGGTCTTCGATGCTTCGAGATCGGCTACCGCCGGGCTGCCTTGTCTGAACGACAGGGGCAAGGCGACAACCGCGGATCTGATAACCTGTTCGGAATACATTTCGGGCCCGGCCTTCCCCTCGGTTGGACAGGAAGGCCGGGCCCGCTTTGTTACGCAGTCAATAGAGCGGCAGGATTATCCGCGCGCGCTGCCGGGGCCCTCACCGGTGACTTTCTGCATCGCTTTGAGGATGTTGCCGGATTGCTCGCTGCCCGATTGCGGAGCGGTGAGGTTCGAGAAATCGTTGATCTTGTTCCAGTGCGCGGCGAAGCCTTCGACCGTGCGCTCGTCTTCCTTGAGCCACACGGCATCGTTCATCACCACCCAGGAGGAGTGGAAGCCGCCCGCGCCAGCGCCCACGATGGCATTGGTCGGCGCATCCTCGCTGACGAGGAACAGCGCGGCCGGGACGACGTTTTCCGGCGCGAAAAGCTTGAAGGCCTCTTCGGGGAACAGGTCTTCGGTCATACGGGTCCCCGCGACCGGGGAAAGCGTGTTGACCTTGATGTTGTACTTCGCCCCTTCGAGTTGCAGCGTCTTGGTCAGACCTGCGAGCCCCAGCTTGGCCGCGCCGTAATTGGCCTGGCCGAAATTGCCGAACAGACCGGTCGAGGATGCGGTCATCAGGATGCGCCCGTAGGACTGCTCACGGAAGGTTTCCCAGCACGCCTTGGTTACCATCGCAGAGCCGGTCAGGTGCACCTTGAGAACGAATTCGAAGTCTTCGGGGCTCATCTTGGCGAAGGTCTTGTCGCGCAGCACGCCGGCATTGTTGATCAGCAGGTGAACGCCGCCCCATTTCTGCTTTGCATCGGCGACCATCTTTTCCATCTGGTCGAATTCGGTGACTGAGCCGCCATTGGCCATGGCCTCGCCCCCAGCGGCCTCGATCTCGGACACGACTTCGGCTGCGGCGTCGGAGGTGCCGGTGCCATCGCGCGATCCGCCCAGATCATTGACCACGACCTTGGCGCCGCGCTTTGCCAGTTCGAGCGCATAGGCCTTGCCCAATCCGCCCCCGGCGCCGGTGACGATCGCGACCTTGTCCTTGAAATCGATGCTCATGATGAATGTTCTCCTTGCCTGAATTCTCGTCGCGCGGGCGGGTCGCTCGCTTGACGCTTGCGTAAACTTAAAAACTGGGCGCTGCGTGGCATTTTCGCAGGCTGCTTGCAAGCTGTCTGCGCGCGCGCGGCCACATCGTGGCACGGTTCCGGGTGCAGAAAAGCGGCACGGTCACTGCTTGTTGCCGAGCCTTTCGAGTGCAGGAATGAATTCGTCGAGCGACTGGATCACCGCGTCCGCGCCCAGATCGTGCGGGGGCATATCGCAATAGCCGTAAGCCGCCGCGACAACCGGAACGCCGGCCCCGCGCGCGGCCTTGATATCGTAGGTGCTGTCGCCGATGAACGCGAACCTGCCATTGCCGAGACGCGCTCGAGCCTCGATCACCGGATCCGGGTGAGGCTTGGACAGGAAACGCCCATCGGGACCTTTCCCCATCGAATCGCCGCCGATCACGACCTCGAACGGGTCGATCAGGTCGAGCTGGGTCAGGATGCTGATCGCAAAGCCCGAGAACTTGTTGGTGACGATAGCCAGTTTCACGCCGCGGCCGGACAGTTCGGCAAGGATTTCACGCGCATGGGGATACGGGGTGGAGTGCACCGCGTTATGATCCGCATAATATGCCAGCATTTCCTTGTACAATGCGCGGAATGTCTCGCCCTCGATACCGCCATCGATCCCGCCTTGCGCCTCCACCGCGCGAGCGAGCATGATTTTCGCCCCGCCGCCGATCAGGTCCTTCGACGTTTCCACCGCGACCGCGTCGAACCCGCCGTGGGTCAAAGCGTGGTTTACCGCCGTGCCGAGATCGCGAAAGCTGTCGATCAGAGTACCATCGAGGTCGAAGCCAACACTGTCGAACGGGAAATCGGCGGCCGATGGAAGATCGGGAACGTTTTGAATTGCGGACATGATGCGAGCCGGTGACGGAACCCACTTCAAACCGCAAGCTTTTGGTGGCAAGCGCCTCTGTGAACCGAGTGAACAATGCCGCGCGAATGCGCGAAATTAGCCGTGCCCTGCCGAACGCGGTGCCGACTGGAGAACGAATGACAGATTTCGCCGCCATCATCCTTGCCGCGGGCAAGGGTACCCGCATGAAAAGCGATCTTCACAAGGTCCTGCACCCGCTCGCGGGCAAGCCATTGCTGCATCATTTGCTCGACAATCTCGCCGAACTTTCCGTGCGCCGCACTGTCGTGGTGGTCGGCGATCGCCGTGACCAGGTCGATGCCGCGCTGGAGGGTCGCGAGGTCGAAATCGTGCTGCAGCACCCGCAGAACGGCACCGCTCATGCAGCGTTGCAGGCAAAGGATGCGCTGGCCGGATTCGACGGGCACGTACTGGTCACGTTCGGCGATGTCCCGATGGTCCGCGCGCAGACGGTAAAACGGTTGATCGATGCTCTTGGCGAGGGCGCGAGCGTAGCGGTGCTTGGCTTCCGACCAGCCGATCCGCTGGCCTATGGCCGTGTCCTTGCCGACGAGGACGGCACGGTCCGTAAAATGGTCGAGTTCAAGGATGCCAGCGAGGAGGAGCGCGCCTGCACCCTGTGCAATTCCGGCGTTCTGATCGCCCATTCGCGCGACATCTGGCCGCTGCTCGAAAGCGTGGACAACAACAACGTGCAGGGCGAATATTACCTGCCCGACGTCGCGACGGGCGCGATTGCGCGCGGCGACCGGGTGAAGGTGATCGAAACGGATCCGGGCGAGGTCGCCGGGGTCAACAGCCGGGCCGAGCTCGCCGCAGCGGAGGCGCAATGGCAGGCGTTCAAGCGCGAGGAGGCAATGGCTGACGGCGCGACCCTGAAAGCGCCCGACACGGTGTTTTTCAGCTGGGACACGCAGCTTGGCAAGGATGTGGTCATCGATCCCAACGTCGTTTTCGGCCCCGGGGTTACCGTGGCGGATGGGGTCCATATCAAGGCGTTTTCGCATCTCGAAGGGGCGACGATCGCCAGCGGAGCCGAAGTCGGTCCGTTTGCCCGGCTGCGGCCCGGCGCCGTGATGGAAGAAGACAGTTTCGTCGGGAATTTCGTCGAGATGAAAAAGGCGGTGCTGGGCAAGGGCGCCAAGGCCAGCCACCTTTCCTACATCGGCGATACCGACGTGGGGGCAGGGGCCAATATCGGCGCAGGCACGATCACCTGCAATTACGATGGCTATTTCAAATATCGCACCACGATTGGAGAGCGGGCGTTCATCGGGTCGAACAGCGCGCTGATCGCTCCTGTCACGATCGGTCCGGATTCGATCGTCGCTGCGGGTTCGGTCGTGAGCCGCGATGTCGCTGCTGGTGATCTGCGGATGGTGCGGGCCGAACAATTGGTGAAACCGGGTTGGGCCGATCGTTTTCACGACACGATGAAAAAGAAGAAAGAGGCCAGGAAGGGTTGAGCGAGACCGGCGATCTGACCTGCTGGTTGTGCGGGCGGCCGATCGAACAGCGGCTGCAATGGCATCATCCCGTGCCCAAATCGAAAAAGGGGCGCTCGACGGTTCCGGTGCACCCGATCTGTCACAAGACGATTCACACCAATTTCACCAATGCCGAACTTGCCCGTATCGGTGATGATCCCGAGACCTTGCGCGAGAACGCGGCCATCGCCAAATTCGTGGCTTGGGTTAGCGACAAGCCGCCGGATTTTCACGCACCGACCAGGAAATGAACCGCGCCCGGACGGGAACAAACGGGTCGCGCATGGGCTGAACGAGACAACAGCAAAGGAGCAGGCGAATGGGTATCGGCAAGTGGGTTATCGCAGGGGCCGGACTGGCCGCCATCGGGGGCGCCGTGGCTTACGCGCAATATCGCGACACGGAAGAGCCAGCGTATGATGTCCTGTTCAAACAGGGCAAATTCGAGTTGCGGCAATACGCGCCGATGATCGTTGCACAGGTCTCGCACACCGGCGATCGACGCCGTGCCAGCACGGCCAGCTTTCGCCGATTGGCGTCCTACATCTTTGGTCAGGACCGGCCGGAGGACGGGGAAAAGATCGCCATGACCTCACCCGTTTACCAGTCGCGTGTCGATCAGGACGAGAAAATCGCAATGACCGCTCCGGTGATACAGGACCGGACGGCGCCGGGCGAATGGCGCATGCGGTTCGTGATGCCTTCGCAATACACGATGCAGACGCTTCCGCAGCCGCCTTCGGATATTGCGCTTGAGGAAATGCCCGGGCGACGGATCGCGGCAGTCCGGTTCAGCGGCGTCGCGCGCGAAGCCGATCTGATGGTGATGGAAGCCAAGCTGTCGGAATGGATCGAACGCCAGGGCTATGTGCGTACCGGCGACGTCGAATATGCGTTCTACGATGCCCCGATGGTGCCCGGTCCCGCACGTCGCAACGAAGTTTTGATCGAGGTCGAACCGCGCTGAGGGTCGGCGCGCAGAGGCCGGGGGTAAAGCCCCTGCGCGCCGACCATCAGGCTTTCTCCAGTGTATCCGACTTTACCAGGAGACCGTCGAATTCATTTTCCCACTGCTCGAATTCCGTCCGGCTGAGGAGGTAACGCTTGCGCGCTTCGGGAAAGCTGATCGCTCGGTCGCGCACCGCGCGAACGACGTCCGCCTTGCGAGCATCGGACCAGTGCACACGGTGATTTTTAGGCAGGCCATAAGCCTTGATCGCATCCGCGATAGATATATTTCGGGGGTAAGCCATTGGTCGAAAACTCCTTGTTTGCCCCGCATAAGTTTCGAACTCGGCCGAAATCGTTAACAAAATCTTACCAGATCGTCTTAACTTCGATTTAATGATCGCAAGCGTTCTCCACTTGCGACGAAACGATGACGAGGTGTCGGACCGCTTTACACTCAAGAAAAAAGGCGGCCCGTCCAGCAGGCCGCCTTTTCTCGTTTTACGCCGGATAGAGCGCGGCGCCGTCTAGGATTCCTGGTCCATCAGCTGCTGCATCAAATAGACATGTTGCAGCGCCTGCAGTCTGGCCCGCTGTTCGTTGTCGACGCCGCCGGAATGGCCGCCGGTCGTGTCCTCGAAGTAATAATAGGGCTGACCAAGCTCCTTGAGCCTTGCAGCGCCTTTACGCGCATGGGCGGGATGGGTGCGATCATCGGCGGTAGAGGCCCACAGGAACGGCGTGGGGTAATCGGTTCCCTCCTCGATCTTCTGATAGGGCGAATAGGCCTCGATCCAGGCGCGCTGTTCGGGAATGCGCGGATCGCCATATTCGCCGATCCACGATGCCCCGCGCCCGATCAGGTGATAGCGCAGCATGTCGAACAACGGGATCTGCACGATCGCCGCGCCGAACAGGTCTGGCCTCTGGGTAAAGGCGGTGCCGACCAGGAGGCCGCCCTGCGATCCGCCCTGGATGCCCAGATGATCCGGACTGGTGAAGCCACGCGTCACGAGATCCTGCCCCACCGCGATGAAATCGTCCCAGGTCCGCTGCTTGTTCTCGCGCATGGCGGTCTGGTGCCAGCCGGGGCCGAATTCGCCCCCGCCGCGCAGATTGGCGAGGACGTAGGCGCCGCCGCGTTCCATCCACAACTTGCCCGTCGACCCGAGATAGGCGGGCAGCCGCGGGACCTGAAACCCACCATATCCGCTCATCAGAACGGGCGTGTCGCCATCCATTGTCATCCCTGCGGGCTGTACGATGAAATAGGGGATCCGGGTCCCGTCCGCGCTGGTTGCCTCGTGCTGTTCGACTTCCATCCCAGCGGGATCAAAATAGGGCGGCGAGGTCTTGAGCACGCTCGGCGCACCCGAACCGTCCGAGTAATATAGCGTGGTAGGGTTGAGGAAATCGGTGACCGTGAACATGATCTGGTCGGTCTCGTTGGAGCTTGCCGCGATACCGACCGTCGCATTGTCGGGCAGCGCGACCTCCTCGCTCACCCATGATCCGTCCACGAAATTGAACTGCAGGACCTTGCCAACGACATTGTCGAGCATCTGGACGAACAGGGCATTGGCGGTAACAGCTCCGCCACGCTTGGTCTGACGCTCGCCGGGGGCCCAGACCAGCGTCTTGGCCGCGCCGTTGGGATCGGCTTTCCATTCTTCCAGATCGACCGCGATGAGGCTGTCGGCGGGGAAGGTCTGGCCGTCCACTTCCCAATCGACATCGGTCGAATAGAGCAGGTGGTCATCGACGATGCCGTAAGGGGACGCCTTTTTCGGGATGTCGAGTTTAACCCATTCGCCGTCCTGATCGACGTAATATTCGGCTTCGTGGAAACTTACGCCGCGAAAGGCGGTCCGGGCGTGGATCGTGCCGGTATTGTCGCGCAGCAGGCTGGCGCCCGCCGATACGTCGGAGGGCTCGCCGCGAAAGATCTCGGGCGCATCGGCGATATCGGTGCCGCGCTTCCAGACGCGCGTGGTGTAGGGATATTCGCTGTCGGTCAGCGTGTTCTCGCCAAAATCGCGGCCGACCAACAGAGTGTCTTCATCGATCCAGCTGACACCGCCCTGGCTCTTTTCATCTAGGACGAAGCCGCCGTCGACGAATTCGCCGGTCGCCGTGTCGAATTCGCGCAGGACGGTCGCGTCCTCGCCACCATCGCTCAACGCGATCATGCATTTGTTCAGCGCGGGCGGCAGGCAGCTCGATCCCTTGTAGACCCATTCCCTGCCCTCGGCCTTGGCCAAGGCATCGACATCCAGCACGGTTTCCCATTCCGGTTCGTCGGTCTGGTAACTTTCGAGCGTGGTGCGACGCAGCAGCCCCTTGGGGTTCTGCTTGTCCTGCCAGAAATTGTAGAGGCCGTCCGGGCGGAAGCTGACATAGGGAATGCGGTCTTCGCTATCGAAGATCGCCAGCGCCTCGTTCTTCAACGTCTCGAAGCGGGGATCGGCCTCTAGAACGGCGAGGGTGCGCTCGTTCTCCTGCTCGACCCAGTTCAGGGCGCGTTCGCTGCGCGCTTCTTCGAGCCAGATATACGGGTCTTCGTCGATTCCGGGTACTCCGTCATCGGCCATGTCAGTCGCGGCTCTCGTGTCGTCGTGCGCTTCGGCAAGGGCGGGGGATGTCGATCCGATCGTCATGACGGCCGCCAGCGCGGTCGATAGGGTAAGCCTCGTGGCAATGTTCAAAAATCCTCTCCTGCGGAAATGTCGGGCAGAAAGGCTGTGCCGCGAAAGCGTGTTCAATGGAAGGGGCGAACAAGAAGGAAGAAATACGAATTGCGGCTCTAACCGTCGGCGGCTTCGGGCTTGTGCCCGACTGCGACTTCGCGCTCGCGCGGGAGATAGGACGGCAGTGTATCGTGCGCCCCGCTATCGTCCAGCCTCGCCGCAGCCGAGAGCATCGCCTCGCGCAGGCGGCATTGCATTTTCCAACCGACCTTGGGGTCTTTCGCCCGAGCGAGGAAGCGCACAACCTGCCCTTGCATACTCTGATCGACGACCTGCACGCCCGTGTCATCGGGATCGATCACGTCTTCGTCGTTGTTGACGAACCGCCCGAATTCCTTGCGCAGCGGTTCGA